>JABAOH010130084.1_pt1 | contig 37404 bp, 36 predicted proteins | sample 7062181 | NCBI WGS metagenome assembly JABAOH01 (sample SAMN14538630, study PRJNA623070) | marine sediment metagenome | biome: marine biome [ENVO:00000428]; feature: marine pelagic biome [ENVO:01000023]; material: deep marine sediment [ENVO:00002113]; isolation source: pool of 5 deep marine... | reverse complement strand
GCTAACACGCGCATTGCTGCTTATCCTGGCCCGTGGACTGAATATCCGGCGCCCCGGACCGTGTGAATCAACGGCGTATCAAACGGTTTGTCGACCTTGGAACGCAGCCGGCTTACGTGAGTCTCGACGACATTGGTGCGCGGATCAAAATTGAAATCCCACACATGCTCCAGCAGCATGGTACGTGTGACTACATCTCCAGCATGCCGTAGCAGGTATTCAAGAAGTCTGAATTCTCGTGGCTGGAGATCTATAACCTGTCCGCTGCGGGTTACGGTGCGTTTCAGCAGATCCATTTCCAGATCCGCAACACGTAGCACGGTCTCAGCCGACGCAATCGGTGGACGCCTTGCCAACGCATTGATACGTGCGAGGAGCTCAGAGAAGGCAAACGGTTTTACGAGATAGTCATCACCGCCCGCATCGAGGCCCGTTACCCGGTCGTCGATTCCACCTAGCGCGGTAAGGAACAGCACCGGCGTCTTGACGCCGCCGGCTCGAATCGTTCTAACGATCGCCAGTCCGTCCAGCTCCGGCAGCATGCGGTCTATTACCATGATGTCGTAGGTCTCCCCGGCAGCGAGAAACAACCCGTCACGACCGCTTGCCGCATGATCTACCGTGTGGCCCTGCTCCTCGAGCCCATGGGTGATGTAGGTCGCGGTTTCCGCATCGTCCTCGATTACCAGAATTTTCATACCGCGTACTCCCGTGGCCCCATTCGAGTCTTGTTCGTGCAACACCTGCGCCTGCCACCAGTATGAACGCCTGCCACTTTGGTCTGCATGGCTATGACTATACGAAAAGTTAAGCTGCCGCACTCGCGGCGGCTGACGTCAGGGCCTATCGACGAGTCTGCAGCTCAATCGGGTGTCTGCCGTGCTTTCGCGGGTTCCCGCAGCGGGCAATCCGGGCCGCGTTGCGTGCATCCTGCACAGGGCGTAACGCCGAGAAGCTTCTTCAGGTTGTTCAACCCGCCACAGGAACCCTTGAGCCGACGATCACCGAGGATCACACCGATGGACATCGCGGCGATCGCAATCGCGAATATCACTATCGCTGCCAGCAATTCGATCATTTCTCCTCCGATATGACTCGAACAGGCAAGGAAACCGCAGACAGACGGCGTTTCAGCCAGTCTCCGTTCGATTGATTGTAGTCGACCGCCCGCCCGCCGACATCATCAACTATCGGCAATCATCCAGACATTCGGCGTCAACCTCCAATGACGTATTTTTGGAAGGAGGCTCATTGGGCCGACACACCAGGAGAAACGTATGAAAACACGAGCGATCTTCTACCCTGTTGTCCTGATACTCGGCGCCGCCCTTGTCGTTGGATGCCAGAAAGTGAACGAACCATGGGATACAACCGGTTACTTCGACGAGCATCGCACTCGCACCGCGGAGCAGCAAGCTATCCTGAAACATCGTTTGGCGTACGCGAAAGGCCTCGGCGCATCAGATCAACCTTGGGTGCATTCACAGCACTGACAAGAGCCTTGCGTTTCGCCGCCGAGGCTCGGAGACATTTCTCCGGTCTCGGCGGCACTCGAAGCTTATCGAACAGATAAGTAGACAGCTGCGCGTCAGTTGCGCGCGAGGCATTCTCTGTCCATGTGCAACGGCCCCTGGCACGCAAGCGCGCGGGGCACCCCACAAGCTTTTCATGTACGCGACGATTGCACGCGCATCCCTCTCCTGCAGCACGTCTTTGAAGCCACGCATACGCGGTTCACGCGTCGAGCCCTCGAGAATGGTCTGCACCAGATTGTCGTCGGTATGGTGCCAGGCGTGCGTCGAGTCATCGAGGGCCGGGGCGCGTACATGCCTGCGGTTGTACAGCGTCTGGTCGCTGTGATTCTCGCCGACGCCGCGCAGTCCGTGACATTCCTGGCAATGTGTTTGATAGAGTTTTTCTCCGCGCAGTTCCGTGGGCGAGTCCGGGCCGCGATCTCCCGCGTAGTCTGCCCAGCTCGCACCAGCGTCGCTGCTCGACAACAGACGGTGAACTACAGCAGGACCTGCTCGCCGAACTGATTGTGAACGGTTGTCCAAGTCGCATTCCCTTCCTGTGCTTTATGAGAGAACTTTGCCAGGGGCACCGACTGTGCCGCAAGCGGGCCCGAGACTAGCGTCGGCAACAACGCGCTGAGCAACAACGCGGCCAAACGCAAACGTAAACGCAATTCACTCATGTCCACCTCCTCAACGGCTACCGAATACGGCAGCGTAGTATTTCGATACTGCACACGAATTGGTTGATTCCCATGAGCCCGGTCAGGACTTGGTTGATCCGACGCAGGGCACGTGGCACGAAATCAGATTCCTTAGGTCGGAATTAGCTTGCGATCACGCAAGCAGTGGTCGGCACGGCACGTCCGACAAGTGCAGATGTCCTGCCTATCTATCCACATCAGCAACGCGGGCAACAGCAGAAGATCCAGGGCGAGCGCGCTCGCTAACGTCATGGCGGTCAATACGCCGAGCTGGACATTCAGAGCGAATACCGAGAAAGCCAACGCCGCGAAGCCCGTGACCAGCACCACGGTGGTCACCCACAGCGCGTTGCCGACGTGATCGAAGGTGAACCGGATCGCGTCATGCGTGCTCTCAAGGTATTTCGCGCGGCGGTATTTGCTGAGAAAGTGAACGGTGTCGTCGACCACCAAACCCAGTGTGGTCGCCGTGATGACCGAGGCTATGATTCCCAATTCGCCGACCAATACGGCCCACAAGCCAAAGGTGATCATAACCGGGAAGGTGTTCGAGAACAGGCTGAGCAAACCCAGCCGTACGCTGCGCAAGGCGAGTGTGATGATCGAGCTGATGATCAGGAACGCGAGCGCCGTTCCCCACAGCATGCTCTCGATGTTGCGCTGCCCGATGTGGGCGAAGGTAAGGGCAATCCCGGTAGCGCCAGTGTGCATGGCGGACGGTGCGTTTTCGGCCAGCCAGCTTTCGGCGCGCCGCGCAAGGTCGCGCAACTGCTTGGAGGTCGGGTTCTGCAGCGTTACGGTGACGCGTGATGCGGATTTGTCTATGTCGACCTGGCTGTTGAGATCGAGCCCGTAAGGCAGGGACATCTCGTACAGCAGCAGGTACTGGGCGGCCAGCGTGCGCTCCTCCGGAAGCCGGTACCAGGCCGGATCGTCACCGTGCATCGACCTGTTCAGCCGCTTCATGACGTCCGTGATCGCGGCCACATGGACGACTTCTTCCTGAGCCTCGAGCCAGTCGGTGAATGCCTCTAGCCGTTCCAGATAGGCGCTGGCGGCGACACCACCCGGCTCGCCGCTCGGAACGGAGAATTCGAGCACATAGGGCCCGACGAGGTTTTCCGTGGCGAAATCGGTATCCTGCCGGAACGTCGTGCTTTCATCGAACCATTCGACGTAGCGGTCTTCGATCTCGAGCGTGGGGATCAGGAAGATGACCGGTACGACCAACAGCCCGAAGCCCCATAGCAGGCGCCGGCGATTGACCACTACGAAATCCCCCAATGCCTCCATGGCCCTCACTTTGCGGGTAAGCCGCTTGGGCCGCAGCGGGACGATCGCCATCAACGCCGGCAGAAAGGTCATGGCCATCAGCCAGGCGACGACGACTCCCAAGGCGGTGAAGTTTCCCAGATCTCGGAACGGCGGCGTATCGGAGAAATTCAAGCTGAGGAAGCCGATTGCCGTGGTCAGGCTGGTCAACAACACCGGCTGCGCGTTGATGCGCAGGCTCTCTACCAGGGCTTCGTGCTTGTTGCGCCCCGCGCTCATTTCCAGAAAGGTGGAGATGAGGATGTGCACGCAGTCGGCTATGGCCAGCGTCATGATGATCACCGGTGCCGAGGCCGAGGCCTGGTTGAGCTGCAGCCCCATCCATCCCATCAGACCGGTACTTGGCAGCACCGAAAATGTAATCACCAGCAGGCAGGCGATCGTGCCCATCAGGGAACGCAGCAGCACCAGCAGCAGCACCACAATGGCACCGTACATGAGCGGCACCAGCGTGCGGATGTCCTGCTCGATCACCTCCATCTGCGCGAAGCTCATCAGCGCCATGCCGGTCAGGGCCACTTGCAGCCCCGGGTAGCGCGCCTCGAATTGCTCGGCGATGGCGCGAGCGGCGTACACGGATTCCGGCACATGGGCGGTATGGTCCGTGCCCGGCAGTTGCAGGGTGACGATGATGCCGGCGGCACGTGCGTCCGAGGCGACCAGCCGGTTCACCAGGGAAGGCTCTGTCAATGCGGCCGAGCGCACCTCCGCTGCGTTGATGTCGGTCGGCTCCTCGACCAGCGCCGAGACGACGAGGTCGTCACCGTCGGCCCGCGTATGCTGAAAGTTGGCCAGCGAATCGACCCGCACCGAATGCGGTATCTGCCAGGCCTGCTCGGTCAGCTCGTAAATGCTGCTGAGCGTCTGATCATCGAACACGTCGCCGTTATCCGGTTTGACGACGAAAACGATCGTGTCCATGTTGGAATAGGTCGACTCGAATGCCTCGAAGGTCTGCAGACGCGGATCATCCGCGTTGAAGAACACCCGGTAATCGGCGGTCATCGTGATGCGCAGAAGACCCGCCGCCGCGATCGCGACGAACAACAGGCAGGCGGCTATCACCAGCCAGCGGTGGCGGATGACCCACCGGGCATAGCGAACGCTCAGGTCGTCAAACATTGGACTCTCATAAGTCCGGAAATTAGCAGTCCCCGCGCGCAGCGGCAGACCCGTAGCGCGGCCAACGTTGCTGGGGCGTTAAACACGTTTGTCGACCGGTGCTGTCGTGCCTGTCGATCGGACGAATCACAAGCGCAGACCGTTTTGTGGCCGTTCGCTCCTGCTACTGCTGTTGCTGCATCATTTCCTCCATGCTGCGCATACGCTCTTCCATGTGCTGGCGCCAGTTACCCTGACCTTGGCTTCGGGAAGACTGGTGCATCATCATGTCGTGCCTCTGGTGCATGAATGCCTGCATGTCCTGCAAGTGTTGCTTCACGGCATCGCGCCGCGTTTCGGGATCCCTGGCGCCGGCGATGCTTTCCATTTGCTCGTGCATGCGTTGCATGTGCTCGCCGATCCGGTCCAACTGCTCGTCGGTAAGGTTGTCAGCTGACATCATCGGCATCCCCATCATGCCCGGACCCATCATGCCCGGACCCATCATGCCCGGACCCATCATGCCGTGGCCCATCATCCCGTGGCCCATCATCCCGTGGCCCATATCCCCGCCATACCCGCCGGTGGGATGGGCGACAGCACTGCCGGCGATCAAGGCGGTCATCAGCAGCGCAACAGCGTATCCAGTAGTTCGTGCTTTCATCATCGTGCTCCAAATTCACTCTAATCTCATCATGCGGTTGCGTTGGTCATCCCACGCAGCACCCTCAGTTACCGGGAAGGCCCCAGGCTAGATTAGGACTCGCGGCACCTGCAGCAACGAAGTCCGATTCGAAGCGCCGCTCGACAGAAACCATTTCAGCCAGCGGCACAAGACACACGCCAGCTCGCCGAGAGCCATATCTCAGCTTGCAGTGTGGCACGCCGTGATTGGCTCCGTGTGACCGGGAATATACGGAATCACAATGTCGCGGAGTCCAGGACCACGACAATCCGTATTGCACCTCAATTTCTCGTAAGCTGTCGGAAAACCTCCCGCAACGTATGCGGACGTAACCTGCCCGGTGATTTCCTATCGTGAGCAATGCATGTTCGTCGAAGACGACACAGAGGACAGCGATGCGCAACGCAGGCGATTCCTTGTCGCTTCCACAACCGTCGTAGGCGCGGCCGGCATAACCGTCGCGAGCCTGCCATTCATCGCCTCTATGCGCCCCAGCGAACGGGCCCTGGCCGCGGGCGCGCCACTCGTCGTCGATGTCACCAAGCTCGAATCCGCCCAGCAGATGACTGTTGAGTGGCAGCGTAAGCCCGTCTGGGCGTTACGCCGCTCCCCGGCCATGCTGGAAAGCCTCGAGGGAATAGAGGAACGGTTACGCGACCCGCAATCGCTGGTAACTTCGCAGCAGCCGGCGTACGCCCAAAATCGACATCGCTCGCTGCGCCCCGAGTATTTCGTTGCAGTGGCCATCTGCACGCACCTCGGCTGCGTGCCGAAATTCCGGCCTGATCTCGCCCCGGCCGACATCGGTCCGAACTGGCCCGGCGGCTATTTCTGCCCATGCCACGGCTCACGGTTCGATTTCGCGGGGCGTGTCTACGCCGGAGTCCCAGCGCCAACCAATCTGGTGATCCCGCCTTACCGTTTCCTCAGCGACGGTCAGATCGAGCTCGGCGTTCATCCGGAAACGGCACGCGGGTAGCTCCCGATGCACACGTTAGTGCGGCAGCGGGACCAGGGCAGCTCGGTGATACCGCCGTCTTGACCGTGCTGAGAAACGGCCGTTCGCGCTCCGCCGAGATCGAGGTGATGGATGTCTCGTGCCCGCAGACGCTAAATCCAGGAGCAAACGCGATGCTTTGCTGCCATCGACCAAGCGCCGCTAATTGCGTAACGACGTCGCCGCCTGGGTGCGTATCGAGAAGCGGAAGATGGGGATTCCAATGAACCACGATCGCGGATCTGAAGACGCCGGACATCACTGACTCGCGGTGATGTAGAGAACGCGAATCAACTATCCGTAACGTTGCGGCAATGCCGCGACGATACCCGGTTCTCTAAGGTAATGCTTAGAAGAATCGGGAGAATTCTCATGAGCGTACGAGCACCCGTGGAGCACTGCTGCTCGGGACCCGTCAACAAGGCCGTGTTTCGCGACCCGGTCTGCGGCATGCAGGTCTCGGCGACCACGCGTCACACGACCGAGGTGGGCGGACATAGGTACTACTTTTGCAGCGCAAACTGCCTGGACAAGTTCTACCAGTCACTGGACCCACACTCGGTCACCGGTACCAGCGAAGCTACACACGCAAAAACACCGGAATCAACGGCAGAGGGCGACTGCTTCACGTGCCCGATGCATCGCGAAGTGCGTCAGCGCGGTCCGGGCGTTTGCTCCGAATGCGGCATGGCCCTCGAGCGCGAGGTGCCCGCTATTTCGGCGTCTCGCGTTCGGTACACCTGCCCCATGCATCCGGAGATCGTGCGCGACGCGCCGGGCGAATGTCCCGAGTGCGGCATGGCACTGGAGCCGGTGACTGTGAGTCTGGATGAGACAAAGAATCCAGAACTCACCGATATGACGCGGCGATTCAAAGCGAGCGCCGTTCTGACCGTACCGCTGGTGATCATTGCCATGGGTGCGTACGTGGGGTTGTCCTTCGACTGGCTGGCGCCCCCGCGCACGTTGAACTGGTTCGAGCTGGCACTGGCGACGCCGGTGGTGCTCTGGGGCGGCTGGCCGTTCTTCGTGCGCGGCTGGCAGTCGGTGGTCAACCGTAACCTCAACATGTTCACGCTCATCGGCCTGGGGGTTGGTGTCGCCTACGCATACAGCGTGGTGGCGACGGCGTTCCCGGACATGTTCCCCGCGTCGTTTCGCGGTCCAGCCGGCGAAGTGGCCATCTACTTCGAAGCGGCGGCAGTAATCGTGACGTTGGTGCTGCTCGGGCAGGTGATGGAGTTGCGCGCGCGCAGTCGCACGGGCGCCGCCATCCGCGCACTACTCGGTCTCGTGCCCAAGACGGCGAGGCGCGTGAACCCTGACGGCAGCGAGCAGGACGTGGCGATCGACGACGTGCAGGTTGGCGACCGGCTGCGCGTGCGCCCGGGCGAGAAAGTACCGGTTGACGGCATAGTCATAGACGGTATGAGCACGTTGGACGAGTCGATGATCACCGGTGAGCCGATCCCGGTTGCCAAGGTGACGGGTGACAAAGTGATCGGCGCTACGGTGAACGGCACCGGCGCGCTCGTGATCGAAGCCCGGCGCGTCGGCGCGGACACGCTGCTCGCCCAGATCGTGCAGATGGTCGCTGCCGCACAGCGCAGTCGCGCCCCGATCCAGAAGCTCGCCGACGTGGTCGCCGGTTACTTCGTGCCGGCAGTGGTGATAATTGCCGTCATCACCTTCATCGTTTGGGCGCTGGTGGGTCCGGCGCCGGCAATGGCCTTCGCCCTCATCAATGCGGTGGCGGTGCTGATTATCGCCTGCCCCTGCGCACTCGGATTGGCAACGCCAATGTCGATCATGACGGCAACCGGCAAGGGCGCAACGTTCGGTGTGCTGTTCAAGGACGCGGAAGCGATCGAGGTGGTCCGCAAAGTCGATACGCTGGTGGTGGACAAAACCGGCACACTTACTGTCGGTAAACCACGTCTGGTGCAAGTCGGGTCCAACGGCGAGCTTGATCAAGACAGCCTGCTGCGTCTCGCTGCTACGCTGGAACGCGCCAGCGAGCACCCCTTGGCGGCCGCCATTGTCGCGGGCGCCGCCGAGCGCGGCGTCGCGCTTGGCGCGGCGGAACGCTTCGAGTCCGTGACGGGTCAGGGCGTGATCGGCCAAGTAGATGACCGACAGGTAGCACTGGGCAACCTGAGACTGCTCGAGTCCTTGTCTATTGAACCCGGTACCCTCGCGAAGCAAGCGGAGGTGCTGCGAACGGAAGGTCAGACGGTAATGTTCGTCGCGGTCGACGGCGCAGCGGCCGGACTCATCGGCGTTGCCGACCCGATAAAGAAAACCACGGCGGCGGCCATCGAGTCTTTGCATGCGGAGGGTGTGCGCATCGTCATGCTGACCGGCGACAGCGAAACCACGGCTAGAGCCGTCGCCGGCAAACTGGGCCTCGATGAGGTGCATGCCGGTGTAATGCCGGATCAGAAAGCGCAAATCGTGAAACGCCTGCAAGCCGACGGTCGCCTGGTCGCGATGGCGGGCGACGGCATTAATGATGCGCCGGCGCTCGCGCAAGCGCACGTCGGCATCGCCATGGGCACGGGTACCGACGTCGCTATGGAAAGCGCCGGCGTGACGCTGGTCAAGGGCGACCTGCGCGGCATCGTACGCGCCCGGCGCTTGAGCCGCGCAACGATGCGCAACATTCGTCAAAACCTGTTCTTCGCTTTCATCTACAACGCGCTCGGCGTGCCGGTTGCCGCCGGCGTCCTGTATCCCGTCTTTGGCATTCTGTTGAGCCCGATCATCGCGGCAGCCGCGATGAGCTTCAGTTCGGTGTCGGTGGTCACCAACGCGCTGCGGCTCAACCGGGTTGAATTGTGAACCGATTTGGCCAGTGAGACGCAAGGAACCAGCCCCATGAACGACGACGTAAAACTTCCCTGGTGGCGCAGCCCCACGAAGCTGCCCCTCGTGGTGTTCCTCGCCATCGCCGGCTATTTTCTGTGGACCGAACACCGAGCGCACGTGATCGAGTTTCTCCCCTGGATCCTGGTCCTCGGCTGCGTGGGCATGCATTTCTTCATGCACAGGGGACACGGCCACGGTGGTCACGGCGGCGACACAGACCGCCAACCGCGGGACGATCCTTGGGAGAACAGACGATGACTGACTCGGCACCGGAATACGGCCTCTGGTCGCTGGTGATCCTCAACTCTCTGGTGTTCATCATCTTCGCGTTCAGCTTCGCCAAACCGCGCACCGCACGCGACTGGCGCTCGTTCGGTGCGTTTTCCGCCTTCCTCGTGGCGCTGTTCACCGAGATGTACGGCTTTCCGCTGACGATTTATCTGCTGTCCGGCTGGCTCACGTCCCGCGTCCCGGGCGTCGACTGGCTGGCGCACGACTCGGGGCATCTGCTCGAGATGCTGTTCGGCTGGCGCGGCAATCCGCACTTCGGACCGTTTCACCTGTTGAGCACGGTGTTCATCTTCGGCGGCTTCTGGCTGTTGGCCTCCGCATGGCGGGTGTTGTACGCGGCGCAGCGGGTGCAGACGTTGGCGAATACCGGCGCCTACGCGCGTATCCGCCATCCCCAGTACGTCGGCTTCGTGCTCATCATGACGGGGTTTCTGTTCCAATGGCCGACGCTCGTCACGCTGGTCATGTTCCCCGTGCTGGTACTCATGTACGTGCACCTCGCCAGACGCGAAGAGCGCGAAGCGCTGGTCATGTTCGGCGACGCTTACCGGGCGTACATGCGTGACGTCCCGGCTTTCGTACCACGACTGCCCGGCTCGCGTGATTCCGGCCAGGCCACTCACAAGCGAGCAGGAGGTCTCTAGCCGTGGACGGATTGCTCTCACTGCTGATCTTCGCGGCGCTGTTCTACGCGATGATGCGCTTCGGTTGCGGCGCGCACATGGTGCACGGTCACGGCGGTCACGGCCGCGGTAAGCCGACGAACGACTCGCAACACATGGATCCGGTATGCGGTAAGCGTGTGCCAACGCTGGAAGGCTACGGAAAAATGCACCACGCGCGGCTCTACCGATTCTGCTCGCGAGAATGCCTCGATGCCTTCGAGGCCGATCCGCAGCGCTACACCGGTGAGCGCAGGGCGCTCACATCATGAGGCGCGGTATCTCGCTGGTAGCGGCCGGGCACGCGACGAGTCTGTTGTTCGCGATCACCTTTTCGCTGTGCGTCGCCTTCGACCTGCTGTTTCCGGAAATGGCCATGTACCAGGTGTGGCTCAAGCTGCTGCCCGGGTTCGAATGGCTGTCCTGGCGAAGTTTCTTTCTGGGTCTCGCGGAGAGTTATGGCTACGGATGGTTCCTCGTGCTGGTCTGGGTGCCGCTGTACAACGTGTTCAACAGCCGGTGGCCGGGTCGTCCGGCGCCTACAGACGCCTGGGCGGCTGATGATCACGAAATCCACCAACGGAGCGAGCGATGACTCGAAAGCATCCGCGACGGGAGCCGCACAAAGACCCCGTGTGCGGCAAGCGCGTCAACCGCAACAAGGCGCATATCGTAATCGAGCACGAAGGCAAGGAATACCTTCTTTGTTGCCCTTTGTGCCAAGCCGAATTCGAGCGTGATCCAGACAGGTACGTGCGATGAGCGGACTGTCGCGCCATGCGTCGCCGCCATACTCAAACTTCGTAGGTCGCAAATGACATAAAGCTCACGAATTTGGAAACGACGACACGATGGTGTCGGACGACAAGAGGATTTACGCGATGAAGCATTCAATCACCATCCTTACAGCCCTGATGGCTGCGCTGGCTACTGTCCGGATTGCCATGGCCAGCCCCGACGTCTACATTCCGCTGGGCGAAAGCGGCCGCATCCAGGTCATTGATGCGGCAAGCGGCCGCATCACGGGATCCATCGGCGATCTGAGCAACGTGCACGGACTGGCGATCACGCCCGATCGCCGCAGCCTGGTCGTGGGCTCGTTTACCGAAACATCGGCGGACGCGGGAACCTCGCCACCGCGCCCTGCGGATGTTTCAGAAGCTGACCACGAGAAGCATCACGCAATGACGCCGGCCGCTCCGGCGACGGGTAAAGTAAGCTTCGTCTCGATCGTGGACACCGCGACCCGCAAGGTCACTCGACGTATCAGCGTACGCGGCGCCGTGCATCACGTGACCGTCTCGCCGAACGGTCGCTACGCGGTAACCACACACCCGGGCGCGGGCGGTATCAGCGTGATCGACCTGCGCACCTTCGAGGTAGCCGCAACCGTGCAGACCGGTCCGGCGCCGAACTACGCGGTGTTTAGCAGCGACGGGCGGAGACTTTACGTCAGCAACACGGGGGCAGCGAATCTCAGTGAGATCGCGTCCGACTCCTGGGCCGTGGTACGTAGCATCTCGACGGGCCGAGGGCCCGAACACGTGGTGCTGTCTGCCGACGATCAAACCCTTTACGTAAACAACGTTGCCGACGGCAACGTCTCGGTAGTATCCCTGGCCGAGGGCCGTGCGACACAAGCCCTTACCGTTGGCAAGACACCGCACGGCATAGATCTTTCCAACGACGGCGCCACACTGTTCGCGAGCAGCAAGGGCGACAACCGTCTGGTGGCGATCGATCTGGCGACCGGCGCTCAACGGCACGTGGAACTGGCACCCGCGCCGTACCACGTCACGAACATCGCAGGCAGCGACAAAGTCTACGTCTCCAGTCGTGCCGAGCAGCGTATCTGGGTCATCGACCAACAAAACTTTTCGCTGCTCGACGAAATCGCCATCGGGGGTATCGGCCACCAGATGGTCGTGGCGAAGCGATAGCCCCGACGTGGCGGTGAACATACAGTTCCTCGGCGCAGCCGGCACGGTCACCGGGTCGAAGTACCTGGTCGACACCGGCGGGCGCCGCGTGTTGGTCGATTGCGGTCTGTTCCAGGGCTACAAGCAACTGCGGCAACGCAACTGGGCGCCGCTGCCCGTCGATCCGGCGACAATCGATGACGTGGTTCTGACCCATGCGCACATCGATCACTCGGGGTATCTTCCGGTACTGATTCGCAACGGCTTCAACGGGCGCGTGTTATGCACACCGGCGACGAGCGATCTGTGCACGATCCTGTTGCCCGACAGCGGACACCTCATGGAACGCGATGCGGAATTCGCCAACCGTCATGGCTTCAGTAAGCACAAACCTGCGCGGCCCCTGTACACTGAGCGGGAAGGTGCTGCCGCACTGGAGCAGTTCGAGACATTCAGCTACGGGAAAGTCCACGCGCTAGGTGACGAACTCCAGGTTTGTTTCTCGCCTGCCGGTCACATCCTCGGCTCCGCGATTGTGACGCTAAAGGCGGGCGGCCAGTCACTGGTGTTTTCGGGCGACCTGGGCCGACCAGAGAGCCCGGTGATGCCCGACCCGGAACCTATCGCCGAAGCCGACTGGCTGGTAGTGGAGTCCACTTACGGGGGTCGGCGCCACGGCGACGTCGATGCCGAGACTGACCTGGCTGAGGTCATCCGCCGCACCGCAGCACGTGGCGGCACGGTTTTGGTGCCAACCTTCGCCGTGGGGCGCGCGCAACTACTGCTCTATTATCTGCAGCGCCTGAAGGCGGCCGACAAGATACCCGACCTGCCGGTGTACCTGGACAGTCCCATGGCGGTAAACGCCAGCCGGATCTTCTGCGCCCACCTGGACGAGCACCGCCTCGACCCGGCCGCTTGCGAACGCACTTGCTCCGTGGCGCGTTATGTGCGAGACGTCGAGGAATCCAAGGAACTCGACCGGGGGCACATGCCGTCGGTAATCCTCTCGGCGAGCGGCATGGCCACCGGGGGCCGGGTCTTGCACCATCTCAAGTGCTTCGCGCCGCAGGCACGCAATTCGATCTTGTTTGCCGGCTTTCAGGCCGGAGGCACGCGCGGTGCGGCCATGGTGGCGGGGGCGTCGCAGGTGAAGATTCACGGTGCCTACGTGCCCGTGCGCGCCGAGGTGCGCAATCTCGACATGCTCTCGGCGCATGCCGACGAGGACGAGATTCTCGCGTGGTTGAAGCATTTTCGACGAGCTCCGCGCAACACCTTCATCACTCATGGCGAGCCTGTCGCCGCGGACGCGTTACGCGTTCGCATCGAGGAATCGCTCGGCTGGCGGGCAACAGTACCGGCGCATGGCGAGGAAGAAATTCTGCAATGAGTGTCACCGAGCCACACGCGGAACGTTCACGGCAGCCTGCAACGCCGTCGCACCCCGGGGGCCTGCGCCTGCGCCGCCTCGGGATACACACGCACCAGGAAGCCGTGCTCTACATGCGCACGGATTGTTCTGTGTGTCGGTCAGAAGGATTCTCCACGCACGCGCGGGTGGCGGTCTCCGCCAACGGACGGACACTGATTGCAACGCTCAACCACGTCGACGGTGAGCTGCTGGCGCACGGCGAAGCAAGTCTCAGCGAATGGGCCTGGACACGTCTCGGTGCTGCGGAAGGCCAGTCGATAGAGCTGCGCCACGCGCCCAGGCTCGAATCGTTGAGCGCCGTGCGCGGTAAAGTGTTTGGCAAACGTCTGGGGGTGACGGCGCTGCGCCGCATCATCGCTGACGTCGTCCATGGCCACTATTCGGACATTCACCTGGCCGCTTTCATCACGGCATGTGCCTCTCAGGAACTCGATTCCAGCGAGTTGATCGCGCTCACCGCGGGGATGGTCGATGCGGGTGAGCGTCTCGACTGGGGCAGAACCCCGATCGCGGATAAACATTGCGTCGGCGGGTTGCCGGGTAATCGCACCACACCGATCGTCGTCGCGATACTGGCGGCGCTGGGCCTCACGATACCCAAGACGTCGTCGCGCGCGATCACCTCGCCGTCCGGCACGGCGGACACGATGGAAGTGCTGGCGCCGGTGGACCTCAGCCTCGACGCGATGCGCCGCGTGGTGGAGCAGGAAGGTGGTTGCGTGGTTTGGGGTGGCGCGGTGCAGCTGAGCCCCGCCGACGACGTGCTGATCCGGGTCGAACGGGCCCTCGATCTCGACGCCGAAGCACAGCTCGTAGCCTCGGTCATATCCAAAAAGGTGGCGGCCGGCGCGACTCACCTGGTGCTCGATATCCCGGTTGGCGCGACCGCGAAAGTTCGTGACCAGGCGGTTGCCGATAAGCTTCGGGCGCGTTTGGGGCAAACCGCGGCGGTCTTCAACATGCAAACCCGCGTCGTGATCAGTGACGGCACGCAGCCTGTTGGCTGTGGTATCGGCCCGGCGCTGGAAGCGCGCGAAGTTCTGGCCGTGTTGCGCAACGAGCGCGCCGCGCCCGCGGAACTGCGCGCCCGCGCGGTGGCCCTGGCCGGCGCCCTGCTCGAGTTGTGCGGGCACGCGCCCCCGGGCGCCGGTGAGTCGGTCGCAGAGCGGGCGCTGGCCGATGGACACGCTGCGCACAAGTTCGAGGCGATCTGCGAAGCGCAGGGGGGAATGCGCAAACCGCCCACGGCGACCGATATCCGCCCCATCGCCGCGCCACATCCGGGCCGTGTGACGGCAATCGACAACCGCAAAATCTCGCGCCTGGCGAAACTTGCCGGCGCCCCGCACGCCAAAGCCGCGGGGATCTTATTGCACACCAGTGTGGGCGCTTGGGTCGAGACGGGCCAGGCGCTGTTCTCTGTCCATGCCGAAAGTCGTGGTGAACTCGACTACGCGCTCGACTATCTGGCCGTAAACCGTGACGTGGTGGAGGTGAGTGCGGATGGCTGACAGCACTACGCGATGCGCTGAGACCCCTGGGAGTCGGGTTCATCGATGCTTGACTTCACTAACGTCGTAAACCTGCGTGGGTCGGCGCTGACTCGCAACACTGGTGGACGAACGCCATGAATGCGGTGCTACTGGTGTTCCCCGGCAACGAAGCCATGGCCGATGCGCTGGCCCCCAGGCTTCGTGCCGAGATCGGGAAGCTGACGCTCAGGCAATTTCCCGATGGTGAAACGTTTGTGCGTATCGACTCCGAACTGTCAGGGCGCACCGTGCTTCTGGTGTGCAGTCTCGACCGGCCCGACACGAAGCTGTTGCCGCTCGTGTTTACCGCCGATACGGCACGCGATCTGGGTGCAGCAGCCGTTGGGCTGATCTGCCCCTATCTCGCGTATCTGCGCCAGGACAAACGCTTTCACGCCGGCGAAGCGTTGACCTTAGTGAGTTTCGCCCGCGTCTTATCGTCATGCATCGACTGGCTCGCCACGGTCGACCCTCACTTGCATCGACTGCCTGAACTCGGAGCCGTCTACAGCGTCCCGGCGATTGCCGTTTCGGCGGCACCGGTCATAGCGGACTGGATCCGTGCCAAACTTAAGCGGCCGCTGCTTATCGGCCCGGACAGCGAAAGCGAACAATGGGTCGACGCGGTTGCGGCGCTGGCGGGCGCACCCTGTGTGATACTCGAAAAGATCCGCCATGGCGATCACGAGGTGGTGGTTTCAGTCCCGGATGTCGAGCAGTGGCGGGGCCACACGCCGGTGCTCGTCGACGACATAATCTCTACAGCAGGCACCATGGTGGCAACGATCGGTCACTTACGCGGTGCGGGCTTGGCTGCACCGGTGTGTATCGGTGTGCACGCCGTGATGGCCGGCGACGCCGAAAAAGCGCTGTTGCGCGCGGGTGCCCAACAGGTGGTAACCTGTAACAGCATCGCTCACTCGACCAATTACATCGACGCAAGCGGCCCGCTTGCCGACGCAGCAAGCGCCTGGCTCGACGAGGTTCGCGACGTCGATACGCTCGATCGGTAGACGGCTATGACTTTCCTGACGACACCACCGGACCATCGTTTCCCCTGGTAAGTGCGGTTGTTCTTCTGGAACCAGCGGCGCCGTTACGGCGCGGTGCTGGAGCCAGCACGCCTGTGGGGCCGGACGCCGAATGTGTTTGCCGCGCTCGCCCTGCTGTGCGGCGCACTCGACAGTCGACGCTTACCGCTGGAGCCGATGCTGCGCTCACTCGTGACGGTTCGCATTTCGCAGATCAGTTGGTGCGCATTCTGCGTCGACATCAACTCTGCCACGGTATTGCGGCGGAGTGGGGATGAGGCGAAGCTGGCAGAGCTCGCTACCTTCGACTCGAGTGCGCTTTTTTCCCCGCGCGAGAAGGCGGCGATGGGCTGGGCCGCAGCGCGACCCACGGTCGTTGATCGTCTGGCTCGGCGATCGCTGCGTCGAGTTCTTATCCTACCGCCAGCGCCCGCGGCGGGCGCCGCACCACCAGGTCGAGACCCCACAAAGTCAATCCCGCCCCGATCAACTCCAGCCACCCGAAGGTCTCACCGAACAGGGCAACGCCCATCGCCACGCCGAACAAGGGGATCAGGAACGTAAACGCGTTCGCCCTGTTCAACTCGACTGTTTCCAGCAGCGAAAACCACAGCCAGTAAACCAATGACGTGCCCAGCAAAGCCAGCGCCGCGAGCACCAGCAAGAACTCGCCGGACCACTGCGTGGAGGCCGGCGATTCAGTGAGCATGGCGGCGATGGCCAGGGGTAAACCGCCAAGCGCCAGCTGAGCGCCCATTGCCATCAAGGGATCGACGCTGCCGGCAAGTCGTTTGATGAGCACGTTACTCACCGTGATACCCGACGCAGCCAGAACAATGTAAGCGAAGCCGAGCACGGAGCCTGCTCTGGTGGTGATAAACAACCCGGGAGAAGCGATGAGCAAAATGCCGAGAAAGGCGAGCGCGAGACCTACTCTGCCCTTGCGATCGAGACGCTCACCGAGCAACGCGTGCGCCAGCACCGCCGCCATGATTGGTTGTGTGTTGGCGACCACCGTGGCGACCCCCGGCGAGACGAACTCCGCCGCGTGAAACATGCCAAGAAACGCCAGCGTCGTGGCGCCGAATCCAACCACCGCCAGCAACACCCATACGCGCGAATCCGTGGGCAGCCGACGCTGCAGCGCCCAACCGAGTATGAGCAGGCTGCCGCCGGCAAGAAATGCACGCATGGCCGCGAAGGTAAGGTGCGGCGCAGCGCCGAGCCCCGCGGTTATCAGCGGAAAACAGATCGCCCAGAGAAACATGACCAGCACCAGTTTGGTGGCGGTAGCGACAGACATCGCTCAGCCCTTGTGCAGCCCGACCCGCTTGTCGGAGCACATCGCCCACGTGTTCCCCGGAGAGCAGCGACACCACGTACACGCGCAGCCGGGCTGGCGATGCGTCGAGAACAGCGGCCGCTGAAGCGCAGCGCTGGCGAGCGGATAGAGCCATGTTCTGAGACGCGATCCGACATATTGGCGACGCAGCGCTGCGCGCACATTGCTTCGGCTGGCTACGTACCGCACCAGCAGGCGACGCACGGGGTCCCCGAGACCCGCATAAAGAAAGCGATTGACCAGCGAGACGCGAAGCATACCGCCGAACCGCATGCGCCACAGATCGTCGTACCTCGCCGGCGTTCCGCTCAGCAGCGCTCGGGCGGCCAGGTGGCCGGAGAGCAGTGCGTAACGCATACCGAAACCTGCCAGTGCATCCTGGAAACCGGCACACTCACCGGCGTAGACAAGGCTTCTGTCACGCGCGCTGCGCGGAATGGCGAAGTTGCCGACCCCGCCAAAGTGGCGTGGATCGCGCATCTCGAGGCCAACGGACCGCGAGAAGAAATCGACGGTGCGCGTCAGGTAGTCCTGCTCGTGGTGAAAATCGCCGAACAAGCACGTCGCCACCACGCCGCGTCCGCCGTGAATGATCAGGTAAGCGTAGCCGCCAGCGGCAAGCCGGCCCGATAACGCGCCGAACGCACCGTCGGCGGACGCGGTGTCGAAGACGTAGCCGACCGCAATGATATCGGCGCGGCGCGGACCTTCGGCAACGATGCCGCCATCCGGCAATTCGCGGCACGGCGTGGCGAGGCGCAGATCCACCCCCAGCGCGCGCGCCTGGCGGGCCAGCGCCTGATCCAGCGAATCCGGCATCGCGCCGCGCCTGGCCACGTAGAACAGCGGTTGCGCGCTACGACAGTGATACTCGAGACCGTCCGGGTCGAACAGCACGACGTCGCGGAACGGGGCGAGCTCGCAATCCGGCTCGATGCCCAGCGCCGCCAGTTCCTCCAGCACATCGCCCTCTGTGCTCCAGTTCTCCAGTCCCTGGAAGTCACCGTGATGGCGATGACCGACTCGGGCGTGACGCTCGTACACGGTGACCGCGGCGCCGGCGCGTGCCGCAGTTATCGCCGCGGCGAGACCGGTGGGACCGGCGCCGGATATGGTGATCGTGGGTTGTGTCGTCACCTCAAAAACCTCGTAATTCCATGGCGCGCAGTGTCCGGTCTACGGCAATGAGATAAGCCGCCCGGCGCAAGTCGACGTGCGTCGACAACGACTGCGCGTGCGTCTGTTCGTAGGCTTGTTCCAGGCGACGTTCCATCTGATCGAGCACCTGCTCGCGCGGCCATGGGAACTGCTGTATGTTCTGTACCCACTCGAAGTAGCTTGCGACCACACCGCCGGCGTTGGCGAGGATGTCCGGAATCACCCGCACCCCGGCATCACGTAACGCATCGTCGGCCATGTGTGTAACCGGCATGTTCGCCGCTTCGATCAGCAGTTTCGCGCGCACGCCGGCAACGTTGGTGCAGTTGACCGTTCCCTCCAGGGCTGCCGGAATCAGCAGCTCGACCGGCAGCATCAGCAGCTCCTGATTGGTGACCGCATCGCTGCCCGGCAAGCCGTGCAGCGAGCCGGTTTCGCGCACGTGCGCGAGCGCGGCGTCGACATCGATCCCCGCGTCACAGAAAACGCCACCCCGCACGTCGGAAACGGCCACGAGCCGCACTCCCAGCTCTGTCAGACGGCGTGCGGTGTGCGAGCCTACATTGCCGAATCCCTGAATCGCCACTCTCGCACCTTCCACCTGAACCCCGTTGTCGCGGGCGGCACGGGCCGCGATGTGTGCAACCCCCCTGCCGGTTGCCTCTTCGCGCCCAGGCGAGCCGCCGAGCTCCAGGGGCTTGCCGGTTGCAATGCCCGGACAGTGTCCGTGCAGCTTGGAGTATTCCTCGAAGATCCAGGCCATATGCTGCGGCCCGGTGTTGAGATCGGGTGCGACAATATCCACGTTCACACCCAGCACCGGCGCCAATTTTTGCGTGAAGCGTTTGGTCAGGGTTTCGAGCTCGCTGCGCTGCAGCTGCGCGGGGTCGACTGTGATTCCGCCCTTGGCGCCACCGAACGGCAGGTCAAGCAAGGCTGTCTTCCACGTCATGAGCTGCGCCAGCGCACGGATCTCCCCCGCACTCACACCAGGATGGAAGCGTAAACCACCCTTGAACGGCCCGCGGGCGTGGTTGTGCTGAATCCGGTAGCCGGTAAATGTCTGCAGCGCTGTGCCGCGCTGCGTCGCTATTTCCAGCGGTATCTCCATGGCGAGCTCGCGAAACGAGTGCAGCAGCATCTGCCACCGCCCGGCATCGACGCCTAGGCGATCAAAAGCCCTGGCGACAAATTGCGCCTGGCTATCCTCGCAGCAACATTCGAGGCGTTCTTCCACAATTGACCTGTCTCTATAGGTTGCGGCTGGTAGCTACACACGCCCACATGTTCACGCGCCGCTTTTCAATCTTAGCATAAGCCGCTCGGTGTTTTTAACGCTTGTCTCCCGCTATACGCTTCGGTAACGCGGCACTTATTGCAACTGCATGTGGAAGGCGCGCCAACCCGCAAGCTGGCTCAGCCTCCCCCCGCTATCTTTTCCTTTGGCGCAAGATGAGTCTCAACTGACCGTAACGTTGCGGCAAACTTGAGGGCAGGAGAGATCGATTAACGTGCAGTCATGAGTAAACGTCCAACCTCATGGAGAGCAATGGAAATGAAACCGATGACGAAAAACCTAGTGATCGCCTTGGCGGTAAGCATGCCGCTGCTCTTGTCCAGTACGGTGCGCGCCGCAGCCGATACGGCGGCAAAGTCGGCCGTCGCTCCCGCTGGTGCGGGAATGGCGATGCAACCGGTGCAACAGCACATGCAGCGCATGCAGGAGCAAATGGCCAAGCTGCATGACACCGATGATCCCGAGGCGCGGCGCGAGTTGTTGCGTCAGCATGCGAAGACCATGCAGGACATGATGAAGATGATGCACGGGATGATGGCGGGTCAGGGAATGATGGGTGGCCACTACGGCGGCATGGGTACGGTGCCGCGCGAGGGAATGATGGGCGGCCAATCCGGCGGCATGGGTAAAATGCCGGGCCAGATGGGCATGCCCGGGAGCGGAAATCCGCAGGGCATGGCGCCCGGCACCATGGCTCCTGGCGCAGGTGAACTCATCGGTCGCATGGGAATGCTGGAGCAGCGCATGAACATGATGCAGATGATGATGGATCAGATGCTGCAGCATCAGGAGCTGACTCGCGACAAGGCAGAGAACGACGGCAGTTGACCCAGCGCCGATCCGCCGATCGCGCCTGGTCTGGCAAAACATGCAGAGCGAGACGCCGCGCCCGACGCGACAGAATAGAAGCGCCGCGGCGTCACCCACAACACTTGCCGAGCGCCAGACGGAATCACGATGAGTGCCCTACGAGACCGACAGTGCAACGTGCCGCAATTGCCACCGTGAGGACGCAATCTAGCCCCAAAGAAAGCGTGGGCAGCGGCAGCACGAGGAAGCCCGCGAGCGCCGGATCACGTGTATAGAATGCCACTACAACATCGTGCACGCCGAGGTCGAGCCGCGAGAGGAGTTTCTGAACAGGTCGGCCGAATGAAGACGATGGGCGGTGTGAGTTACCGCACGGCGTCGCCATTGCCGCGATAGACGGGCCGACGTGGCCGGAGAAGCCCAGAGAAGTGTGATCACCTGCGACCTCGAAGGACGCATTCAGACCTTCAACAGAGGTGCGGAAACGATCTTCGGGTACTCGGCCGAGGAGGTCGTCGGCAAGCATCGCGTGTCGTTGTTTTCCCCTGGGCTGGTGGTGCTCGGTGCGCGGCGCTGACGTGGCTCGGCGTGTTCCCGATCGGAGCGCTCGCCTCGCTGCTGGCATTTCCTATCGCGGTTAGGGCGGCGAGGGTGCTTTTTACACATTATCAGGATCGGGAACTTGTCGCGGCGAATGCCGCCACCATCCGGCTTCATCTACTTGCGGGACTACTTCTGGCGGGTGGGATTGGTGTGGGCGACTTGAGCTGATATGTCGCGCAGCTACGCTCATCGCGTTCTGCTAACGTTGTTTGTGCAACATGCATCGGCAGTCCGCCGATGTTGGCCGACCGGAAGCGATCGACGCTGGCGACCTCCACACGAGGGGCGCCTGCTCAATGGCGAGCGACTGCAAGTTGTGCGTTGTTGGCTGTCTTCTCGCTCTCTCCGCATTGATCGCGTTCCTTGCCGAGCCGGTCGAGCGCGATTGCACGCGGTACGCACCCGGCAGCAGCCGTATCGTGTCGTCGACTTGTCCGACCGACGATGCGGGTACCCTGATATGGGACCGAGCTCGGTAACGCCACAAAACCAACGGGATCACGCAACCGATGAATGACAATTGCGAAGTAGTGCAACACGCAGTGGTCGGCCCGGAGCAGGGTGAGTGGCTCTCGCTACTGCGCGCATACCTCGTGTGGACCGCGCTGACCCATCTACTCTGGGAGGTCGCCCAGCTACCCTTGTACACAATCTGGATGGACGAAACGCTCGCCTACAAAGCGTTCGCGGTCGTCCACTGCACCGGCGGTGATATCATCATTGCGGGCGCCTCGGTCATGATTTCCCTGGTGCTGGCCGGCAACGCCGACTGGCCCACCAAGGGCTTTTGGCGAGTAACTCTGCTCGCGAGCACTATCGGCGTCGGCTACACGATGTACAGCGAGTGGCTCAACACCGGTGTCCGAGCCGCGTGGACGTACGCCGATGCCATGCCGGTGTTGCCATGGTTGGGCACGGGACTCTCACCCCTGGCCCAGTGGCTCGTTCTGCCGCCGCTTGGGCTTTGGCTCTGTCGCCGCCGCGTCCTCCGTAAGCGTGCCATCCTTGACGCGGATTCGCTTGCGGACAGTCGGTAGTCAGCACGCCGTCGCCAGCTACGATGCCCGCTTCATAGATTAACTCGCAGTAGACTCGCGGAATCACGCTGGTAATCTGCGCGGCGCTAAACTATTTTTTATAGCGAGCCCGCTAAGCCCGCACCCGCAGACGACCCGGCGAAACCCATCACAGACGAGGGGAAAAGGAGCGGTGGAGCAAAGGCTTTCAACACGCAAATACGCAGCATCCCGCGGAGTCGAGTCCCGCCGCGATCCGGTGTGCGGTATGCTGGTGACAGCCGAGTCGCCGAACCGCGTCGTGCACGACCACGTCACGCACTACTTCTGCAGCTCGCGCTGCCTGGAGAAGTTCCGAACCGAACCGGCGCGATACCGCGATCGGGCTGCCACGCCGGCCTACGTGTGTCCCATGCACCCCGATGTGCGAAGCGACGCGCCAGGCGACTGCCCAAAGTGCGGCATGCATTTGGTGACGGAGGGAACCGACCCCTCCCACGCGGGCCATGATCACTCCCACATCGCCGCTGCCGATGCCGGGGACCAATACGACACTGTGCCCGCGGGTTACAAGGGGCCCGTGTACACCTGCCCGATGCATCCCGAGGTGCGTCAGACCGCGCCGGGGTCGTGTCCGCTTTGCGGCATGGGGCTGGAGCTGGCGTCCGCGGCGGCGGGCGACGAAGGGGCGAACCCGGAGCTGGTGGACTTCACTCGCCGCCTGTACGTCGGCATCGCGCTGACCGTGCCGCTCCTGGTCCTGACCATGTCGCCGTTTCTCGGTGTCACCGCGATCCGCGAGTTCTTCGGTGAGCGCACGGCGCTCTGGCTCGAGCTGGCTCTCGCGACGCCCGTGATCCTGTGGTCCGGCTGGCCGTTCTTCGAGCGGGGATATCGTTCGTTCCGGACCATGAACCTCAACATGTTCTCGCTGATCGGCATGGGTGTCGGCGCGGCTTATGTCTTCAGCATCGTTGCGGTGCTGGCGCCGGGTATCTTCCCAGCCGGGTTCCGCGACGAGAACGGGCACGTCGGCGTCTACTTCGAGGCGGCGGCGGTGATCGTCACGCTGGTGCTGCTCGGTCAGGTTATGGAGCTTCGTGCGCGCGAGGGCACCGGCAAGGCGATCCGGGCGCTGCTCGACATGGCGGCGAAGACCGCTCGGGTGATCCGCGCCGACGGCAGCGAGGAGGAGATCCCGCTCGAGGCCGTCGTCGTCGGCAACCGCCTGCGTGTTCGCCCGGGCGACAAGGTGCCGGTCGACGGCGTGGTGGTGGAGGGACGCACCGCGATCGACGAGAGCATGATCACCGGCGAGCCGGTGCCCGTCGAGAAGGTCGCGGGCGACAAAGTCACCGGCGCCACCATCAACGGTACCGGCACTGTCGTGATGGAAGCGACGCGGGTCGGCGCGGACACGATGCTCAGCCAGATCGTGGAGATGGTAGCGAACGCTCAGCGCTCGCGCGCCCCGATCCAGAAGTTCGCCGACCTGGTCGCCGGCCGGTTCGTTCCCGCCGTGATCGGGGTCGCGGTGCTGGCTTTCGTCGCCTGGGCCGTGTGGGGTCCGTCGCCGGCGCTCTCCTACGCGCTGGTCTCGGCTGTGGCGGTGCTGATAATCGCCTGCCCCTGCGCGCTCGGCCTGGCGACGCCGATGTCCATCATGACGGCGACCGGCCGCGGGGCACAGGCAGGGGTGCTTATCAAGAACGCCGAAGCGCTCGAGCGATTCGCCAAGGTCGACACCTTGATCGTCGACAAGACCGGCACTCTCACAGAAGGTAAGCCGAAGCTCGTGGCGGTGCTGCCGGACAAAGGGCACGACGAGACCGAGGTGCTCAGGCTGGCGGCGACGCTGGAGAAGGGCTCGGAGCACCCGCTGGCGGAAGCCATCGTCGACGGTGCCGAAGCGCGAGGCATAGAGCTAGGCAAGGCCGAGAACTTCGAGGCGATCACCGGCAAGGGCGTCAAGGGCGAGGTGGATGGCCGACCCGTCGCCCTCGGGAATGCCAAGCTGATCGCGGAGCTTTCGCTGGATGGCGATCAGTTCGCAGCCGCGGCCGACAGCCGCCGGGATGACGGGGAGACGGTGATGTTCGTCGTCGTCGACGGCGCAATCGCGGGCCTGGTCAGCGTTGCCGACCCGGTCAAGGACGCCACCCCCGCGGCGCTCGAGGCCCTACACGCGCTGGGCTTCAGGATCATCATGGCCACCGGCGACAACGAGCGTACGGCGAGGGCGGTGGCCGGGCGCCTCGGCATCGACGAGATCCGCGCCGATGTGCTGCCCGAGGACAAGGCCCGGATCATCGAGGAGCTGCAGGCTGCCGGCCGCAAGGTGGCGATGGCCGGCGACGGCGTGAACGACGCGCCCGCCCTCGCCCAGGCCGACGTCGGCGTCGCCATGGGCACCGGCGCCGATGTCGCTATCGAGAGCGCGGGCTTCACGCTGGTCAAGGGCAATCTCGATGGCATCGTGCGCGCCCGGCGCCTGTCGGTGGCGACGATGCGCAATATAAAACAGAACCTGTTCTTCGCGCTCGTCTACAACGCGACCGGCGTTCCGGTCGCCGCCGGGGTCCTCTACCCGTTCTTCGGGATCCTGATCGGCCCGATTTTCGCCGCCTTCGCAATGAGCGCGTCCTCGGTCTCGGTCGTCCTGAACGCGCTCCGCCTGAGGGGCGTCAAGATCTGAAAGCCGAATGGCTGACGATGTGCTGGCGTGACCACTTAAGGAGCACAAAAAAAGAAGATCTTTAGCGGTGTATTGCACCCGCGTCCGTGGGGTGTCGAGCGGACATATGAACACGGCGCCAGGTAACCGCGCCTGCGCCGGGCAATGCATGGACGACGCTACCCTCGGGCAGCTCGTCGGATCACTATGGGTTCTCGTGCGCACCCCGCTCTGGCTGCAGATCGTCGCCGGGATGTTGTCGGCGTGCTGGTTGGTCTGATCCTCTCCCCCTCAGCAGCGGGGCTGGTGCCGGATGATCAGGTCGACCTGCGTCGGTCATTGGCTCGCGTTGTCCGGCCACATTTTCCTCGCCCTCATCCAGATGGTAGTTGTGGCTCGTTGTCGCATCCATCATCCTCGGTATTACCTCGAGCGGGGACCGGGCATACATGCAGCGGGTCGCCCTGCGAATCGCCCCGTATTTCGTTGCGGCGACCATGATCGCTGTGGCGATCGGAATCGGCACTGCCTCGCTCATCCAGCCCGGTCGAGATTTCGACCGCGAGGCGCTCGCTGTCGAGATAGCGGCTGCCGAACACGAGCCATCGTAATCACGCAAGATCGAGATTGCGGCCCATCGTTTCCCGAACAAGTTGCAGCGCTGATTCCCACAAGCCCGCTCGGCGCCATGCTGAAGCGCAGTATGTTGCAGGTTGTGGTGTTTTCGATTCTGCTCGGTGTCGCCCTGATGAGCATATCCCCTGCCCGGGCTCAGCCGCTGCTCGATCTCACGACAGCGCTGCAGGAAGTCTCTATGGAAGTCGTGAGCTGGGCGATGCTGCTCGCACCGTATGCGTTGTTCGGTCTGTTGGCTCAGGTGACGGCGCAGACCGGAGTCGATGCGCTGATCAGCATGTCCGTGTACATCGCTGCAGTCTTGCTCGGGCTGACAGCGCTACTTTGCATGTACTTACTGATCGTGGCACTGCCTGCAAATCGCTCGCCGATGGATTTTCTGAGTTCGGTCCGTGAAGCGCAACTCCTCGCATTCCCCACGTCGAGCTCGGCCGCCGTAATGCCGGTGTCGATAAAGACGGCGCAGGAGAAGCTTGGCGTCGTGGAACTCGTCCTGCTCGCAGCAACGACGGTTTGTGCATCCATCGGCGCCCGGGACACGCCCGGCGTCGGAATCGTCATACTGGCCACCATCCTCGAGGGAATCGGGGTGCCCGCATCCGGCATAGCGTTGATTCTCCGCGTGGACCGGATTCTTGATATGGCGCGCACGACGGTCAATGTAAGCGGCGATCTTGTCGCATGTGTCGTGATGAATCGATGGCTCCCCGCCAGGAGCGGGCCGCCAGCACCTGCCGATAATGCGCGGACCGATTCGGGGGCGCCACCATAGAAGAAGTGGGCTAGCCGCCCGCTGCGCAACAGATGGCGTCAGCGATCGTCTCCGGGGGCGCGCATCGAACGTTCGCGCGCGATCAGTGTTTCCGAGACAGCTCCTGGGGCGTATCGAGATTCGATCACCATCGGAACCGGGCGTTAGCCGCGCCGGGGGCTTTGTTCGGCCGAGGCATTCATTTGTCGAGTACGACGTAGGTGCCCTCGATCACGTTACTGCTTCGCCGGGTCGGTACCCGATGTGGTCGCTCGAAACCTTGCCGGACCGCCACACGCCCTGCCAACGAGACGAACGCGAGGACGGTGAAGAAGGCGGTACCGACGATCAGCCCGAGCGCGGCCCCAGCTATCGCGACAAGCATCGCACTGATAGCCTTCAGCGTGCTCAAGCAGGACGTTAATCTGTTCATTCCTCCTCCGATATTTGCGACGATCACGGTTTGCGCAGGATACGTGCTGAACGATGTCCCCAACCTCGCTCGATCATTACAAATCTTTGAACGGTGAATCGCAGCTACCGTACGCACATCGTTGCGACAAGCTGCCTGGTCAGGCTTGTATTGCCTCGCGCGCAACCTTTGCCGAGATCAGCGCAATAGCTCGAGCGCCCGCAGCACGTCGCGCCGACTGATCTGGCCCACCAGACGGTTGCGATCCAGCACCGGATAGCGACGGTAGGGCGCGTCCAGAAAGCGCATCGCCAGCGCGACAATGCTTTCGTCGGCGTCGACGCTGTGCACGTCGCGGTTCATGAACTCGGCAACGCACCCACCCAGTTCCCCATGGTAGCCGGCACTCAAGGCTACTCGCATGCAGTCCTGCTCCGACAGTATGCCGACGATGTCCCCGCGGCTGTCCAGCACCGGGGCACCGGAGATGCGCTGCTCGATGAGCGCATGTATTGCATCGAGCACGTCCATCTCGGGCGTAAACGTCACCAGGTTGGCCGCCATGAAATCACGTACTCGCAGAGATCGCGGCATCATTCCCCTCGCGGCGGGGGAGTGGCGCTGTGGCGCCGCCCGCAGCGTGGTTCGGAACATTGCGCGCACGGGCCGATGGAGCTCGCGCATGTGCCGCGCAGACCAGGGCGCCCGGCAAGCACTCCGATCGCGAGCCCGGCGAAGGCGGCGGCAATGATCACGAAGCTGGCTACGTACGTCAGCATGGTCTACCCGAACTCGTCGTAAAGAATCTGCTCGCGCTCAACGCCGAGATCCTCCAACATGATCAGGACAGCCGCAATCATCATCGGTGGGCCGCAAAGGTAGTACTCGCATGCATGCGGTGCGGCGTGGTCCTTGAGGTATTGTTCGAATACCACCGCGTGTATGAAACCCGTGGGTCCCGTCCACTCGTCGCCCGGCAACGGGTCCGACAATGCAACGTGCCAGCTGAAATTCGGATGTTCGGCGGCAAGGTGCTCGAAATCGTCGGCATAGAACATCTCGCGCCAGCTGCGGGCACCGTACCAGAAGCTGATCTTGCGTGTTGAGCCGAGCCGTTTCAACTGGTCGAAGACGTGAGATCGCAGCGGTGCCATGCCCGCTCCGCCGCCGATGAATACCATCTCCGCGTCGCCGGGCTTGGCGAAAAATTCACCGAACGGGCCTTGTACCGCGATCTCGTCGCCCGGCTGCAACGAGAACAGGTACGAGGATACCTGGCCCGGCGGACAGTCAGGCGGAGCGCCTGGGGGCGGGGTGGCAATCCTGACGTTGAGCATTATCACCCCCTTTTCGTCCGGATAGTTTGCCAGCGAGTACGCGCGTGTGGCCGATTTTTGCACCCGCGACTCGTAGCGCCACAGATTCACCTGGTCCCAGTCGTTACGAAACGTTTCGTCGATAACGAAGTCCGAGAATTTCAGGGTATGGGGCGGGCACTCGATCTGCACATAGGCACCTGCCCTGAAGTCCATGGTTTCGCCTGGGGGCATCTCGAGCACGAGTTCCTTGATGAAGGTCGCCACGTTGCGGTTGGAGCGCACCTTGCATACCCAGCGCCTGACGCCGAACGCTTCGTCGGGAACGCGCACGCGCAAGTCCTCGCGTACCGTGAGCTGACACGCCAGTCGCTGACCGGCACGTGATTCACGCCGGTTGATGTGCGATCGCTCCTGCGGCATTAGTGCGCCGCCGCCGGCAAGCACGATGATCCGGCATTGGCCGCAGGTGCCGCGCCCGCCGCAGGCGGCGGCGACGAAAATCTGCGCCTCCGCGAGCGCCCTGAGAAGCGTTGTGCCAAGCGCTGCCGCGACCACCCGGTCGTCGTTGATTGTCACTGTAGCGTCACCGCTCCCGAGCAGCAGCGCGCGCGCGCCGAGAATTACCGAGACGAGGGCGAGAATCATCAGCGTGAAAACCAAGACTCCAAAAACGACATCCAGCATGGGCACCCCTATGTGACTCGCTCTTCGGTCGTGCGCCTGACGATCGCGCTCAAATACCCGAAAACGCCATAAAACCCATCGACATCAGTCCCGCAGTAACAAACGTGATACCCAGGCCCTGCAAGCCCACCGGCACGTCGCTGTATTTGAGCTTCTCGCGGATTGCAGCGAGCATGGTGATCGCCAGCGCCCAACCGATGCCGCTGCCGAGTCCGTATACGATGCTTTCCTGAAAGGTGTAGTGCCGCTCGACCATGAACAGCGAGGCGCCGAGAATGGCGCAGTTAACCGTTATCAGCGGCAGGAAAATACCGAGCGCCCTGTGCAGTGCGGGGAAGAAGCGGTCCAACGCCATTTCCAGAACCTGCACCGAGGCGGCAATGACGCCGATATAGCTCAGGTACCCGAGGAAGCTCAGGTCGATGTCGGGCAGACCGGCCCACGTAAGTGCACCGGGCGCCAGAACGAGGCTGTAGACCAGGTTGTTGATCGGCACGGTAACGGTTTGCACGACGATCACGGCGGCGCCGAGGCCTACGGCGGACTCGAAGCTGCGAGACATAGTCAGGAAGGGACACATGCCAAGGAAGAACACCAGGGCCATGTTTTCGACAAAAATCGAACGCAGCAGCAGGTCCCCATAACCGGCCATCATTGCACCTCCGTGCGATGGACCTCGTGGATCCGATACTCGGGCTTTTCAACCTGTGATCTCTTCCAGGTGCGCAACGCCCATACCAGCAGTCCGATCACGAAGAAAGCGCTCGGCGGCAGCACGAAAAGGCCGTTGGTCTGATACCAGCCGCCCTCGCCGATCACCGGCATCACCGGATAGCCGAGCAGCGTCGCCGATCCCAACAGCTCGCGGATGGCGCCGACGATGATCAGGATCACGCTGTATCCCAGGCTGTTGCCGAGCCCGTCCAGGAAGCTCGCCCGCACGCCGTTGTGCATCGCGAACCCCTCAGCCCGCGCCAACACGATGCAATTGGTAATGATGAGGCCGACGAACACCGACAATCGCTTCGAGATGTCGAACGCGATTGCCTTCAGCACCTCATCGACCACGATGACCAACGAGGCGACGATCGTCACTTGGACGATGATGCGGATAGCGCCCGGTATCTGATGGCGGATGGCAGCGATAAGCGGGTTGGACAGGCTCAGCACCGCGATGACCGCAGCCGACATGACCAACGCGGTCGCCACCGTCGTCGTGACCGCGAGCGCGGAACACAAGCCCAGGACTTGCAGTGTGATGGGATTGTTATCGACGATGGGCTCGAAAAGCGTTCGTTTATCGGATGCGTCCACCGCTATTCTCCAGTCTGCTGAAGTTGGGAAATGAATGGCCCGAAACCGTCCTCGCCGAGCCAGTAGCGGAGCAGGTTGCCGACACCGCGGCTGGTGAGCGTGGCTCCAGCAATGCCGTCGACCTGGTAGTCGGCATCCGGCGAGCGCGGATCGGCGATGCGCTTGACGACCTCGATACGCACATCGCCCTGTTCATCGTATATTCGTTTACCCCGCCACTTCGCCTGCCATGCGGGATTATCGATTTCGGCACCCAGTCCCGGTGTTTCCCCGTGCTCATAGAAGACGAGACCGTCGATCGTGTTGAAGTCCCCGGTCAGAGCAACCAGGCCGTACATCGTCGACCACAAGCCATAGCCGCGCACCGGCAAAATCACACGCTCGATCCGACCCTCGCGCCGTGCCAGATACACGGTAGCGTATCGCGCCCGCCGGCCGATGCTTGCTATGTCACGCTCAGGGGCAACCGCCACGCTCAACTCGGGATCGCTGGACGCACGGCGCTGGTCGTACGCGAGCGCATCGAACGCATCACTGAAACGGCCTGTCTGCAGATCGACGATGCGTGGTTCGAGCTGTGCGAAAAGCTCGTCGACATCATCCTTGGCGCTGGACAGTCCGGCCACCTCCAGGATGTTTTTCTTGCGTTCCAGCAAGGCATTGGCGATCTGCATCGGCCTGAGCGATACGGCGGCGGTCGCCACCACGACCGAGCACACCAGGCACACCGAGAAGGCGACAAACAATGTTCGACGTGGCGAGTCCTTAGGCGCCTGCGTTAATCCGCGTAACCATTTCATTGATGTGGCCGCTCCGCGATTCGGTGGTTGCGGCTCACACCGGCCATTGCGGTCGGCGCCGGCGCCGCTGGCGCGCGTCGGCTTTGAGCACCAGGTAGTCGATAAGTGGTGCCAGCAGATTGGCGAACAGGATGGCAAGCATGATGCCCTCGGGAAAGGCGGGATTGAGCACGCGGATCACAACGGTGAACGCGCCGACGAACAAACCGAACAGCCAGCGGCCGAGGTCTGTAATACATGCGGTCACTGGATCGGTTGCCATGAAGACCATGCCGAAGGCGAAACCGCCGAGCACGAGGTGCCAATACCACGGCACGGCGGACATGGGATTGTCTACGCTGGCGAGGATATTGAAGACAACGGCAGTGGCGACCATCCCCACGAATACGCCGATGATGATCCGCCAGGATGCGATGCCCGTGTATATCAGCAGCGCTCCGCCGAGCAGACAGGCGAGCGTCGAGGTAGCGCCGAGCGACCCCTGAATCTGGCCGAGAAAGGCCTGCAACCAGGTGATCCCGGCAGTTTCGACGGCGGCTGTGCCATTCTCGGCGGCCAGCGCAAGCGCGGTGGCACCGCTGAAACCGTCGACGGGCGTCCACACCGCGTCACCCGAAATCTCGGCCGGATAGGCGAAGAACAAAAATGCACGGCCCGCGAGCGCGGGGTTCACGATATTCTTGCCGGTGCCGCCGAACAGCTCTTTGCCAACTACTACACCGAAGCTAATACCGAGCGCCGCCTGCCACAGCGGGATGCTCGCGGGAAGAATCAGGGCGTAAAGCATCGAGGTAACCAGAAATCCCTCGTTGATCTCATGATTGCGAACCGATGCGAACAGTGCCTCCCAGAAGCCGCCGACCAGCAGCGTGACGACATAGATCGGCAGGAAATAGACCAGGCCGTGCGCGAAACTCGCCCACACGCTCGCCGGATCGTAGCCTGTGCCAAGCAGCTCCAGCAGCGCGCCCCGCCAGCCTGGAACGCTGGTGAGGTTCAGCTCGGCCATCGCCAGGTTCGCCTGGTAACCGGTGTTCCAGATCCCCACCATGGCGGCCGGCAACGCGGCAACAACCACCAGCACCATGACGCGCTTGAGATCGATGGCATCGCGCACGTGCGGCGCACCCCGCGTGACGTCGGCCGGCGTGTAGAGGAAGGTGTCCACCATCTCGTACAGTGCCCGGTAGCGTTCGTACGGTCCGCCCCTGGCGAACAGCGGGTCGAGGCGATCGAGAAAACGGCGCAGTCTGGCCATCAGCCTTCCTTCGCGATCTGCTCGAGCACGTCGCGCAGCGCCGGTCCGAACTCGTACTTGCTCGGGCACACGAAGGAGCAGAGCGCCAGATCCTCCTCATCGAGCTCGAGGCAACCCAGTGCCAGCGCGGTTTCCACGTCCCTGACGAGCAGCGCCCGCAGCAACGCGGTCGGCTGTATGGCGAGCGGCATGACCCGTTCGTAGCTGCCGATCGGAACCATCGCGCGAGGACTGCCCTGTTGGGACGTGTTGATGGCGAAACGTCGAGCACCCTGCCGCCGCAGACCCGAGGCAAACGCACGGGTGACGGAGAACTTGTCGAAACCCGGTTTGCACCAGCCGAGCAGTGTGCGTTCCTGCGCCTCGGCGAGCACTGTCACCTGGGTGTGATGGCGGCCGAGAAACGCGGCCCAGCCTGCGGCACGGCGCCCGGACCAAAGCGAACCGGAAATGACACGACAATCGCCCGGCGCGAGTTCATCGTTAACGAGGTCGGCGAGGCTGACCCCAAGTCTCGTGCGGATCAGGCGCGGACGAAGAACAGCAGGGCCCGCCAGTGAGATTGTCCGCACCGGACAGAGTGTGCCAGTAGCAAAGAATCGACCGATGGCGATTACGTCCTGGTAGCCGAGATACCACACGCTACGTGTCAGGTCCACGGGTTCGAGGAAACTGATGTGGGTACCGACAAGTCCCGCAGGATGCGGTCCGGCGAACTCGGCCACACGATACCGATCGCCCGCAGGAACGGGAATTTCGGCAGCGGGCTCGTAACACACGTAGACCGGCCCGTCGGTCAGCTTGGCGAGCACGGTGAGGCCGCACCTAAAGTCCTCTTCGTGCGCGGCGAGGACGATCCGGGGATTCGCCGCCAGCGGGTTGCTGTCCATCGCGGTCACGAACAACGCGTCCGCCATTGCGTCCGGCAGCGGAATATGACTGAAGGGTCGTGTGCGCAGGGCGGTCCACAGACCCGAACTCAGGAGCTGGCTGCGAATGCGCACGGCATCCAGTGCAGCCAGTGCAGCTTCATCGCCGGGCCGCGCAGGTTGGCACTGCGGACCGCTGGTCTCATCGAGTTCGACGGTAACGGCCAGAGGCGTCCTTCGCGGTCCCCAGTGAATGGCGCTCACGACACCCGTTCCGGGCGATGGGACCACCAGTTCGGTGAAGGCCTTGTGTACGAGCAGGGGATCACCGGTGCGCACAGACTCACCCTCCCGGACCTGGGGTTCCAACTTGAGACCGGGGTAGTCGTCGCTCAATACGCCAACGCGTGCGACCGGCGGCCCCGGTTCAATGGTCTGTTCGGGTTCACCGGCGATCGGGAGGTCCAGGCCCTTTTTTATTGTGATTTTAGTTGTGTTTCGCGAAGGCACAGTCCGACCTCAGTCAACGCACATCCGCCGCATCGGTCCTGGCAACCGGGACCGCTCGCTCGCAGCGACTGCTAGGGCAAACCCGCACATGTGGCCTGTGCCTGAATGTGCCACTGCACTGCGATTCACCTTCGAGCATCAACAGCACGAAATCGATCAGCTTGATTTGGATCAACGTGAGTGGCCGCCACGAAGCGTTGTCGGGCTAGGCATACTTGCGACGTTCACCGTTATCCTCCTTTGTTCCCTCTTGTTAGGGCGGCGCGGCTTCGTTGAACTTGCGCAGCGGTTACCGCGCTACCCATGTTTCTTCATTATCGGCGTGCAAGCCGAGCGCCGACTTCATTCACCGGACGCCATACGGCGGACCAGCGGCGTCATTAGCAGCGGCCCGAGAATCGCAGCGACGATGGCCACCGACACGATCACGACGAATACGTGATGGGACAGATGCTGCTGCGCCAACGCAATGCCGGCGATCACTATGGTCACTTCGCCGCGCGGTATCATGCTGAGCCCGACGAGCATGCGTATCGGTAGCGGGCTCCCCGACGCACCCACCAGACCGCCGAGAAACTTGCCGCCGAGCGCAGCCACAAGCAGCGCCGCAAGCAGCGCGCCCATGCGCGGCTCGACGAGCACCGTGAGTTGCGCCTCGGCGCCGATGAGCACGAAGAAAAATGGCGCAAGGACCAGCACCAGGGGTGAAAGACGCCCGATCAGTACGGCACGGGACGCCTCGTCGAGCGCTACACTGATCCCCAGCGCGGCGAAGAATGCCCCGACGACGGCCGAATAGCCGAGGAGTCCGGTCAGCCCGCCTGCGGCGAGAATCACGAGAATGCCTGCCACCGTCGAAGATGCGCCGGCCGGTGCGGCGCGCGCAACGTACAATCTGGTCAACTGACGCACTCCCCAGAAAATCGCGCCGAGCACCGGTAGCGCCAAGGCGGCCACCGCCGATGAGCGCAGCGGTTCTCCCGAGGTGCCGAACACGCCGTGTGCGGCCGCCAGGAGGAGCAGTGCGAGAATATCGTCGATCACCGCAGCGGCGACCACGATCCGGCCAACGCGGTGCGTGATGAGCCCGAATTGCTCCAGGGTCTGCACGCTGATGCCGATGCTGGTCGCCGTGAGCGCGAGCCCGATGTAGACCGCTTCGACGGTCACCGAGCCCATTGTCACGCCCACCGCGAATCCGCTGGCGGCGCTCAGCACGATGCCGAGCACCGCAACCCAGAAGGCCGGCCAGCCGGCGCTCTTCAGGTTGTCCAGGCCCAGTTCCAACCCGGCCATGCCGAGCAACAGAACGACACCCACCTGGCCGAGCCAGTGCACCGCGGGGTGAGGCACGACCCAGCCCAGCGCCGCCTCGCCAAGCACTACCCCTAGCAGCACTTGGCCGACGGGCGCGGGCAGACCTGCACGGCGCGCGAGCCATCCCGCCGCCCCCCCGAGCCCCAGCACCAGCAGCACGGCAACCGTCAGGCTGGCGGGCCCGGCGTCCGGCATCAATCCTCGGCATGCCCATAACCGCGCCAGCGCCACTCGCGAACCTCGGGCATATCCTGGCCGTGGGTGATGATGTACTGGCGGTGCGCGATCAGCTTGTCGCGCACCAGTTGCCGGACGTTCCCACGGAACTCGGCTACCACTTCACGCTCAGCACGTCCTGCAAGCCGCGCATACATGTGGACGAGGGCAGGAACCATCGCAAACGTCACAAGGGTTGGCTATCGCGGGCGGTTGCGACTTCCGGCACGGATGCGCTGGCGACCTCCGAACAATAGAACATCGTGAATACCTGCTCGTAGAAGGCGTCGCGCAGTTCGCGCCACGCCTCGACGCAATCAGTTGTACGCATTACGGCCTCTTGCTCCCGAACGATCCATGGATGGTCTTCGGGAAGGGGATGGCGATCGCCAGCGATCGATTCGGCCAGCAACCGCACGCCGGCCATCCAGGGATTGAACGCTTCGGCGAAGGCGTAAGCACGGGCACGCATGGGGTGCATCCATTTTATCGTCTCCGCGGTCCACGGGTTGGAAGCGGCTTGTGCCCAGGGGCTCACGAAGGTGCGATACAAGCGTTCGCTCGCTTCGGAGACTGCGCGCACTCGCTCGAATTCGGCCGGTTCAGGTTCGATCTGGAGATCGCCGACCTCGCGTGGTTCGAAGCGCACGGCGTACTGGGGCTTACGGCAGTCCGGATCGCCCGTCGGATTGTCTATTTTCATTTCGTACAAACCGGCCGGCAGATGCTCGATCTCCTCCAGGTTCTCCAGTATCGCCCGATGCTCCAATCGGGCCACTTTGGCGGACACGAATATGCCGAGGTGCCCGACGTGCGGGTTGACGAGATACACGATGCGCTGCCCGGCGGCGCGTAACGCCTGGGTATCCCGATACACGGCCGGGATCCACCCGAGTGCTTGATGGGGCGGTGTGATGTTGTCTCCGTGCGAGGCGAAAACGACAATGGGGTTACGCACCCTGCGCAGATCGACGGTGCATCCGTCGCAGATACGCATCTGGCCCTGTTCGAGGCGGTTGCCGATGAAGAGGTTCTCGACGATCGACACCATCTCCTCCCGACTCAGCGAATAGAAGCCGTTCCACCATCGCTCGAACTCGAGAAAGCGCTCGCGCTCGCTGTCGATGCGGTGAAAAAGCGCGGTGTATTTCTCCCAGATCGCCTTCTCCGGTTTGAGGCTCTCGAAGTTCTGGGCAAGCCAGGCGCCGTCGAAGCGCCCGTTGCCGAGATCGGCGATCAGGTGAGCGAGCCAGGCACCGCCGAGCAGTCCGCCGGTGACTCGCATCGGGTTCACGCCTGCCTCGCCGGCCCAGTAAGAGAGCGGGGAGCCGTTGAGCACCACCGGGCCGATGAGTCCTTCGCAGTCGGCGGCGAGCAGGGTGACCGCCCAGCCTGCCTGGCAATTACCGTACAGGATGGGCACATGTCCCGGGTGGCGCCGTTGCACTGCCTCGACGAATCGCCGGAGCGTGTGGTGCACGTCGGCGAGTGTCTGGTCGCGGGCAGGTTCCGGAAAGAAAATCACGAAATAGACCGGGTGACCTTGGTGCAACGCCATCCCGACCTCTGAGTCACGCTTGAAGCCACCGATTCCGGGGCCGTGGCCGGCACGCGGATCGACGACTATCACGGGCGGCTTGTCCGGATCGACGCAATCCGCCCAGCAGACGTCGTCAACCTCCAAGATCCGCAACAGAGCGTAGTTGACCGGTGGGCGGAAATGGCGCGCATCGAGAATAGTCTCGTACCGGAAGTGCAGAAGCGGCGGCAGGCCGCGACGCTCGTGCTCGAGGAAGCGGTCGCCGCGCTCGCGCAGGGCGTCCAGGAAGAGAACCGCCCGCTGCCAGTAATCGAGAGCATACGCTGTTGTCTCCTCGCTCGTCGGTATGCCCGCCGACGGCTCAGGCACGTGCGGAGTCGTCCCAGCACGCGGACGCGGCGAGGCGGGTGAACGAAATTTTCTCTCCTCTCTCTGGGTTCGACATGCTGTCGTTGATGCAGACGAAGTTAGTGGAGATGCCTGTTCCATAAGTTCTCTCGTTAACTTGCAGATGCGGTAACTACTCGTCTGTGCTTCGTATGTTGGTAGTCGGCTCGGCCGTCTCCGAACAGCACTGGTCATTCCTTGCTCAGGATGCCGCTTCGCTGCTTGTCGGCGCCTTTCCCGCACATTACGGAATATCGATATCCGAGGGGACTCGAAAAATGCAATCGCGACAACCGACCCTCGCGAGAGCTGGCGGCACGCTTGCGTGGGTCGAGGCTCGAGGCAAGTTTCGGGATGCCAGTGCTTGATTGAAGCGAGGCGACCGTCCACCGCGGCTCGCCGAGCCAGGCCGACAATAGT
>JABAOH010099173.1_pt1 | contig 37450 bp, 30 predicted proteins | sample 7062181 | NCBI WGS metagenome assembly JABAOH01 (sample SAMN14538630, study PRJNA623070) | marine sediment metagenome | biome: marine biome [ENVO:00000428]; feature: marine pelagic biome [ENVO:01000023]; material: deep marine sediment [ENVO:00002113]; isolation source: pool of 5 deep marine... | reverse complement strand
GCAGCCACTGTAGCTCAGCCGGTCAGAGCGACGGTCTCGTAACCTGGCGGGAGAACCGTAGGTCGAGGGTTCGAATCCCTCCAGTGGCTTCCTCGAGGGCGGCGTGACCGCGGTACGGTGGCGTCTTCTCTGGACCTCGTCCTTCCCGGCCCCCGCAGAATTGAGGCGGCCTCCACCGCTTTGACGAGCGACTCTTGGGCCTTCGGCGGCCGATATCGCTGTCGGAATTCCCCCCAGCCGTATCTAAGGCCCCACCTGAGGCATGTCCGCAGGTACGCCAGGCCTCTCCTTCCTCGAGATGATCCTGGTCACGTAGAACCCGCCGTCCGCGAAGCCCAGGGCGTAATATCCCTCCTCGTTGGGTGTCTGCCTCATCTTAACACATCGAAGGCGCAGCTGAACCTCGGTCTCGCCGATCTCATAGTGCTTGAGGAGAAGCATGCCGTCCGTGAGGAAGTCTTCCCCAAACTTTGAGAGGGCTTGACTGCCCACGGAGAGTTCCGAGACAATGAACGTTGTCAAATCCAGCTCTCGGAGAAAGTCGAAGAAATGGAAGAGCTCGCGGCGGGGATTGTGTAGGCTGTTGAGCGCATACAGGACATCTAGGGAGTCAATGGCCAGCAGCTCCCGCTGGTTGACATCGACGGCTTCCTTGATCACGCGTCGGAGTATTTCTATCCAGTCCTTCTCAACCTCGAGGTTCTCGAGGGCGGCCCTTATCATAGCCGCGTCCATGACGTAGAGGAGCCCGTCGTCCAGGCCTTCCATCCCGAGGTTCGCCATGGCCGACTTCAATTCCCGCTCTCTCTGCTCCAAGGATATGAAGATGCCCTTCCGCCCTTCGTGAGCGTTGTTGTGGAGGATGCTGAAGACGAGGGAGGTTTTCCTGGCACCTGGGGTACCGGCCACCAGCACCACATTCCCTTGGGGTATCCCGCCCCCCAGCAGATCGTCGAGACCCTTCACATAGGTAGGAATGTAGGCGGGCATTCGTCCCTTCCACGGACAGGGGCAATAAAGCTTTCGCGTCCCAGCTATCCCTCGTGATAACTAGCCACTGCGTCTGACGTCCTCGAACTTGAGCTTGGACTCCTTCAAGGCATCGATGACTGGGAGTCGATGCCCCGCAAGGTAGCTGATCAAGGACCCCCCGCCCGTGCTTATATGATCGATCTGCTGAGACAGGCCCAGGTGCTCCACGGCGGTAACGGTGTGACCTCCGCCCACGACCTTGAAGGCCCTCGACCGCGCAACGCCCAGGAACAGCTCCCTAGTCCCGGCCGAGAACTCCTCCACCTCGAAGACCCCCGCGGGCCCGTTCAGGATGATGACCTGAGCGGCGGAGATCTCTTCCAAGTAATGGATGATCGTACTCAGCCCGATATCGTGAATCGGATGCTTGACAGGGAGGTCCTCCAAGGACACCGCCTTCCCTACGCCCTTTACGTTCGTCACCACGTCCTCAGGCGTCACTACGGACTTTGGGTGTTTCTGCATAAGCTCCTTCGCCTCCGCAAGTACGGCCTCGCAGGCCGGGACCTCCTTGGTGAGGAAGTCCTCGTTGACCTCTCCCAGACGATGGCCCTCTGCCCATAGGAAGAGGTTCGCAACGGCACCGGTGGTTAGGACCTTGTCAACGAGGCCTCCAGAGAGCATGTGACGGGCCACCTCGACAGAATCATCGACCTTAACCCCGCCCAGAATCGCGATTTTGGGCCTGTCCTGACCCCGAATCGCCCTGTCTAGCATCTGTACTTCCCTTTCCAGCACGCGGCCCGCGAGGCTCGGAAGGACCCCGCAGAAGCCCACCAGGCTTGGCTGAGCTCGATGGGCTGCGGCAAAGGCATCATTAACGAAGTAGTCTGAGAGGGGCGAGAGGACGCTAACCATGTGGGCTGTCGTCATCTTGGCGGGTTCGGAATCCTTCAATACGACCTCTTCTGAGTAAAACCGCGTGTTCTCCAGCACCACGAAGTCACCGGGAGTGAGACGCTTGATGGCCTCTACCGCGCTCCTCCCGAAGAGGCTGTCCACGTACCCCACCTCCCGATCCAGGTAGTAGGATAGTCTCTCGGCGTGAGCCTCCATGGTGGTGAAGTCATCCTTGCCCGGACGACCTTGGTGAGCAAGGATAGCTACCTTGGCGTCTCTCAGTTCACGGAGAGTGGCCATGTGCTGTCTTATGCGATTATCGTTGAGAATGCGGCCTGAGATGGGATCTATAGGCGAGTTTATGTCCAGGCGAACCAGAACGCGTCTTCCTCCAAGGCTGTAGTCGTCCATCGTGAAAAATCCCGGGTCGATGTCCCCCATCTTCTCCATCGCCACCGAACGGATTGAACTCTTCATTTAATATCCTATGTCCCATGAGCGACGCGTGTTACGAAATGCAAATGCGTAACACAAGTTTTAAGTATTGAACCGCGATACGCGGAGAAGACAATCAAGGATGTGGTGAGATGTGGGGACGATTGCGCGAGCGGATAGGGGTCCGAGTGGTGGAATACGCGTGGTGGACTACCCTTGTAGCCCTGGTGGCCATCGCCGCTTTCTTTGTGATGGGCTTTGCGCAGACAGCAGCGGCCCACGACGTCTTCCATGACCTGCGGCACGCCTTGGGCGTTCCGTGCCACTAAATCATGGACCTCCGTGTAGCCCTGAAGGTCGGCCTCTTGGCGGGCCTGTCAGCTGGGGTCATCCTAGGCCTCTATGTTCTCTTCGTCATGGGGCCCCTTGTCGAGGAGGCGAAGGCCATGGAAGGTGGGGAAGAGCCCTTGCCCTCCGCTGTGACCAGGGCAGTCGCTTTCCTCTTCAGTCCCATTGTGGGGATTCTCATAGGGATCCCCTTTGCCTTTGTCTATCCTTTTGTGGCGACCATGCTCCCATGGAGGAATCATGCCCTCAAGGTCTTTGCCTACGGTAGCGTAGCCTTCTTGGTCTTCAGTCTCCTACCGCTGCTGGCGGTTCCCGGGCGGCCCCCAGGAGTCGAGTCAAATCTAGACGTCTCTGAGAGAGAGTTCTGGTTTGTGGGAACCATGGTGTCAGCCTTCGGCGGCGTCCTCGCGGGGTTCGCCCTCTACCACCTGTTCTCTCCCAGGGCCTCGGCGCGACGGAGTAGGGGCATCCTCCTAGGGGCCAGCCTGGCGGTCGTCGCCGTACTATGGAGTCTGCCCTTCCTCTTGAAGCCCGAGATCACTCCCATTACGGAGCTGCCCCGGCCCTTTCTTGAGCTATATTTCTACCTGACCGTGCTGGAGTGGGCCATCTTCTGGACAGTGCTCTCGGCGGTCCTGGCAGTCCTCTGGCCAAGGCCAAGGTCGCCGCCGATTCTGGGAAAATGAAATCCGCGGTCTAGCAATCGCATTATCAACTCTGCAACTGGCACGTGAAGCTATTTAAGAAGACCAATAGCTCGTTCGGACGAGGGCGATCGTGTTCCAGGACGTAAGATTTCCAAAGGGCAGGGTCGTCAAAAAGATCAAGGGTGGCCCGGACTCCCTAAAGAAGGTTGTAGTCCTACTCAGGCAGCGGGGATTCACAGGCTACCTGAAGGTGTGGGCGAAAGGGGATCCGAATGTAGGCTACGTCGTCATGAGCGAAGGAGGTCGCGCTCTAGCCATCTTCTCCGGTCCGAAGGGATTCCTACTGGGCAGAGACGCGTTGCCCCGGTTTCGTAAGCTAGCCGGGAATGAGGATTTCACGATCGAGGTCCATACTGACGTGGATGTGAAGTCGATTTTGTCCAACCTCCCCAGAAAGGAAAAGGGGGGGTCAAAAAAGGACTTAAACACAACCAAGAAGTCTGCCAGAAAGAGAAGGGGTCAGGAACGAGTGCTCGAGGCCTTAGGCCAAGGCCTAGCCAAGGTCATCGAGGCCTTCGCTGAAAAGGGGAAGGGCGAGAGGAGGGCGGAGGATCTTGCCCACGAACTCGACAACGACGCTCCACGGAAAACGAAGCCCTCCCTCAAGATGCCAAAGAAGGGTCAGACCGCGGCGAGGGGAAAGAAAGGCGAGAAGCCTGATACGGCGAAAGGTATGGCCAGGAAGAAGCCTACAAAAGGGAAAAGGCGAGTTGTTGAGGAGCCCTCTAGAGAGCCAGTCGACCGACAAACAGGGCTGGCAGACGAGTTCACTTTTGAGAACTACCTGGTCTCGAAGTCCAACGAATTCGCCCATGCGGCCTGCTATGCACTGGCCCAGGGCTCCCCTGAGTCCTACAGCCCGTTACTTCTCGTCGGCGAGCCAGGGCTGGGAAAAACGCATCTCCTCAATGCGGTTGGCAACCTCGTCGTCAAGAGCAGACCTGAACTCAAGCTGCGCTACCTGACGGCTAGCCAGTTCCGACTGGAACTAGAGGAGGCCGAGAAGAGCGACCGAGTCTCACAGTTCCGCAGCAGCTTCAGGGACCTCGACATCCTCATCTTCGATGACCTTCAGGATATGGAGGGAAGGAGCAGGGCTCAGGAGGAGATACTGCAGCTCTTCGAGGACTTTCAGTCCAAGGGAAAGCCCCTCCTCCTGGCGGCGGACCGCCGCCCTTCAGAGATGGGCCAGCTCGATTCCAGATTGGTCTCTAGATTTCAATCGGGCCTGGTGGCAGGACTTATGCCCCCTGACTTGGAGACCCGGCTGAGGTTTCTAAAACGTCGGATGGAGGCCAGGAAGGACCCCTGCCCCGAAGAGGTGCTTCACTACCTGGCCGAGAGCATCCCCCTCGACCTGCGGGAGCTGGACGGAGCCCTCAACAGCGTTCTAGCTTACGCCTCCACATTGGGCAGGAAAATTGACGTGGCTCTAGCCAAGGAGGCTCTGAAGGGCCCGGCTTCCGGACGATTGGGGGAGACGACTCCCGTGGTATCTCTCGATTTGCGTCCCGCCCATAGCTACATGGTGAAGGAGGAGAGGCCCAGATTGGCCTATCGAATCTTTGCGGGGAAGGCCAAGGGCGTCAAGGGCATGCTCATAACTAGGACGAACCCCTCCAAGCTCAGGGAGAGCTACGGCCTGGACGGTGTGGATATTCTTTGGTTGACGGACAGGACAGAGTCCGCTGAGAACACTGTTGAACCAGTGCTGGAAAGGCTCGCCCACACTGTGGAGAGCTTCCTGTACGCTGGTGGCCCGGGCATCATCATGCTGGATGGACTCGAGTACCTGCGGAGCAACAACGGCTTTGAGCCCGTGTTGAAGTTCATACGTCACGTAGTGGACGACATATCCGAGAGCGATTTCACCTTCGTGCTGCCGATCAACCCCGCTACGCTGGAGGGGAGAGAGCTCAGCGTTCTCGAGCGGGAGATGGAGGTGTTCCAGTCGTGACTCTGAGTCTAGGACGAGGGGATGGAATGCCTATTGTTAGCGCGATGGGGGCGAGACGAGCATGGAAATGATTCCGACGTACGTCGAAGGGCTGGATGAGGCTCTCGGAGGAGGCGTACCGGAAGGCAGCGTAGTCCTCCTTTGCGGGAGCCCCGGCACGATGAAGACATCCCTGGCCTTCAGCATTCTGTACCACAATTCCCACAACGGCAGGAAGGGCCTATACGTGACCCTCGAGGAGAGTGGGGACGATCTGAAAGCCTCTATGGAGAACATGGGCATGGAGGATTTTCACGAATCGGAACTCTACCTCCTGGACATGGGAAGGCTCAGGCTTGAACTCTCTGAGGCGGAGACGGACAGCGACTGGCTGAACATCTTCGAAGGCATCATCCGCGAGGCCATTAGGGTTACGCCCTACACTCTCATCGTCCTCGACTCGCTGGAGTCCCTCTACACGCCCAAATCGCCCGGGGACGTGAGGGGGTACCTGTTCCACCTCTTCAGCTTCTTGAAGGAGTCCGGCCTGACCACCTTCATTGTGTCAGAGGTCCCTTTTGGCGCTCCGACCCTGGCAGACCACGGGATCGACTTCCTCGCCGACGGCGTCATCCTGCTGAGACACTTCGAGGTTGACCCGTCCGATGTGGAGCTGCGGCTTCGCTGCATTAAGATGAGAAAGGTAAGACACGAGAGGGGTGACCTGGCCCTTGATGTCAAGAAGGGGCGTTTTACAACCGCTAAACCTATGTTGGCGTAGCTAGTAGGATCCCACCTGCCTCTTGAATAGGCTCAGGTACTTCATGGCCTGGGCGTATGCACCCTCTTTAGTACAGGCACTTGCCTGCTTGAGTGTGTTGATGGGCTTCGTGACGTCGTGACCCCGCATTTTCAGTTCCATCAGGACCTGCCTCGCCTTCTTCATCTCTTCTGCAATGCCCTGCCGGAGGCTCCCCGTCACCCTATCTTCGACCCCCGCCGCAAGCTGAGACGCCGTCTCCCAATCACCGATCCTCAGAGCCTCCCTCCCCCGCTGTGTGTACTCCCGAAACCTGGTGACGTCAATGTTGAGTTCCGAGGCCTCGTCTAGGAACTCCTCGGCAGCCTGAATAGCGTAGCCGGCTTCGCTCTGTCCGCTGGCCTTGGACGTCATGTCCTCCCTGGCCAGCTGAAGCTTCTCAAAGGCAACGACAACGCGACCCCCCTTCAGCTCCTTTATGCCGTCCTTCACCAGGGCCTCAGCCACCGGAAAGCCCTCGCCCCTGGCCCTGCGCGATTGCAGATCCTGCTCCAGCACTTCTAGTCGATGGGCTGTCTGGAGGGCAACGGACTGTTCCAGAGAGAGCCTGGCACTCCAAGCCAGTTTGACAGCGCCACTCAGGTCGCGGGCCCTGGCCTTCTTCGTTGCTGAGGCGATGGCCATCTGAGTGTTTTCAATAGGGACTCGAAGCCTATGGGCAACGGACACGAGGGACTTGATGGCCGCCACCTGTTCTCGGAGAGAGCCCTGGAGATTGGGGACATCGCCTACAAGCAGCGGGTTTTCGCCCCGCTTGCGGGAGTATATTCCCAGCACCGCCTTCACCACCGGGCCCGCTTCCCCCGTGGGGCCGTCCGGAGCTCCGGGCCGAAGTGTCGGGCTGACTGGCTGCAGTTCGGTGGCAGCAAGGGGCTCATCGCGAGCGTAGGCCTCCCTCGCTTTTTGCAGGGATAAGGATGGGCGCTCGGCGGCCTCTAGACCTTCCTCGAAGCGGACACTACACTCAGGACACTGTGTTGCGTCGACGGGGACATGAGATCCACATACAGGGCAAGGGAAGGAGTCCCCCTCCGCGAAAAGAGCCCCGCAGGAAGGGCAGCGGGAGGCGGTTTCGTCTACATCGGCCCCACAACCTGGGCACTCGAAGGTGACGGGCCCGCTCTCCTCCTTGCCTACGTCCTCCTTGCCTAGGACCTCCTCCTCCAAAATATTCAGCTCAAGTTTCGGCCGGGTAGGTGGCGCCTCAGGTAGATCCAGGTCGAGATCGTCAAGGCTCGATTCCGGTGGCGCCTTGGTGACCGACTTATCCGAGGGCTCGTCAAGGACAGAGGCAAGGATATCGTCCAGGGACCCAGGCTTTACAACGGGGTCCGGCTTCGTTCCCTCCTTCCTCGACCTGAAGACAGACGCGTCGGTCCCGCACCTGGGACAGACGTCAGAACCAGCGGCTAGGTTGCCCTCGCAGATAGGGCACTTCTCCGTCTGGCCACCTGCCAATGAAAGTCACCTCGAGGGGTCGGTGGCTCTAGGCTGGTGGCCGCTTAAATAATTGTTCACGAGATTCCGAAGCTTGATAAGGTTGTCTCAGCCCAGATAATAAAGACGATACGGTTATATCGGCTCCTAGGAACCTTTTCGCAAAACTAGGGGTCGGCGATGCTCAGGAACTCGATTCCTGGCTTGGACAGGGTTTTCAAGACCGACATTGAGCCCCCCAAGGTCATCCTGGTCACGGGACCGGCCGGCTCTATGAAGTCGTCCTTCTGTTACGCTGTCATGTCCCGTTACCTCAAGAAGACGAAGGAGTTCGGCCTTTACACGACCCTGGAGGAGTCCGTCCACTCCCACTTGAAGAACATGGAGAGCTTGGGCTTGGAGGTCTCCCTCAACGTCCAGCTGTCGGACTTCACGGACCTCAGGGAGATAGACCAGGTGATGGATGAGAGCAACCAAACGGACTATGTCGGCTTTATGGAGAAGATGATCGCTCACTACAAGAGGGTCCACGGAAAGAGATTCACCCTTTTCGCCCTTGACTCCCTAGGCGCGCTGTACAGCCTGATGCCCCAGACCGACGACATCAGGAAGAGGATGTTCTACTTCTTCAAGATGCTCAGGGATCAGAACCTCGTCTCCCTGGTCGTGATGGAACGCTCCCAGGGGGACGAGAGCCATCTCCTCGGCAACGAGGGGTTCTTGGTGGATGGCATCATCATGCTTGGCCTTGATAGGAGCAAACGGAAGATCGTGCGCTATCTGCAGGTGGAGAAGATGAGGGCCTGCCAGCACAGCATGGAGAAGCACCTCCTAGAGGTCGGGAACTCTGGCCTAGTGATCCTCGGCCCCATATTCGAGTCTCCAGGCCTGGAGTGAGGGCAATCCTCCACGCTTCTCTGGGGAGATTCTCAGACCTGAGACTGTTATGAAAACCTACTTAAGTCCCGTTGGGAGAGAACACGCAGACGTGAGGTGAACCCTTGGCCGACGAGCAAGGAGAGGTCTGGGACCTGATCCAGAACAAGGTCGGCGAGCTTAAGACCAGAGAGAACGAGCTCGCAGAGAGGGAAGCAAACCTGCAGGCGGAGAGGGATTCCGTTAACGCCAGCAGGGAAGAGCTGATGAAGGAGCAGGAGGCGCTGGCCAAGGAGAAGGCCTCCTTTGATTCCATCCAGAAGGGCATAGATGCACGGGAGAGGGAAGTGAGCGGAAAGGAGGAGAAGCTCCAGAAGATCAGTGCCGACATCGAGGCCCGGGACAAGCAGATCAACGCGAGGCACGAGAAGCTCCTTGCTCGAGAAGAGGAACTTGTCGCCCGTGCCGATGCCATGAAGGAGGAGGCCCAGGAGCTGGCTGCCCTGAAGGAGAGGGCGCTGGCCAAAGAGAATGAGTTCACTCAACTCTACGAGGATCTGAAGAAGACCCTGGACGATTTCGCAGGCAAGACCCAGGCCCTCGCGGGGTTGGAGGGGGAACTCGGCCAGGAAAGGAATTCACTAGCCTCTGAGAGAGAAAGGCTTACACAAGAGGCCCACAGGCTGCTGGAGCTAGAGAAGGAATTGCTGGCCAAAGGAGAGCTCCCAGAGCAGAAGGTCGACGTTGTCGAACCAGAGCCCGCTGAGAAGGCAGCCCCGGAAGAGGCCCCAGAAGAGGTCCCGGAAGGGGAGGCTGAGGTGGAGGCCTCAGAGGAGGTCCCCGCCGAGGCTTCAGAAGCCGAGGGCGAAGAGCAGCCGGAGCCGGGTGAGGGGGAAATCGTCTGCCCCGGATGTCAGACCCTGATCTCTTCCGACGCGGTGATGTGCTATGCCTGCGGGTATCAGTTGAAGGAAGCAGGCGACGAGGAGGCCGAGGTAACCTGCCCGGCATGTGGGACGGTCATCAGTGCCGATGCCGTCATGTGCTATGCCTGCGGCCAGCCCATGGGAGAGGAGAAGCAGGAGAAGAAAGGCCTCAAGAAGATTCTCAAGAGAAAGTGACCAGACCCAATTTAATTATACGCTGTGAGAATCGCTAAAGAACGTATATATACGCATCTCTGGGAACACGACCCCCACCTATGAACGGGGGACGATGTCATCAATTCTGATGTCAGGAACCGGGGCTTGGAGGTCAGCTGAATGAGTTCGAGAGGATTCCAGAGGCTCGACAGGTCAACGGCCCGCCTTCTTACACTCGCCCTTCTGCTAACAGCCATGTTCGGGCTGATTAGCGCCGAACGCTCCTCCGCCACTATTGTCGTTGTGGACGGTGATTGGAGTGTCACGGGAACTAACGTGTACCAGGGCATAATCTTCCAGGTTGATGGCAACGTCACAGTTCAGTCGGGTGCCGTCTTGGAAATAATCGGTGGGGGCCTATCCTTCTTGGAGGACAGCAATCACATCTACTTCCTCGACATCCAGGATGGGGGGTCAGGGCACGGAAGCCTGATCCTGGACAACAGCCTCCTGACGACGGAGCCCCGCCAGCTCTCTGACTATCTCAAGCTGGATATCACGGTGGCCGGGACCCTCATCCTCAGAAACGGATCCACCTTGAAGCATCCGGGGACGCTGACAACTACCGGCGATGCCACTCTAGAGATTAGAGATTCGACGATCACTGGCTTCACCACCGAGGAGATAGATGACTACACGGACCTCAACGAGGACGACAACAACGATGCGCCGGTAATGTACTTCGGCGGGGACTCCACCGCCCTAGTAATCAACTCGAGGATCGAGCGGCTCTACGAGAACTCTAACGATGTCGGTCCCGACTCCAGATACAACATCACGCTGGAGGACCAGGCGACGCTCACCGTAATCGACTCCTACGTCGGTGTGGACTTCCACCCTGCCGAGGCCCTTCACAACACCGTGGCTGCCGGGGGAACTTCCCGAGTGTACCTCTACAACATCACCATGGATGACGCTCAATCGGCTCTCGTTAGCCAGGACTCCTGGATACCCGCACTGGGCCTCAGGGGCACCAGCCAGATCCTTACACTCACCGGCTACGCGAATCAGATTGGAGAGAAGGACACCACCGGGGAGCCCCTCTCCGACATCACCTCCGACGACGGGGTGAGCTACACAGTGGCTGACGGTGAAAGGCTCTACCTAGAGGAGTTCGATGCCATCGGCCGTTGGAGGTTCATTGGCGCCGATCTCACCCTGGAGTACTGGACCGACGCGGGCTGGAACGGGAGCAGCGTTGTAAGATACGCCCCTGAGGGGGAGGGCCTGCGTAGTGCAATCGCCATTAGCAACACAGGCGGCCCAGGAGGCGCTACCGTTGTCAGCGCTCCGCTGACAGACATCGAGAGCTTCGCCGACGCCCGATTTATGGATGTAGACTTCATAAATGACGACGGCGCGGGCAGGTCCGTCAACTTCGACTACATCACCGTGGACGTGACCTATGAGTTGATAGACTCCCAGGCCTCCATCTACCTTCACCGCTGGATAGATCTCACAGTCGTGGACAGGTTCGGCAGCGCAGTCGCCGGAGCTGGCGTAGAGTCCAGGGTGCTTCCGAGCGGTCAGCTCGCTTACTATCCTCAGAATGGAGGTGCGGCGGTACCCAGTGCCGAGATCCTGGACTACCTGGGTGCCACGGCCGTGGACTACAACATCACAGGCACTTGGGGACAGGTCTCCATCCCCCTGCTGACGGAGTGGATTAACAGCTCCCTGTACGACCCCACCATGCCCAACTCCCACTTCATCGGCAACTACAGGGTGAGGTCGGACTTCTCAGGTGAAGTCGATCTCCAGGAGTTCTCCTTCAGCCCGTACCCCCAGGTGACCGCCGCGACCAACCGGATTCCCATGACTGCGGAGCTGGTGGACTTAGTGTGGCCCGCCCAGGACACCACCTACGTATGGTCCTCCCCCGCCGTCATCAACTATGACGTCCAATTGGACGGAAATCTGCGAGTGACCAGCGATGTCATCCTCCAAGGCGCCCAACTCTCGATTCTGCAGGGAGACCCTGCGGCCGGGCGACACTACGTGATGATAGAGGGGGAGGGCAGTCTCACCATCTTAGGTGGCGGGCTGGGCAGCAACCTACCCCTGGTAGTATACCTCCGTGACAATGGTGAATTCTTCGCCGAAAACTCACAGATCCTCCTCAACACCGTTGCTGGGAGGGGTCTCATATACGGTGAGCACTCCTCCGTTGTGACTCTCACAGGGGGAACGCTGAGGGGCGACCTGATGGCCCTAGGAGCCAGCGCAGCTCTGAATGGCGTGAACATCGCCGAGAGCGACGTAAACATCAATGCCTCGGGCACCTCCTACCTCTGGGACCCCGTCTTCGAGGGGGACGCTACACTAGCATTGCTGAGCGATGACGGGGACGTAGGGACCCTGGACTTCGACATCAGAAACGTCACCTTCGACTTGGACACCGAGGGTGCCGTGGCTTTCGACGGGATGCAGTATGTACAGCTGACCAACGTCACCTTCCCAGGGGAAGGCGACTGGTGGACGGGCAGAATCTCCGAGGGCGCTAAGGTTGGGATGTATTGGTGGATCCATGTAAAAGCCATCGACGGGTTGGGTGACCCGGTTACTCAGCTCAGCTTCACATTGGAGAGGCTAAACCCCAACACACTGGCTTTCGAGCCCATACCAGTGCCGGGTCCAGACGACCTCTACGAAGGCACTTATGGAGGGCCAGAAATCGTGGCCCCTGAAGGGGTCATTCTGTATCGGGCGCTAGCCCAGGAGAGGCTAGCCTCTCAGGGATGGTCCAACTCGACGTACAAGGCCACAGGAGCAAAGGTAGTGGGAGGCAAGACGTACTATCCGGAGGCAGAAATTGGAGCCTCTGTGGATCAGAACGTCGAGATCGAGTTGGTCTTCTTCAACTGGCCGGATCTCAGCGTCCAGGAATCGGACATCAGCTTCCTGCGACCTCCGGTGGAAGGCGGGGTAGTGGAGATATCGGTTACCGTGACAAACCTGGGCAAGGCAGATGCCATCGAGGCCGGGGTGAAAGTCTACGAGAACACCACCTTGGTGGACAATGCCACGTTGGACATACCCTACGGAACATCGGCTTCAGCAATCCTGACGTGGGTGCCACAGTCTGCAGGCCAACACACGCTGAGAATCTGGGCCCTGACCAAGAATGACACCTCCCAGAACACCGACCTCGACATGAGTAACAACCTGGTGGTCCTCACCGTTAACGTCCTGACGAAGCCCGACCTGGAGTTGAGACCCTCCGACTACCAGACCCTGACCGCGGTCGAGGACAGGGCCTTCACCGTTCCGGTTGTGGTGTGGAACACGGGCAGTACGAACGCCGTAGACTTCGATGTGGCCCTTTATCTGGATTCTGTCACACCGGAGACGCTGCTAGCCACGGCGACGGGCGTGGTGGCCCCAGCGGGAGGTAATGTCACCTTGGCCGTGGATGCAGGCCCCATCGACCAGCCCGGGAACTACACGCTGATAGTCATCGCAGATGCCTCAGGGGTCCTTCCTGAGATCAGCGAAGACAACAATCGAGTGGAGTTTTCCTTGGAGGTCGTGCCCCCCGACGGACAGGTGTTCATAATATCGCCGGGGCTAGGCGACTCCTTCAACCTGGGGGAGCAGGTCTTCGTTACAGGTAGCGTAAACACGCCCACTGGCCAACCCATTCCCGGGATGCGGGTGACTGTAGTCTTCAGAGACCCGGAGATGAACTTCCACGACCCGAAGACCGTTGTGACGAATGAAAGGGGCGAGTTCCAAGTGGGTGTGCAGCTGCCCGATGAGGGACCGAGTGGGGAATGGATCCTCAGCGCGTCTAGCGATGCGGAGACGATTCAAGCTGCTACGGTGAAAGTGGACGTTGCCAGGGTTGTTCCGTGGTACGAATACGTGGTCCCCATGCTGAACCTGCCGCTGTGGATGCTCCTGGGGGTCCTCGGCGCTTTCCTCATAGTGGTCTTCCTGGTTACTGGCTACATGAAGGCTGTCGGAATATCTCGACTGGTGGAGTGCGGTGAGTGCGGAGCCTTCATCCCTGAATCCAGTCCCTCATGTCCGAAGTGCGGGACTGAGTTCGAGAAGGAGATGGCCAAATGCAGCAGCTGCCATGCGTGGATTCCCATGGATGTCAAGAGATGCCCAGAATGTGATGTCGAGTTCACCTCAGGGAAGGCCAAGGGCGGTGAATACCGGGACAGGATGAGAAGGCAGTACGAGAGGGTGGTGAACAAGTACAGGGCTGAGGCGCAAAGGGCCATCGGCCGGAAGCCCTCTGAGAAGGAGTTCCAGGAGTGGTGGAGGCGGCAGCCCACCTACGTCACCTTCGAAGCATGGCTGAAGGAAGAGGAGGAGATGAGGAAGATGGGCTCCAAGGCCTGTTCCTTCTGTGGAGCCTTAAACTCCGTGACGGCCAGCGTCTGCCATAAGTGCGGAAACTTGATGTCAGGCAAGGGACCTAGCGGCGGGCCCGGCAGGCCTCCTATGCCACCGCCAGGCGGCAAACCACCCCAGCCCAAGAAGGCAGGGAAGCCTGTCTTCAAGAAGATACTGAAGAAGCCCTTCGCCAAGAAGAAGTAGGAATGAGCTTGGGCCTAGCCTATCCCGCAGAATACGGAATCCTCAATCGGCCTTTGAAAAGGTTCCGCTCATGCGGAGGTCCTGTGCTCCCGCTTGGTGAAGAGGAAGCCCCTACGCCCCCCTACTGAGCTCCTCCTCCACGATCCTCATCATCTCTTCCGGGTCCTTGTAGTAGGCCGATGCTATTCTAGCAACGTCCCGGTAGTTGGCTACCTCCGTCCTCTCCATGTATTTGAAGAGGTCGATCCTCCTCTTGACCTCCTGTTCCATCCTCTTTGGGGTCCAATTTCGGGCGGTCTGCACCTTCTCGTATACGTAGCTATGCCCGCTGAAGTGGAAGGTATCGTCGGCAGGGTTCCACGTGTAGGCGGAGTTCGTGATGAGCTCGTTGGAATCCGGATCCACGCCAATGACCTCCGTCAAGGATTTCACCCTCCTGGTCATTTCAGTGCCAACCTTTACCTGGGACTGGAGGAGGACGATGTCGAGGGCCGCCACCAGAGCTCTGGGCAGGTTGATGGGATCGTTCTCCAGCCTGTGGACCATCGACTGCACGTCGTCTGCGTGGAAGGTAGTGTAGGCGCTCTTCCCCGTGGCCATCGCCTGGAAGACCACGTAGGCCTCGGAGCCCCGAACCTCACCCACCATCAGGTACTGTGGTCTCTGCCTAAGAGCCGCCGAGAGGAGGTCGAACATGTCGATCTCTCCCGCGGTCTTGCCCGAGGCTGTGGTGCCTCCGAATCCGTGCCTGGTTACCGTAGCCACCCAGTTCTCGTGCGGCAGGTTAAGCTCTCTAGTATCCTCGATACTGACCACCTTCATTTGCGGGGGAATGAACAGAAGGACGGCGTTGAGGGTGGTCGTCTTCCCGCTAGCAGTCCCGCCGCAGATGAGCATGGACTGACCGTTCTCGATGGCCAGCCAGAGGTATGCCATCATCTCCGGACCCATGGTCTTGTTGGTGATGAGATCCAGGGGAGTGAATGGGTTCGCCCTGAAGCGCCGGATCGTGAAGCTTGAACCCTTCTTGGTGACGTGTTTTCCGAGAGTCGCCTGCAATCGAGAACCGTCCGGAATGGACGCGTCGAGCATGGGCTGGGCCACTGAGATGTGCTTGCCGCACCTCTGCGCCAGCCAGACGACGAAGGCATCCAGCCTCTCTTCCGACTCGAACTTGAGGTTTGATGGAACTGAGCCGTATTCCCGGTGGTATATGTAGAAGGGGACGCCAACGCCATCGCACGAAATGTCCTCCACCTGAGGGTCGGTCATGACTGCGTCGATGGGGCCGTACCGGACGAAGTCCCGAATGATGTAGTACATGATCCTCTCCTTGGGCAGGGGGTGGAGTCGGATTCCCATATCCCTCAGGAGCTTCTCCACCGCGCTCCTCAGGTAGTCCTCCCGCAGCTTTGGGTCCGGCTCCTGAGTTATCTCAAGGTTCTCCACGATGAGCTCCTTCAGGACCACCATCAGCTCCTCCTCCTCGGCGGTGAGTTCGGGCTCAATCACCTCGTAGAAGTGCTCGTTGGAGAGGTTGTCGTAGAGTATCCTCACGTAGGAGTAGTTATCGACGATGGGCTGGACTATGACCTCCTGCATGTCGGGGCTCGCCAGGGGCGGGATGGGCGTGATGTTGCCGGCAATGACCTCTTGATGACCGCCGCCTTTGGCCGCCCGGACCTTGATGCCCCTATCGCCCAGGAAGCGGGTGTAGAGCCTCCGCTTTGCCTTCTGAAAGGGCCCTATCTTTCGTCCCAGGTGTTTGCGGCGCTCGTACACGATTGAGGAGGTCTCCACGTTACCACCTATATGACCTGGAAGCCCGCAACGGCGATCAAGAGCATGATGAAGGAGTGTCGCAGACCGTTGACAATCTTACCACTGTCTAGGATGCCCGCCAGGATGCCGTCTCCCATGGCGTGGACGATGACCGCGATGAAGAAGGCTACCTGGACGTTGAAGATGATCTCCGGTATGTTCTGCGGTAAGGGGCTCTGGCTCTCAATGATGCTGCTGCCAGAGTCTCCCCCCGAAACCTCCGTGGCGGCTTCCTCCATCTTCGGAAGGAAGGTCACGCCCAGGATCCAGATGGTGACGATGAAGACGGCGAAGGAGATGTAGATGACGGCGATGTAGGTGCTCATGTTGATTCTTCTCTCGTCCTCGGTAAGCTGCACCTCCTTGGCGTCGTGGCTTACCATCGTGAGGACGTCGGCCACCTCCCCACCAGCATCGCTGGCCTTGATGATGATGGAGACGACCCTCTCCACCAGGGGAGTCCTGACCCTCTCGGCGAAGAGCCTCAGGGCATCCGTCGCCGCCACCCCCCAATCAATCTGGGCGGCCATGCGTTTGATCTCAGGGGTGAGGACTCCGTAGCGTCCATGGGCGGCGACGACGATGGCCTCTGCCAGGGTCATTCCGAACCTTCCGGCCTCTGCCACGTCTCGGAGGAAGTCGGGCAGTCGCTTCTCAATGGCCCTGATCTTCCGTTGCTGCTTGGCCATATAGAAGCCATACGGCCCTATGAATCCCATCAGAGCGAGGGCTAGGAAGTTGAGAAACCGACGGACAGGGTGTTCTCCTACAGCGTCGGGAACACCGTCCCCGTCAGCATCCTCCCCCCCGCTGGGTTGAAAGGACTTGAAGGAGATGTTCACGATATCCAGTAGGTTAAGGGCAGCAATGCCGAGGAAAAGGAGGCCGATGAACAGGCTGATGGCCTTGACTACCCGGGTCTTGTCCTTCCTGACATAGAGAGCCTGTCGGGCGTCCTCGAGCTCCTTGGTGATGCGCCTGGCCTTTGTCATCGCGCTTCCTGCTCCTGGTTCCACATGATGAAGATGAATCCGAACTGGGACAGCGGTATCATCAGTCCCACAATGACGTATAGGAGGGTCACCACGAAACCGGAAGAGCCCTTGCTGATGAGGGCCATGATGGCCATGATGACCACCAGGAACAGCGGGAAGGCCACCACGACGGTGACGAAGCTCTCCGCCAGCAGTCCCAGGGTCTCCATCCTCTTCTTCATCTCCAGCTTGTCCTCCTTCTCGAACTGCTCGGCCTTCATCAGGAAGTAAGGCTTCAGCTGGCCCCCGGAGGTGGCCGTGGTCACCACGCCTTGGAGGAACTCCTGCCACTTGGTGCTGGGGGATCTACTGGCCGCCTTCTTGATGGCGGAGAGGATGTCCAAGCCGAGAAGCTCCGTGTCTCTGGTAATCCACTCGGACTCCTCCTTTATCTGGCCGTAAATCTCCTGCTTGGAAAGCTCCCGGAATATGACGTCCACAGGGACCTCAGCGGAGGCCATAGCAGAAATGAACGACATGGCTCCTGTGAGCCTCTTGTCGATGAGGCGACCGCGTCGCTTTGCCCGCGACGCTGGAATTCCACTGAACAATGGCGGGAGCCCGAAGTAGCCGGCGTAGGTGAACATCATCGGGAGCACGGCCACGAGGGCCGGCAGAAACAGAAAGGGAACTAGGGCCATTTGAAGCATGGCGAACAGGAAGAAGCTGAGCCCCACGACCCCCAGCAGGGAGACGGTCCCGACCAGGAACATGGCGGTGCGGCCCACAGCGAGATACTCCTCTGGCCGGAGTCGCATGTGGGCCTTGAGGAGGTTCTCCTCCAAGTCCTGGTCCAAGGCCCTGCCCCGGACGGAAGCGCCCATGAGCCTCCATGCGAAGTGCTGGAAAGGGGTTAGGCTAACGTATCCTGGTCTGGCGCTGGCCGGAAGCTTGACTATGTGATGCTTCGCGCGCTCTCGGAAGCGGTAGTGAGTCGCCCTCGCCTCCGCTTCCCTGTGGGCATCCAGCCTATCCAGGATGCGGCTGGCCTCATCGGCCAAGGGACTCACCTCCAACGGCCTCCACGCCCGCTCCTTGCGCCGACTCCATCTCGCCCCGGATACGTCTGATGGTCTCGTCAGGGTACTGGTAATAGCTCACTATTACCCGGGATATCTCCCGGTAGTCGACGATATCCTTGCCGACCAGATAGGTGAGGATGTCCACTCTCCGCTGGAACTCCTCATCCATCTCTTCGTGAGTGAGGTTCTTCATCTCCATTATCTCGTCGAACAGGAAGCTGTGGCCTTTGAAGGAGAAGACATCTGACGCCTGATCCCACTCGTAGACAGTGTTGGTGATGAGTTCGTTCGTCTCGGGCTCGAAGCCCACCAGCTCCACCATCTGCTTGATCTTTCTTACGATGTTGATGCCGACCCGGACCTGGGTCTGGACTATGACGAAGTTTAGCGCCGTCAGCAGAATCCTTGGAGTGTTTATGGGCGGGTTCTCCAGCCGGTTGACCATTGACTTCACGCTGTCGGCGTGCATGGTGCTCATGGTGGGGTGGCCGGTAGCCATGGCCTGGAACATGGTGTAGGTCTCCTTCCCGCGGACCTCACCTACGATGATGTAGTTGGGCCTCTGACGCAAGGCCGCCCTGACAAGGTCGTACATGTCGATTTCCCCCGGAGCCTTGCCGTCAGCCCCCCGTTCCCCAGTACCGCTTCGGGTGCTTCCAGGGATCCAGTTCTCGTGGGGCAGATTAATCTCTCGGGTATCCTCAATGCTCACGATCTTTGCCCCAGGCCGAATGAAGAGGGCGGCGCTGTTCAGCGTTGCAGTCTTTCCTGCGGCCGTGCCTCCGCAGACCATCATGGACTTTCCGTGCTCGATGGCGAGCCAGATGTAGGCGAGCATCTCCACCGAGGCGGTGTTGAACTTGATGAGCTCCACGGGGGTGAAGGGCTTATCCTTGAAACGGCGGATCGTGAAGCTGGATCCTCGGGTGGTGACCTCCCGGGCATACGTGGCCTGGACTCTGTGACCCTCGTACGTAGTCCCGTCAAGGATGGGGTTGGCCACCGATATCTGCTTCCCGCAGCGTTGGCCTAAACTAATGACGAAAGAGTTTAACGTCTCGTCGTCTCCAAATTCCACCGTCGTCTTTATGGACTCGTACTTCTGGTGGAAGACGAAAATGGGCACCTTCACGCCATCGCAGCTGACGTCCTCAATCCTGTGGTCGTTTATTATGACGTCACAGGGGCCATATCCCACGAAGTCCCTGGAGATGTAATAGGTAATCTTCTCCCGCGATCTCTCGTCGAGGTCGAGGTCCCGAGTCTTCACGAAGCTGCTTACGCTTTCCTTCAGGAACTCCTCCTTGTCCTTGGTACTCTGCGAGTGGAAGCTGTAGGATAGAGTGCGAGCGAAGGAGTCCTTGAGGAGGTCTAATAGCTTCTGCTCCCGCCTGTTCAGCCTTGGCTCCCAGGTCTCGTAGATGTACTCACTATTGTCATTGTAGAAGAGGATTCGGACGTAGCTGTAGGGAGGCCTGACGGGATATATGTCCACCTCCTCTACGCCTGCTTCCGTGACACTAGGGATGGGGGAAAGCTGTGACCCCCGCCCAGGGGTCCAGGTCATACCCTTCTCCCGGGCCCCCTTGGGAAGCCTCACCTTTCTCCTCTTCCGTGAACGAGCCATCTGCTACACCTCCAGGGTGGAGCTGCTCCTGCCGACAGCTATGCTCACGAAGGCCTGGTGAAGGGTTATCTTGGCGATGCCCGGGGAACCGTTCTCGATCTTCAGGCTGATTGTATGGGTAAGGTTCGTCTGCGACCTGGTCAGGACGTAATAGGGCGTCTCGACAGTCTGACCCGTGGGGGACTCGAAGTACTGGTATCCGGAGCTCCCAAAGTCGGACTCCAATACACCAAACGCGAGGGAGAAGGTGGTGTTGAAGTAGCTGAACCACCCGACTCCGAACAGGGTGGTGTGGTTGATCCATAGGGCGCCACTGATAGAGGTGAACTCCTGCATGTCCAGGGCCAGGAGCTTGCTGCGAACGCCCTCGGTCCCAGAGCCCGCCACGTTGCCCGACCCAATGAGCTGCGGAAGGACGAGGCCCACCTCCACGCCATTCGTGGCGTTCAGCACGGTGAACTGAGGCGCCACCCGGATGGCCTCTCCACCTCTCTGGGCCATGATGATGGCACCACCCTCGTAGCCTATCGTGAAAGGCACGTGGTACCTGTTGTTCACTTGGAGGACAACGTTACCCGCGGAGGTTTGGTTCACCGAGTAGGAGCTGCTGCCTATCGTGTAATCGAACCTGACGCTCCAGGGAGCGTCGTCACCGCTACCGTTGATTCTACCGACGGTGGGACCAGAGAAAACGGGAATGCCCTCCGTTCCCAACTGGATTGAGCTGTAGGTCTCCGTGGGTATGTAGGTGCTCCCGGAGTTGGCAGCGACCTGGGCTGAAAGAACCTGGCCGTCTATGGAACCCTTGAGGGAGCCGAACTGCCCGAGGACCGTGTTCATGTGGGCGGCCTCGGCCTCCTTGCTATACGCAGGGACGTACTGGTTGATGAACAGGGAGAAGAAGGTCAGGATCACTAGAAGGGCCATTATGGTGCCGACGGTAGAGGCCACCCCTTCGTTGTCTTGGCGGAGGGTTCTCCGCTTCTGAAGCTTCATGATTAACCCTGACAGAACCCCTCGTTCATTCTGGCCTTCGATTTGAGGGTAGTTTATAAAAGAATGTCGACCTCAGATTCAAGCTTGAGAACTGACTGGCTGGCCAGCCCCGGTATAGCAACAGATTTAAGGGTAATGTCGCTTAGCGATAGGGACGCCGCGGTAACTCAGTTGGGAGAGTGCCAGACTGAAGACGTCTGGTGGAAATCTGGAAGTCGCTGGTTCGAGCCCGGCCCGCGGCACTTCTCTACCCCGGAATCTCGTCTAGGGACCTGGCTCGGGGGTAACGCTATAATATCCTGCCCACGTTATTGTGCCCATTCCCGCCTTAGCTCAGTTTGGCTAGAGCGGCTGACTGTAGTGGGTTCCCGGAGGAGGCTCCGGTCCAGCCGCTGAAATCAGCAGGTCCCCGGTTCAAATCCGGGAGGCGGGACTTTTTAACTACCCCAAACCTCGCCAGCGCCCCAGAGGATGATGCAGCACTGGTCTTTGGGGAGGCCGTAGCGGTCGTCGGTGCGCCCGAGGGACCACGGCCCTGGGTCTGCCCCTTGCCCCGTTCTTGCATCTGCTGACGCTTGGATCGTGGATCCCCCGTAGCCTTCACGACACCTCCCAACCCTCTGTCAGGTAGAGATTTCGGTCCTTGGGCACGCGGTAGGCGCGCAGGAGCCGACTAGGTCTGTTGGCTGGCGATCGGCCGTGTCGACTTTCCTACACAGGTCCGCAGAGGTTGTACTACTTGGCGAACAGGATCAGCAGGGCGGTCGCGACGAGAGGTTGTCGATGAGGCTGTCGGCTGGATGGCCAGGCTATTCTGGTGCTACCCCCACTGCGCAGACCGACGTCGCGCGGTGTCTACGAGGGATAGGGCATGAACCAGTTGTTGATGAACTCATAGTCTATGCCTGGAGAGACAGCATGGCCATATTCCGGGTGCGGGCCGCCATCGAGAGTGAAGGAAGTCCGAGCCGTGTGTCGTAGCCATACTACCAGGTACGGATGCAGCTCGCCAGTGTCCGTGCGCACTAGCTCGTGATAGTGGACGTATCCTCTGGCTGCGAAAGCACGGGCCGATTCCTCCGTCCACGGGGCGATTACGGCGTGTACCACGTAGAGAAGTTCTCCGTCCCCCGCGTCAGATGACCACCACTGCGGGGCCCCGAACGGTCCCGTGTTATAGTGTTTTCCCTGCAACTGGTTGTGCCCAAGTTGGGCCCAGTAGTGGCCAGGAACGTCGCGTGCCCCTCCAGGGACGTCTGGTGGTCCCGCGAGGTAGTAGTCTATCCCATCAAGGGTGATTACAATTCCACGCTCGAAGCCCTTGGGTGCCCGATCATCCATGGGTGCCGCAAATGCCGGGACTGCCAAAACTGGCAGTGTCAACGCCAGCAAAAGGGCTGCCTTGGCTAATCCTCCGTTTCGTTTCATCATCCTCCAAGGAGGTTGGGCAAATGTAAGGGCTTGCCTCCAAGTGTTGAACTTCCATTATGAAGTTAGTTCGAGAACCTTATGACTCGCAGGCGTTCTCGTCTGGGAGGAAGTTCAGGGCGTCTATCGTCGTGTATTTCGGTCCCTCTAAGAATCTATGAGGGCCCTAGAGGACCAGCGCCGCCGGGAAAGCCCCTTCTCCAGGAAACCGGACGGAAATGGATTTATCCTCCACCGTCCATTTCTAGATGAGGATGCTCCTAGCTCGTCCCGATGCTGTTTGGATCTGGGGAAACCCTTCGGTACGCGAGAAACTGGGCTGGTACTATGAGGTGATGACTGACAGCAAGCCCTCCAAGTTCCAGATATGCAAGAAGGTGCCCGTGGAGGAGGGGTTGGAAGGGCTGAGTGGTGACCAACTGTGGCGCCTTCACGCACAGGCCTCAGAGGAATTCGAGGAAATGCGTGCAGCCATCAAGGCCGATAGGGTGTCCCTCGCCGACATTCCATCCCCGAAGGCGAATTTTCTGGAGTTGAAGGTGGAGCTGGCCTCTCGGATGTTGACCGCCTGCACCTTTTGTGAGTGGCGGTGCGGCGTCGACAGGAGCTCGGACAGGTTCGGCGTCTGCAAGCTGACGAGTGTTAGTCGTCTGCACTCGGCCTTTCATCACATGGGTGAGGAAAGCCCCCTAATCGGGGAGAACCAGGGGGGTAGCGGGACCATCTTCTTTTCTGGATGCACTTTCCATTGCGTCTTCTGTCAGAACTACGACTGTTCTCTGGACCCGGAAAGCGGTCGAGACATCAACCCGCGGGAACTCTCTTCCGTGATTGCCCGGCTCCGTCGTGAGGGCGTTGCCAACGTCAATTTCGTGGGAGGCGACCCCATACCCAACATGCACAATGTCCTGGCAGCCCTGGCCAACACTGATGTCAACGTCCCCACTGTCTGGAACTCGAACATGTACGCCACCGAGGAGGGCATGCGCCTTCTCTTGGAGGTGACGGACTTCTGGTTGCCGGACTTCAAGTTCGGCAACGATGAGTGTGCCCGGCGCCTCGCTCGGGTGAAGGACTACTTACGGGTGGTGACTCGGAACCACATTCTGGCCTATCACAGCGGGGACATGATCGTCCGCCATCTCGTGATGCCGAACCACATGGACTGCTGTACCAAGCCAGTGCTCGACTTCCTCGCGAAGGAGATGCCCGGGGTATTGGTCAACGTGATGGACCAGTACCATCCCGCCAATGAGGTCGTGAGGGACACCGCTCGTTGGAGAGACATCTCTCGAAGGCTCACGCGTCAGGAGGCAAGAGAGGCGTGGGATTACGCTGGTAGCCTGGGACTGGACTTCGAGGCCATCTCCATGACATAGGTCTACGCCCGATGGTTTGACGGACTCATTGACCAAACGAAAATCTATTTATAGCCTCCAATTTCTAACGGGTCTCCCGGCACTGCCGGAGAAGGGATGGGAATGGCTTACAGCGGAGGTAGTGCGGATTATTTTGTACCCAGGGAACCATGGATCCAGCGACCCAGGCCTATTGCCTTGCGCAACGACAGCCGCGGCCTCTATCAATACAATACACTCCTTGAAGGCAACCTGACATACTTTCGCAGGAAGCAGCCATACTCCTTCTGGTCCTCATGCAAGTACATTTTCATCCTATCCCTCATGCTCTGGTGGATTCCAACCTTTGGCCAGATGATAGCTGGATACGTCGGGGGTCGGAAGGCGGGGAATCACTGGAAGGCTGCGGGCGCAGCTCTCTTCCCAGTGGCCATCATATGGATCCTGTCACTCATGGCGAGGGCCAGCGACACCTTCCCGGCGCTCGCAAACCTCCTGACCCTTCCCGCCACGGCTGCCTACGGCTTGGGCCAGGCACTCCCGTTCCTCGACCCCACTGTCCGGTTCATCGTTGACTACGTCACCTCCTTTATTGTAGCCCTGAGGGAGACCGTCAGCATGGGCCTGAACGGCTACCTCGTCACCATCATTTTCGCCTACATAGGGGGCCTCATTGCCCTCCAGACCTCCCAGGAGAGGGCTGCTCACTCAGAGGAGGAGGCCTTCGGAAGGGAGGCCCTCCCGCCCTTCGAGCCCCAGTACCCGCTCCTACCGCCTCCCAGGCCAAGAGCCCGCGTGTCCTTCTCCGCAGGCCCCGGGGGTTGGTATACGGGCCACTCAGAGAGGTATGATCACCTGCGCAGGATCCCAATGGCGCCCTACGCTTATCAGGAGGAGCCCTTCGGGTATTACGAACCCCCCCGGAGGCCAGTCCAGCGCCGTCTCGAAGAGGTCTACGACCTGGACGAGGGCTACCCCTCAGAGCCGGATATGGAGGCCGTGAGGCAGCCACAGCGCAGGAGGCGCTTGCAGAGGCTGGACAAGGAGGAGTTGATAAGAAGGCTGGTGGAAAGGGCTCTGCGGGAGTACGACAGGTCCGTTCGCTGAGGTTGAGGGACTCCCCCTCATCTCCTCGTCGGCGAAAGGTTGATTAGCTCCCGATTTTCTGTTGTTGAGAGATGTTCTGTGTCAAGTGCGGATCGCTGATGTACCCTGAAGGCGGGAAGCTGGTCTGCCGCAGGGAGGATTGCGGTTTCGTCCGGGAGCTGACAGAGGCGGACAACGCCCTATCCAGGGTCGTTACCACTCCGAGGGAGGAGCCCCCCGAGCCCCTCGTCCTGGAGGAGATCGCCCAGACCCTGCCGAGGACCCGCATCGAGTGTCCCAACTGCAGTAACTTCGAGGCCATGTGGTACATGAGGCAGACCAGGGCCTCGGACGAGCCGGAGACTCGGATATACAGATGCGTCAAATGCAGCCATACTTGGAGGGAGTATTGAGGGCCTGGACGCAACGAGCCAGACTTTTATTTATCTGTGAGTATGGAAATATGAATAGCTTTATTATCGGCATGGCCTTAGGGGTGGCGAACGGGGGAGTTCCATGTTCAATGCTAAGATAAGATCAGAAGTGCTTAGGGAGCTCACTGACGTCATCTCCACCCTGGTGGACGAGGCGAAGTTCAACATCTCCCCAGACTCCCTCTCCGTCAAGGCGGTGGACCCCGCTCACGTCGCCATGGTGGACCTGGCCGTGGAGAAGGCGGCTTTTGAGGAGTATAAGGCGGATGAGGGGGAGCTAGGTATCGACTTGGACAAGATCAAAGAGGTGCTCCGTCTCGCGAGGGCAGGGGACGTGATTGACCTGGTTCACGATGAGGACAGGAACCGGCTCATCGTTCACGTGGGGAACATCACGCGTCAGATGTCGTTGGTCGACACGGCGGGGATGTCCGACCCCAAGGTCCCCAGCCTGGATCTTCCCGCCAAAATCGTCGTGAGGACCGATGAGGTACGGCAGGGAATCAAAGCCTCGGAGAGCGTCTCCGACCACATCGCCCTCGTGGCCCACTCCGATGGCTTCGAGATGGTGTCGGAAGGGGATGCGGACACCGTTCGGTTGGACCTACCCAAGGACCTTCTGGATGAGATCCAATGCAAGGAGAAGGTGAGGTCCCTCTTCCCCCTGGATTACTTCTCGAACATGGTGAAGGCCATCGGTGGGGCCTCCACCGTGGCCATCTACCTGGGGAACGACTATCCGGTGAGGATGGAGTTCAGCCTCGCTGGTGACAGCGGAAGGGCTACCTATTTGCTCGCGCCTCGAATAGAGAGCGATTGAAACGGTAGGAATTCTACCGAAAGGTTATTAGTATGATACAGCAGGCAGCCTAGATGCAGCAGGAAGATTCTCCACCGCGGGTCACCTATGGGGGTTGTGCGGCCCGAAGAGGGATATGCGTACGCTGCCGGCGTTATGGACAGCGACAGCAATTTCAAGATTGAGAGGAAGACGGCAAGGGGAATGATTCTTCCGCCCAGGTCCAAGAGTTGGAGCGACTCTACCTGACCCTGCGAGCCCTCCATGCGGGGGTGGCGCCCCTCAACCTTCCGGGGTTCCCCGAGCCCCGCCGCGGGGCCCTTGGAGCGGGGGAGAGGGCTCTCCTGCTTTCCCCTTAAGCGTCATACAAAGAATCGGACGGCATGGAACGTCAGGAAGGCGAAGAGTGCCGACGCGGGGATGGTCAACATCCAAGTGAGAACGATCTCCCGGACCACCCTCCATCGGACCGCTGAGAAGCGTCGCGAGGCCCCCACACCGATGATGCTGCCGGAGACGGTCTGCGTGGTGCTAAGGGGGAACCCCAGCTGTGAGCTGGCCAGGACCACCACGGCCGCACCCGTTTCCGCAGCGAAACCCTGGTAGGGTCTCAGGTCGGTCACCTTGAATCCCATGGTCCGAACGATGCGCCATCCGCCGAAGAAGGTGCCAGCCGCCAAGAAGCTGACCGCCAAGAAGCGAAGCTCCAGGGACACCTCGAAGGTCCCTGTGGCCCCGGCTTGGGTGAACACTAGAGCGGCCATTAGCCCAGCGCTCTTCATGGCATCGTTGGCGCCATGGGAGACGGAGAAGAAGAAGGAGGAGCCGATCTGAGCCCGCCCGAAGACCCGGTTCACCTTGGAGCCCGTGTACCTTCGTCCTGCTCGCAGAATCAGCAGGATCAGGAAAGCGCCGGCGAAGAAGGCCACAATGGGGGCCGAGGCCATGGGTATCAGGACATTCTGGAGGGTGGAGGCCACCTTGACGGACCCAGGCCCGGCCGCTGCGATGCCGCCCCCTATGAGGGCCCCCACCAACACCTGTGTCTCCGAAATAGGAATCCCTCGGATGTACGTGATGACGTCGAAGCCGAAGCCGCCTAGGATTATGGCTACGACGAAGGGAGCGTTCACGATGTCAGTGGGGACTATCCCCTCACCGAGGGTGCGGGCGACGGCTTCCCCGAAGAACACCCCTACAAAGTTTCCTGTGGTGGCCACGGCCACTGCGCTCAGGGGGCGAAGAACGCGGGAGCCCACAACGGTGGATATGGCGTTGGCGGCGTCCGTGAACCCGCTCCAGAAGGTCCAGAGTACAAGGAGACCTAGGGCGGTGACAAACCATGCATCTAAGGCCGTAGTGAACCTCCCGGCATCAACGGTACTTGACGACGATGTCGCTAAGCCTGTCCGCCACGTCCTCGCAGTAGTCCGTGGCCATCTCCATCTTCTCGTAGATGTCCTTCAACTTTATTACTGTCAGGGCGTCGTTCCCGTTGAAGAGGTCTGCCACAGCTTCGTTGAGAATGTCGTCGGCTCTGTTCTCCAGGCGGTTTATCTCGACGGCAATCGTCTCCACTTGGGACCAGTTCTTCCTGTCCCTTATCAGGTTCATCCCCAGATCGATGTGTCTGCAAGACTCGAGGATGATTTCGGCCAGGGCTACCGTTGGAGGGGTGACCGAATCCACCTTGTAGAGATCCAAGCGGACCGAGGCGGCGTAGATCATGTCCAGAACGTTGTCCATGTTGGTCGTCAAGCCGATGATATCCTCTCGGTCAATGGGGGTAATGAAGGTGCGGTTCAAGGCCTCAAATATCTCGTGGACGGCCTGGTCTCCTTGGTGCTCGACGTTCTTCAGCCTCTTCCTCTTCTTGGTTACATCCTTAAAGTTGTGGACGAGGTCATTGAGATCCTCCGCCCCCTTCAGCACAACGCTGCTAACGGCGCTAAGCAGATCGTAGAACCGTTTTTCCTGAGGAATGATCCATTCCTTGAGTCCCATACCTATCAGAGGGGCTGAGGCAGACGCCTCCTTATAATGCCTCCCGCAAGAGATTGCTGTGCAATCTGGTGTCAGAGGTAGTGCTATATAGTATAAGGAGATTGGGAAAGATACCGCATCGGTTTAGGAAAACTACAGAGGAAGGAGGAGGCGATGGAAGCAAGGAAAGTACAGATGACAGGCGGTGCGACCTACACTGTTTCCCTTCCCAAGCCATGGGCTCGGGAGATGAATCTCAGGCCGGGAGAGACGATCTTCTTCGAACGGATGGGGGATGCCCTCGTTCTACGAGCCCAGCAGGGTGAGCGAAGGGAGCCTAGGACCAAGGTTCTCCACGTCGAACAGGGAGAGCGCCGCGTCCACGTCATACGGAAGCTCATCGGAGCCTACGTGACTGGATACCAGTTCATCGAGCTTCGCTTCGCCTCCAGGAAGGCCGCCATGACACGGCGAGCGGCCCAAGAGTTCACGCGGATGGTCATCGGTGCCGAGGTGGTGGAGGAGACGGGCGGGAGGGTTCTGATTCAGGACCTAGCCAACCCTATGGAGCTGTCGCCGGACAAGTGTCTTCGTCGTATGTATATGACCGTGCGATCCATGGCGGAGGACTCTGTCTCAGCCCTCCGCGCTCAGGACACCCGCCAAGCCCAGGACGTTTTGCCACGGGACCAGGATGTCGATCGCCTCTACTGGATGGTGGCGAAACAGTACCACCTGGCGGTGACGGACCCCAGCTATATGGTCGCCTACAGTCTAAGAGAGAAGCTCCATTACTTCAGCACAGTGGCCAAGCTCTTGGAGCGGATCGGGGACCACTCGGAGAAGATCGCCTCTGCTGTTCTTAACTTGGAGGGACAGGAGCTCGAGGAGGCATTCCTAGGGAAGGTGGAAAAGGCCCTCCTCCTGGCCCTGGACATTCTAGAGCGGGCCTTCACAGCTCTGATGGCCACCGATCTAGACATGGCGAACGAGTCCCTGGATGCCTGGCAAACCCTGGAAGAGATGGTGGAGGGACTCTCGCAAAACGTCAGCGGCGCCACTGGCCCTCGCCTAATCCCGTTGGCCACGGTCGTCGACAGCATCAGCCGCATTGGCGGGTACGCCTCTGACATAGCCGAGGTCGCCATCAACGATGTAATCAGTCAGGAGGCCTAGCCGCCTACCGGCCCGCATCTCCTAGGTCGAAGCCACCCGCTTTCATCTGCTTGAGTAGCTGACGTCGCATCTTTCTGTTGCCGGCCAGGCCACGGATGGCCTTGCGAGAGGCGTTGTAGTACTTCAGCAGCTCCTTAACGTCCTTGGAGTCGGTCCCGCTTCCCCTGGCAATGCGTAGGACGCGGGAGGACTTGACGGTCTTGGGGTTCTCCTTCTCCTCCTCCGTCATGGAGTCCATGATGAACCTGAACCTCGTCAGCTTCTCCTGCGTCTCCTCCAGCTGCTCCTCGGAGAGGGTTCCCGGCATGCCCGGAATCATACTGAAAAGCTTGGAGAGGGGACCCATCTTCGTGAGAGCCTCCATCTGTTCGTACATCTCCCGCAGGGTGAAGCGTCCGGAGAGCACCTTCCGAGCCGTCTCCTCCATCCGCTCCTGATCAAAGGCCTCCTGGGCCCTCTCCAACAGGGACTGAATGTCTCCCATCCCCAGAAGTCTGGATATGAACCTCGGCGGATCGAACACCTCCAAATCCTCGATTTTCTCCCCCACGCCGACGAACACGATGGGGGCGCGCGTCTCAGCCACAGCGCTTAGGGCTCCACCTCCCTTGGCGGTGCCGTCCAGTTTCGTCAGGATCACAGCCGTGACGCCGACTGCTTCATGGAAGGCCTTGGCCTGAGGCCCTGCCTGCTGTCCTGTGGAGGCATCTAGGACGAGGATGGTCTCTTCGGGTTTCATCGCCTTGGACACCCCTTTGATCTCCTCAATGAGGTCTGCCTCGAGGGCGTGGCGGCCGCTTGAGTCGATTATGACCACGTCTTGGTCCGACAGCTTCCTGAGCCCCTCACGCGCCAGCTTGATTGCCTTCCTCTCGTTCTTGCTCCCGTAAAAGGGAACCTCTAGCTGCTCGGCTAGCTGCTTGAGCTGGTCGTAGGCGGCCGGTCTGTGGGTGTCAGCCTGGATGAGGCCCACCTTCAGACCCTTGCGCTGGAACCACTTCCCCAGCTTGGCCACCGTGGTCGTCTTCCCCTGCCCGTATAGGCCGACAAGTAGGACCTTCTGCTTCCCCAGTTTCAGTGTCCTCGTCTGCCCGAGGATCTTCACCAGTTCCTGGTAGACTATCTGGATGACGTGCTCCCTGCCACCCATGCCTGCTGGCGGTTTCTCGGACAGAGCCCGGTTCTCCACATCCCGGCTAAGCTGAAGGGCCATCTCCACCTTCACGTCGGCCTGAAGCAGGGCTCTCTGCAGGTCCTTTACAACCTCGCTAACCAGGGCCTTGTTCACGTGGGAGGCCCCGGCGATCTTCTTCAGGACATCCCTGAGGGAGCCGCCGAGCTTTTCGAGGACCATTGTCACACTATCCGAGGGCTTGTTATATTAAACTGCCGAGCTAGGTCCAGGCCCCTCCCACGTTTGTGTAAGAAGAAAACAGGGAGAGGGCTAGCCTTGTCAGAAGGGATGGGATGCACTCTAACGTACTAGCCCATTCTCCCCCCTCAACCTATGCTTCAATTAATATATAATCTTTTTCTCGATTAATCCATGACTGGATGCCCTCAGAGGTACCCCGACTTCTGAAGGACCATCAGGTCCTCAGTACTCAGCTTCTCCCCTTTCTTGAACTTCTCGTATATGAGTTCAGCCTCTTTCTTCGCTGAGACCTCTGCCTTTCTGACCTTGACCCGTCGCTCCTTGGCCCTAATGCCGTGAATGATCTTGTCGTAATCGTGAACCTGACGGATGAACTCGATGTGCTTCTGATGCCTCTCATCGGCCATCATTTTGGTCTTGATGAACTCCTCCTGGGCCCTATCGGCCTGCCTCCTGACCTCATCCCCTTCCTCGTACAACCCCACCATGGCGTCGTGGTGTACCTGAGCCTCCTCGGCGAGGCGGCCCACCTCCTCATGGAACCCCTCAGCCATCTTCCTCGCCTCGTCCAGCTTTCCCTGGAGCTCCCTGACCTCCTTATCCTCCTGCAGCTGTTTCTCTAGTTTCATTATCTCCCCTTGGAGGCGGGCAATTTGATCGATGAGGTCTCTCTCTTTGTCTACGGCTAGGACGCTGGTCTGCTGCCTGAACTCGAGGCCTCTGAGGTCTCTCTTCAGCTTCTCCACGGGGACCCCTCCCTTGGGCACCTTCCTCCTCCTCAGCCTGCCGAGTTCCTCCAAGAGCTCGGCCACGGTCCTGTTCCACCTCTCCCTCTCGGCCTTGGCCTTCTGTACATCCTCGTTGAGCTTGTCCCTTTCAACCTTGTGCTGCGAAGCCTGCTCGACGAGTTCCCTGGCCTTAGCGTTCAGCTCGTCCCTCTTACGGATCCAATCCTTCGTCTTGTCGTTCAGCTCGTCCCTCTTACGACGATGGAGGTCGGCCTGAGCATTGGCCTTGTTTCTCTTCTCCTCAAGATCCGATAACAACTCCGTCATCGTGGCTGTCACTTAGAGTTGACGGGGCCTTAAAACGTTTCCTCCCGAGATCTGGCCGATCCTGCCCCTCTCTGGGTGATGGAGGCCACAGGGGCCCGACATTCCACCTATGCCTCAACCAGCCTGTAGCGCCTATAGGCCTCCTCCTTGTTGTGGAAGCAGTACTGAATGGTGTTGAACCCTCTCCTCAGGGCCGCCACGTCCTTGGCCACTTCCTGCGGGCTCTTCTTCTTCACGGCGACCCGGTGGATGAGGTCCCCTACCTCCTCCATCTCGGACTCCTTCATGCCAAGGCGCGTGAGCTCCTGACTTCCCAGTCGGATGCCACTGGGCGTGACGGGGCTCTTGTCTCCGGGTAGGAGGTTCTTGTTGGTGATGATGTTGGCCTTCTCCAGGTCTAGGGCCACAGGGGCTCCACCTCCCTCATGAGAGACATCCACGGCTATGGTGTGGGACTCAGTGAACCCCAGCCGCTCCCCCAGCACCCGCATGCCTCTCTCGTGAAGAGCCTGACCTAGGGCCTTGGCGTTCCTGACGACCTGATCAGCGTACTCCTGGCCGAAGGCCTCGAACTCGGCTAGCGTAATCCCCAGGGCGGCCATGGCGTGAAGATGGTGGTTGCTGACGACCCCCGGGAAGACGCCCCGGAGCAACCTGGATTCCATCTTCTCGTCTCGCGGATTCGCCAGGAGGACACCGTGTTGGGGACCTGGCAGGGTCTTGTGGGTGCTGGCTGAGATCACCTCCGCTCCCTCCCTCAGGGGGTCCTGGAATTTGCCCCCCGCTATGAGTCCCAAAACATGGGCCGCATCGTACCAGACATAGCATCGAGCTTCCTGAAAGGCATCCCTAAGCTCCTGGATGGGCGTGGGGAAGGGAAAGACGGACTGGCCGAAGAGGGCCACCTTCGGTCTCAACCTTCTGATTAGCTTGGCCGTTTCGTCCACATCGATGGTCATCCTCTCCTCATCCCATGGATACGCAACAGCGTTGACCCCGCGAACACCGACGGCGCCAAACTTGGCGGTGCTGATATGAGCTCCGTCAGCCAGGGCGACGGTGGTTATGATGTCCCCTGGCTGGGTCAGGGCGAACAGGACTGCCAGGTTTGCCACGGTTCCCGAGATTGGTCGGGGGTCCGCGAAGTCGCAACGGAAGATTCTCTTTAGCATCTCCCTGACTCGTATCTCCACATGATCCACGAAAATGTTGCCCTGATAGTAGCGCTCCCCTGGTAACCCTTCGGCATAGCGGTGGCCGAAGTCCGTAAGGTACATCTCCAGGGCCAAAGGGCTCATGAGGTTCTCCGAGGCGATCAAACAGAGGGAGTCTCGAAACCAGTTGTGGTGCTTGTTCACCTGTTCGTAGATGAACGCAGCGTCCTCGTTCATTGCATCACGCCGCCGTTATGGACCGCACGATTAAAAACCCTCGACAGTGAGGGGTTCGCCGCGAAGCCTTTTCTGTCTCCCGGGCCTAATCGATTCCGGGTTTCGTGGACGAGCTTGCGGCGCTGCGCGCGGCCATCGTTGGTTGCAGGAAGTGCCCCCGTTTGGTGGCGTACAGAGAGAGGGTTGCGCGGGAGAAGAGGAAGGCCTATCAGAGCTGGAGTTACTGGGGACGACCGGTACCGGGCTTCGGGGATCCCCTGGCCCAGCTCGTCATAGTGGGACTGGCGCCAGCGGCTCATGGGGGTAACCGCACTGGACGGGTCTTCACGGGCGACCCCAGCGCTGCGTTCCTGATGACGGGGCTGTACTCGGCTGGCTTCGCCAATCAGCCCACCTCGGAAAGCATCGACGACGGCCTTGAGCTTGACGGAGCCTACATAACGGCGGCCGTGAGGTGCGCCCCGCCTGGGAATAGACCGTCTGCCAAGGAGATAAGCAACTGCGTGCCCTATCTCTTTGCGGAGCTGGACTCCGTCAAACCTGAAGCAATTCTCGCCTTGGGTCGCCTGGCCTTCGACGCCACCATGAGATACCTCTCCGAAAGGCATGACGTATCGAGGAAGGAGGCTAGTTTCCGCCACGGAGCGGCGTACGAGTTTGGGCCCGGGAGCCCTGCTCTATACGTCTCTTATCACCCCAGTCCCAGGAACACCAACACTGGCCTCATGACCCGCGAATCGTTCCAGTCGGTCATCGATCAGGTTGCGGCTCGCCTCCGGGGCGCGTGAAAGACGCCCGCTTCTGGTGCAACTCGGCCAACATCTTTATTCTGAGGTCAAACTTGTCCCCTCGGGGAGAGGGAGCACTGTCCAATCCAGCGGTAATGGCGATATTCGCGGTTGTTATGGTTGTGACCTACGTTCTCATTGCTTACGAGAGGATACACAAGACGACCGCCGCCCTCGTTGGAGCTGGCGCCGCAATCCTCCTAGGCGTCTCTTTGGGTGTGTTTCCCTATCCCACTATCTACGAGTTCCTAAAGGACGACCTGAGTGTCATAGGTGTTATCGTCGGGACCGGTATCCTTGTCGCTGTCACCTCCCACTCCGGCCTGTTCCAGTTCATTGGCATTAAAATAGTCAAAGCGACGGAGGGCGACAGAACCCGCCTCTTCCTCTACCTCAACATCCTCACGTTCGCCTTCGTAAGCTTCCTCACCATCGTGCCCTCGATGTTCATCATAGTCTCGCTGACGCTGGTGGCCTGTCGCGTCCTGGATTACGACCCTAAGCCATACCTCGTCAGCGAGGCCATCGTTGCCAACGCGGGGGCTCTGACGACCTATGCTAGCAGCCTCCCCAACCTGATCATTGGGACGGCCGCGAACATCCCGTACGTCGACTTCCTCATGGTCTCCGCGCCCTTTGCCCTAATAAGCCTGGGCATTGCTCACGGGTTTCTACGACTCACCGCGAGGGGCCGTTCGGAGCCGGAACTGTCCTACTCTCGCCTGGCGGAACTACGCGCCAGGGTTGCTGAATTCGACGAGTGGAGTGTCGTGCGGGACAGGACTTTCTTTCGCCGATCTGGGATCATCCTCGGAGGTACGATTGCCGGATTCGTCCTCGCCGGTCAGATAGGAATCGGCCTCGAATTCGTCGCCCTCGCGGGTGGGACGGCCGCTCTGCTGTTATCAGGAATAGAGACAGAGAGTGCGATTCGTCAGGTCAACTGGCCCATCGTCATCTTTTTTGCCGGTTTGTTCACCTTGATTGCAGCGGTGGAGGCATCCGGGTTGCTCAGAGCGGCTGCCTTGGGAGTCTTGGACCTGACGAGCGGCGATGTAGCGGCCACACAGACACTTCTGCTTTGGTTTTCTGCAGGGGCGTCAGGGGTCATCGATAACATACCGGTCGCTGCGACCCTGGTTCCGATGGTGAAGTCGATGGGTGCGGCCGGGATGAATACGACGCCTCTCTGGTGGAGCGTAATTTTCGGTGCCAACCTTGGAGGAAGTATCACTCCCATCGGCAGCATCAGCTGTGTCATAGCCCTACACTCTCTGGAGACGGAGGCCAAAAGCAGCGTAACGTGGCTGGAGTTCATCAGAGTAGGCGGGAGCGTGGCCACCCTCCAGATACTGGCTGGGACGGCCTATCTTCTCGTGTTAAGCTCTTTCAACTTGATTCCCGCTATACCCGGGTGAGAAGATGGGACTTGGGAAGAGGGACGTGGAGAGGATCGTGGAGGAGCACCTCGAGGCCTTCGAGGAGGCCCTTATGGGCAAGGTCGAATTGTACGTCCCCATGGTCAACACGATCCTCTTGGCCCTCGACAGAACCAATCAGGACAAGCTCGTCAAGGGTCTCGGGGAGATGCTCTCTCAGAGGCTTTCCGCATCCCTAGTCCTGACCGGCGGTTTTCCAGAGGAGCTGGCCGATGTGGCCGAGGAATACATCTCCGAGGTCAGGCAGGAACTCCTCGTGGCGGGTGTGGATGCTAGAGTCATCTTGCCCACGGGCCAGGAGTCCTTCGACAAGATCCTTAGGACCATCGACGACGCCCAGGCGGATCTCTTGATACTGGCCGCACCTTACTTTCGGGAGCTAGAGTCCCTAGGCGAGGAGAGCATTGGGACGAACTTGGACGTCATCTTGGCCCGCTCGCTGATACCGATTTTGGTCGTAAGGGACCCAAGCCCGGAGCCAGAGGAAATTCTGGGGCACCTCCACCTCGCCATCTACGACGATTCGCCCCTCAGTAAAGTTGCCGCCGAATGGGCCATCTTATTGTCCAAAGGGGGACAACTGGAGGCCCTTGCCGTCGTGGAAGAGGAAGTCGTCGAAATGATGGAGGACGCCCTGGGCCCCGAGAAGATATCCGAGGAGGAGCTCGTCGAGCGGCTGTCGCGGGAGCTCATTCCCCTCGTTTCCGCTGTCCTCCGGCGCTGTGAAGAGATGGAGGTCCCATCCGACGTGAAGTACCTTACGGAGGACCTTGTGGAGGCGATCCTGAGTAGGGTCGACAAGAAGGGCGGTTTGATTGTCCTAAGAGGGTATGAGGCTCATGACAGGCCGGGGGAGAAAGTGGCGAGGGATGTTATCCCTCGGACCCGGACGGCCGTACTCGTGGTAAAGGGGCCTAAATAGGCTCCAGCTCTAGAAGACGCTTACCTCTCCTTTCACGAACCTGAAGGTTAGGTCCGAGATATTCGCCAATCCATTGTCGATGACGGACTCAATCTCTGACTGAACCTTCGAGAGATGGACTCCGTCGGCCATGATGATCTGGGCCGTCGCCGCCTGGGGATAGTCAATGGGTTTTCCGATCTGGGACACGATGCGCATGTGGACCTCCTCTATGTCCCCCTGGCCCATTTCGTAGATCTCCTGGGCAAGTTCCGCTGCGAGGACGTTGTAGAGCTTCCCCACGTGGGTGACGGGATTCTTTCCCGCGCACGCCTCCAGGCTCATGGGCCTGTAGGGAGTGATCAGGCCGTTGACTCTGTTCCCCCTCCCCACGGAACCATCATCGCCGTTCTCCATGGAGAGGCCCGTCACCGTCAGGTAGAACACACCGTTGTCATAGTCGTCTCCGGTGTTTACATTGACGTTGACGTTCCGGCTGGTATGCTCCGTGCTCAGGTCGAGGACCGCATCCGTGAGCTGCTCTATGGCGCTGGCATAGTGGCTCTTGTCTGGGATAAAGCGATCCACCATGGCGGCTGCAATGGTCAGCCTAACACTGTCTCCCCAACGCACGCCCATTACCTTGATGTCGTGGCCCACCTCCGGCAGGTCCTTCTTGAGGGGGCCGTTGATGTACCGCTCCGTATCAAGAATGAGCTTCTCCGTCTCGCTCAACGGGGCAAAGCTGACGCCGAAGGAGGTGTCATTGGCCAGGTGCTTCTGGGTGTCGTAAAGGGCCCTCAGGTCCATAGACCCCCTGCCGATCAGGCAGTCGATGGTGACATCGGTGTCGACATCCAGGGAGGTGCAGGTGCTCCTCAGGTAATCCTTAGCGGCCTTCACGGCGGCGGACCGGATGGGAAGCCTCTCACCATTAACGTCGTGGGTGGCCCTACCCACCAGAATGAGTTTGGCGGGCTCCAGAACATCTCCCCCGCCGAAGCGAGGTGCTGACTGACCTCCAACGATCTGAAGCTCGTCTGTGTTATGGTGTAGAATGCGGCCAAAGCGGTCCAGATACATGTTACTGAGGGCCCGAGACACGGCTTCAGCAATGGCGTCTGCAACGCTGTCTGGATGACCGACGCCCTTTCTCTCGGCAATCTCGCTGATGTGCTTCTCAATGGGTGTGCTGTTGAGTTCCTCGATGATGATGTTCCTTGCCAAGCTGAAGCCCCCGGGGTGCGGCTTTGGAAAGCTCGGCCTTCTTATATTTCTTTCTGCAAGCCAGTGTCCTCGCCGTCTGGGAGGGGTACCTCGTACTCCATGAAATCGTGGGCTACGTAGGACTCGGGAAAGACCTCCCGTGCCTCCCTCTCTATGGCCACAGGATCGCCATAGCGGGGGCTGATGTGGGTCAGGAAGAGGACCTTGGCCCCACACCTCTTCGCAACTTCAGCGGCCTGGCGAGCGGAGGAGTGACCGTATTCGTTGGCCTGGTCCTCCAGGGTAGACTCCACCGTGGAGTCGTGAATCAGGACGTCACACCCCCTTGCGAAGTTCGCGATCCCCTCGTTGGGCTTTGTGTCGGAGGTGTACACGACCTTTCTACC
>JABAOH010000819.1_pt2 | contig 37482 bp, 33 predicted proteins | sample 7062181 | NCBI WGS metagenome assembly JABAOH01 (sample SAMN14538630, study PRJNA623070) | marine sediment metagenome | biome: marine biome [ENVO:00000428]; feature: marine pelagic biome [ENVO:01000023]; material: deep marine sediment [ENVO:00002113]; isolation source: pool of 5 deep marine... | reverse complement strand
ATCGAACCCTCGACCTCATGACTGCCAGTCATGCGCTCTCCCAGCTGAGCTACAGCCCCACTACGAGATCAATATTATACACATATATCAGCTCTCTGCATATGTCAACCGAAAGGCTGTCCGTTACCGGCCAGGGATCAGCGCCTGGCAGCAGCCTTATCGGGGAAGAGTCACCTCGATATGATGAATACCGCGTTCTCCGCGAAAAGGTTCGGGGCGGCCCCGCGAAATATCCGCCCCCCCCTCTCCGTCGAGAGGTAGATGCGCTTTTCGATCTTTATGCCGTTTTCCCGGCAGATAGCCTCAAAATCCTTGATCGTGCAGAGGTGGATGTTGGGCGTGTTGTACCACTCGTAGGGGAGGAACCGGGTCTTCGGCATCCTCCCTCTGAGCAGAAGGTTGGCCCGTACCTTCCAGTAGCCGAAATTGGGAAATCCGACGATGCCCTTCTTCCCCACGCGGAGCATCTCGAAGAGGACGAGGTCCGGCTTCTTGACCACCTGGAGCGTCTGGTTCAGGATCACGATGTCGAAGGACTTGTCCGGGTAATCGGGCAACCCCTCATCGATATCCCCCTGAAGTACGGTGAGCCCCCGCCTGATACACTGCTTTACGCCCACCTCGGAGATCTCTATCCCCCGCCCTCTGACGCCCCTTTCCTTCTCCAGTTTCTCCAGAAGTGAGCCGTCACCGCAGCCGAGGTCGAGCACATCTGCACCCTGCGGCACGAGCCTCACGATGACGCTGTAATCTATGCGGACGGTATCTTCCACGGTCAGTCGAATATGCCGAGCTTTTTCGCGTTGTTATCGAGGTAGTTCTTTATCACCACGGATATCTCCCCCTCGTCGAGCAGGAAGGCATCGTGGCCGTAATCTGAATCGATCTCGCAATAGGTGACGTCCACCCCGTTCAGCATGAGCGCCCTCACGATCTCCTTCGACTGGTAGGAGGGATAGAGCCAGTCGGCGCTGAATGAAATGACGAGGTGGCTTGCCTTTACCTTCTCGAAGGTCTTTGCGAGGGAGCCCGTTTCGACGGTAAGGTCGAAATAATCGATCGCCTTGGTGATGTAGAGGTAGGAGTTCGGGTCAAACCGGTCGACGAAGGTATCCCCCTTGTAGCGGAGATAGCTCTGCACCTCGAAGTCGACGTCGAATTCGAACGACAGCTTATCCTTGTTCCTCAACTTCCTTCCGAATTTCTCCTGCATCGATTTGTCGGAGAGATAGGTTATGTGGCCCACCATCCTGGCCAGGGCGAGCCCATTTCTCGGGACCTCCCCGCCGTAGTAGTCACCGCCNNCCCTGCGGCGAGGACCTGGCGGAGGTGGCGATCGGGATCGCTATTTCGATCCTTTCGGGAAAGGAAACGGCAAACCTGAGAACCTGCATCCCTCCCATGGAGCCGCCCGCGGCGGCGAAGACCTTCTCGATCCCGAGATGGTCGAGGAGGTGCATCTGTGCGGTCACCATGTCCCGTACGGTGATGATGGGGAACGACAGCCCGTAGGGCTTTCCCGTTTCCGGGTTTGTCGATGAGGGGCCCGTGCTCCCCTGGCAGCCGCCGATGACATTCGCGCAGACGACGAAGTACTTTTCCGTGTCAAATGCCTTCCCCGGGCCGACGAGGTTGTCCCACCATCCCGTTTTCTTATCATCCTCGGAATATATCCCCGCGGCGTGGGAGTCGCCCGAGAGAGCGTGAAACAACAGGATCGTATTGGTCCTCTTATCGTTCAGCTTCCCGTAGGCCTCGTATGCGAGCGTGATCGGCCCCAGCTTTTTCCCCGACTCGAGAACGAACTCGTTCGGGGGGTCGGCAAAGGTGAAGAATTTCTTCTCAACGATCCCGACGCTGCCCTTTTTTCCTTTCATTCACGGCCCCTCCACAGGCCAAGCATCTCTCAATGCGTATGCTTCTTGCTGCCCCGATCCAAAGGGACATCCGAGAAATTGGATGAAATCGGGTCAAAAAAGGTCTCATCCCTCTGCTGCGCGGCAGCCATTCTCCGTCCCTGTCTTCACTATCAAGTCAGGTTGCATGCCCCGGGGACACTGAAAATGTCCTGTTTCATCCCCATTCTGTGAAACACATGGTGTAAAGGTTAATAGGAAATCGTATTACACTCTTTTACTTTATGTCAATAATAGGGATTTCAGGCAGATAGCCTCAAACGGTATCGAGACCCCTCAATGTTAATATGAATAAGAACTCGCGGTGCTATCGAAAGGTCTCACGGAAATCAATTCCTAAAGGTATGAATCGAGGCCGCTTTCCTTCACGAGCTCGGCGAGTTTTCTCACGATTTTCGCCGTCGCCCCCCAGATCGTCCTCTCCCCGTAATCGATAAAATAGACCGGGTAGGATCTGCCTTTGAACACCGTCTCCGTCGTCCTGTACCGCCCAAAGTCGAGAAACTCCTTGAGGGGGGCATAAAAGATCTCATCTACCTCGAAGGGATCCGGCGTGAACCTGTAGTGAGACGGTATTGAGCAGACGTAGGGGGTGATGAAAAACATGGTCATCGTGGGGACGGCCTCCATCCTCCCCAGGATCCTCACGTCATCCCTCCTTATCCCCATCTCCTCTTCCGCCTCCCTGAGGGCGGTATAAAGAAGCGACTCGTCGCCCGACTCCCTGGACCCCCCGGGAAAGCAGATCTGGCCTTTATGGTGGGGGACGCTGTCGGTCCTCGTGGAGAAAACAAAGGAGACAGTGCCCCGGGACTCCACGAGCGGAACGAGGACGGAGGCAACGCGCAGATCCGGGTGGGGGCTATCGGGATCTGTCCCGGGATCTTTGAGAATGCCCCCCAGTTTCTCGATAAAGGTACCGCTCATCGCAGGAACTGAATCTCGATCACGTTTCCGCCGAGAGAAATCGCAGAAATCCTCTCCCTCTCCAGGTTGAGGCCCTCCAGGGCCAGCGTCAGGCTCTCCACATCCGCTATGTGGCATCTGAGCTCGTCCTCGATGATCTGGCCGTCTCTCGATACGGTTTTCAGGGAGCCGATGAGGGGAATCTGGCGCGGCAATTTTTCGGCAAACTCCGTGTGATTGAAGAAATCTGCATTGACGAATTTGAGCACGTAGGTAGAGGGACGGGGAGAGTACCCCTTCTCCATGACCCTGTCACGGAGTTTCCTGAGATTCGCCTTGTAGACGGAGAAGGTCCAGATAAACCTCCCCTCGGCCCTGTTCTTGCTCTCTTCCCTGCCGATGAAATGCCGCGTGTTGAACGTCTCGCCAAACAGGTCGAGGGCGTCCTTTCCTCCCAGGTACATCTCCGGTTCGATCCCGAAGGTATTCACGCAGCTGGGCTCTTTGTTGACGGTGCTTACGTTTACCCCCACATCTTCCAGGGCCATCCTGAGCGCCTCCCTGCCGGCCAGGTACTCGGCGACCGAGGTTGCGCGCTCCAGGGATTTTGCCCGGTCTTCCCTCGAATCATCAACGGGCCGGACCCATTTGCCCTCGCGGTAAATGCCGCACACGGGCACGCGGATCGAGACCTCGTAGTACTTTTCCCCCTCCACCTCCTTCAGTCTCTCGGGCGTCACTTCCTCTATGAGCTTGGACAGCGCCGATATCACCGCCCTCTGCCTTCCCCGGTCGAACCCCTCGATTATCTCCCTCACCTCGCCATCCTTGTCGATGTAGATGAGCGTGGGCATGTGGACGAGCGAGAAAGTCTTGAATATCCGGGCCTCCTCGTCATACAGGACGGTAAAATTTTTCTTCCCGATCCTCTTCTCGAGGTCGCTCAGGAACCTGGATACCCGTTCCCGCTTCAGGTCATAGTCCTCGTTGACGGCATAGACCCTCACGGCTTCGGGCCCGTACTTCGCCACGAGAGCCTGAACCTTTTCCAGCTCCTCCGAGCAGGACTTGCAGTATATGGACCAGAAGGTGAGTATGACCGGCGAAGACTCGCCTGAAAAATCGATCGTCACCTCCTCGCCCTCGATGGTTTTCGCCGAAAGCTGTGAAATTTTGTCTCCCGGCTTCACCGCGCCAACGGAGGAGCCGGAACATAGGAGGAGAACGCCCAGGGCAATCGCGCACGCCGCCGGGAAACGGGATTGGCCCCGGCTGCGCAGATCACTTCTCTCGTCTTTTCCCATGGCTCCTCCTGGCTAGGACATTTTCTATGAGCTGATCCATATCTTTTACGAAGACGAAATTGAGCCCCGCCCTGCTCGCTTCGGGTATCTCCTCGATATCCTTCCTGTTTCTCTCGGGCAGGATGACCCTCCTTATCCCCGCCAGCTTCGCGGCGAGGACCTTCTCCATAATTCCGCCCACGGGGAGCACGTACCCCCGCAGGGTTATCTCGCCGGTCATCGCCACGTCGTTTCTCACGGGCCGTCCGGTCAAAAGCGAGTAGAGGGCGGAATATATGGTGACCCCCGCGGATGGACCGTCTTTTGGGATCGCACCGGAGGGAACGTGGATGTGCAAGTCCGACGTTTCAAACTCCTCCCTCTCTATGCCTTCCTTCGCCGCCCTGCTGCGCACATAGCTCAGGGCGATGTGGGCCGACTCCCTCATCACCTCCCCGAGGGAGCCGGTGAGAACCATCTTTCCCTTCCCGGGCATTTTCGTTGCCTCCACGAACATGATCTCCCCGCCCACGCTGGTCCAGGCAAGTCCGGCGGCGACGCCCGTCTTCGCCGTCCTCTCCCGCACGTCGTCGAGATATTTCTCGGCCCCCAGGTAGCCGGGCACGTCACCGGCGTCCACGCGGACCGGGTCTCTCTTCCCCTCGGCAAAGCCAACGGCTATCTTTCTCATGATGGCGGCAAGACTCCGTTCCAGGTTTCGCAGCCCCGCCTCTCTCGTATACTCGGTGATCACCTTCCTCACCGCCCGCCTGGTCATCTTCACGTCACGCTTCGTGAGACCGTTCTGCTCCAGTACCCTCGGGAGGAGGTGCCGCATGACTATCTCCACCTTCTCCTCTACCGTGTAGCCGCTGATCTCGATAACCTCCATCCTGTCGCGCAGCGCGGGGGGGATGGGCAGGATGATGTTCGCCGTCGTTATGAAGAGCACCTTTGAAAGGTCGAATGGGACCCCCAGGTAGTGGTCGGCGAAAGAATTGTTCTGCTCCGGGTCGAGAGCCTCCAGCAGCGCCGAGGCCGGGTCACCCCGGAAATCGACGCCGATCTTGTCAATTTCGTCCATCATGAACAGCGGGTTCCTGCTCCCGCACCTCTTTATCTCCTGGATTATCTTTCCCGGCATGGCGCCGATGTAGGTTCTCCTGTGTCCCCGGATCTCCGCCTCATCGCGCATGCCGCCCAGGGATATGCGTATGAACCTCCTCTGGAGGCTTTTTGCGATTGCCCGTCCAAGAGAGGTCTTGCCGACACCGGGTGGCCCCACGAAGCACAGGATCGGGCTTTTCGCCTCCTCCTTGAGCTTTTTCACCGAGAGATATTCGAGTATCCTCTCCTTGACCTTGTCGAGGCCGTAGTGGTCCTCTTCGAGGATTTTCCTGGCCCTCCCGATGTCGAGCGAATCTTTCGTCTCCACCTGCCACGGCAATCCGACCATCCACTCCAGGTAGGTCCGTATGACGCCGTATTCCGCCGAGGAGGGGTGCATGACGGCAAGGCGTTTCAGTTCCCCCTCCGCCTCCTTCCGGGCCACGTCGGGCATTCCCGATTGCTCTATCTTCTCTCGCAGCCGCTCCGCTTCCTGCTGCTGCTCGTCCACGATCCCGAGTTCCTGCTGGATCGCCTTCAGCTGCTCCCGGAGATAAAATTCCCGCTGGGCGCGGTCCATCTCCCCCTTCACCTTCTCCTCGATCCCTTTGCCTATCTCCATGACCTCGATCTGGTTCGAGAGGATGGAGATGGCCAGGTCCAGCCTCTTCAGGACGGAAAACTCCTCCAGGACCTTCTGCTTCTCGGCCACGCTGACCTTGAGGCCCGAAACGGCAAAGTCGGCAAGCTGGCCGGGATTCTCTATGTTCACGATCATGATCTTGAGCTCCGGGGGGAGGTAGGCCGCAAGGTCCACGAACTGGGAAAAGAGGTTGGTCAGCAGCTCGACCCGCGCCTGCGCCTCCTTCCCCGTCACCGGCTCGTCGGCATGGAGGTTCGCCACGACCTGGAAGTAGGGCTCCGTGGAGACAACCTTCATAGCCCGGTACCGGACGGTCCCCTGGATGAGGATATTGATCGCCCCGTCGGGCATCATGATTTTTTTCAGTATGTTCGCCAGGGTCCCCACGGGATAGAGGTTGTCGAACCTCTTCACCTCCTCCACATCGGACATGACCGCCTGGACCCCGATCCTCTTTTTCTCCACCAGGGCATCATCGACGAGCCGTATGGACCTCTCGTCCTCGATCCTCATCGGGAGAATCATCTCCGGGAAAAGCACCGATTCGCGGATCGGCAGGACGGGAATCTCGACGGTTTCGCCGAAATCACGCTTGACCGGCCTGGGCAGCGCTCTCGTACCGTCTGGATTGAGAATGGTCGGCATTATCCCCCCTTCAGTCTATCCTTATCCTCGCCGTCTCCTCCTCCCTTACAGGAAGGTAAACAAGGAGAAGCCCCTCTCTGAGCTCGGCCTTGATATTTTCCTCGTCGATCCTCCGGGGAAGTTTTATCGTCCGCCTGAAGTTTCCATACAGGCTCTCCCGGTGATGGCACTTGACAAACTGATACACCGGTTCGTAGCGTCTGCCCTCGATGATGAGGTAGTCTTCATCCAGGCTGATCTCGAGGTTTTCCTTCTTCACCCCGGGCAGCTCTACGACGATGATGATGCCTTTCTCGATTTCGTATATGTCCACCCCCGGGCGCCAGGGGCTCTCCTCCCTCCCCCTCTCTCCCTGGACGAGCCCATCGGAGAAGACCCGAAGGAAATCATCGAAGGGATCGAAATATATCTTTTTCCTCCTCATTGCATCCCCCGAACCTGCTGTTCATCCGCAGCCGCCGTTCAACTTTCTGAAAATATACGCTGCGTTCTCAAGGGCCCCCTCCGTGTTCTCGATCTCCCCTTTTTTCAGGCCCCGTATCCAAGCGTTTATCTTTTCCTCGAACCCCCTCCCGAGAAAGTCCCCGGACTTGGGGTCACAGAGGGAAGGCCTGAGGTCGATGGCATCCCGGTAGTGCGCAAGGGCCCCCTGGATGTTCCCGGAAACTTCCAGGCCGGCCGCCCTGGATACCAGGGCGGTTGAATCATCGGCCGGTCCTTCCCGCTTGTCTGGATTTGTCGATTGGGCAAACAGAAGAAACAGCCCCCACAGGGAAAAAAGAGCTATGAGGGCAAGTCCCAGAAGGTCAACTTTGGAAATGTTTCGTCCTCCCACCAGATATCGCTCCTTGCAGGCATGGACGTGCGAGGGGGGCTCAGTAGACTCTGCCGTTATCGTCACATTTCCTTATCCCGAAGTAGTAACAGCACCATTCGCTGTCGAAGTCGTTATTGAATATCCTCAGGTCGCCATCGTCGAAGACGACCTTGACGTAACAGCCGCCGCCGTCGAGCACCGACACCGTCGACTCGACCACCTCGCCTATGCCCCACTGGGGCTGGCGCACGTGAACGATGAGGTCCCCGGTCTTCAGGAAGAGTTTTTTGTATGTCTTCATGACCCAATCAACCTTCCCCGAGCTCCTTCTCGAGCACGATGAACTCAGACCTGCCAAAGCCAAGGGCCCTGAAAAAGCTTACCAGTCCTCCGTCGTTCCAGTCTATCATCGTTTTGACGTCACTGACACCGTTCATCTTGAAGAAATCGGCCAGGCCATCGATAAGAGCCCGTGCAACGCCCCGCATCCTCATGTCAGGGTCGACGCCGACGATCTCTATCCAGCCGCACTTGGGGATGCCAAATTCCCAGCCCCGGATATCGGAGATGATAAATCCCGCTACCTGCCCATCCACCTCCGCCACGAGGCAACCCAGGGGATTGGAGGTGATGTGGTCGAGAATCCTTGACTCCCACTGTGCCTCGTGGGGCTCGCCGGTAATCTTTTCATCTATCGAGAGCACAGCCGCAACGTCGTTCACCGTCATTTTCCGCACCTTCGCCTTGCCTTTCATATCAGACCTCTCTCAATCTGAGCTTCATGACGTTCAACACCGTTTTCATGGTAAAGTTGGTTTTCAATATATTCTTGAAGGAGCTGTCCCCCGAAACGGAGTTGAAAAGGGCCTCGTAGAGCCCCCTGTCCGTCTTTGATGCCTCGAGAATCGAGCTGAGGGCTCCTATCTTGGACGCGATGCTCGCCAGCGCCTTCACTCCCGTCCCGTAAATGTAGTCGCCCATGAACTCCCTGCACCGTGCTTCGTAGGAATCGAGACTCACGCCCCGCAGGTGATGGTCGATAACGGCATCCCCCGCGTAAATACCCGTGAGAACGGCGGTGGTAATCCCCTTCCCCTTGAAGGGCCGCAAAAACCCCGTCGCATCCCCCGTCACCACGTAGCAGGGCCCCGTTACTCCCCTCGCCGGAGAGGCGGGGAACTTTCCCCGGTAGATCTCGAAAAGGTCCGGCTCGACCGGCGGAAGGTACTCCCTGACCTCCCTTCGCTCGAGAAACTTCAAAAAATCATCCACCGTGATACCCACACCGGCAATGTTTACGACGACGTGATCCCCCTTCGGGGTTATCGCCCCGAACTCCACCCGGGGAGAGACGGGGGGGTAGAGAAATGCGTATATGATGTCGCCGAGCTTTTTTTCGATGAACTTCCTGTCGGTGTGGAACTTCGTCACGTAGGAGGTCATGAACTTTTCCGGCTTTCTGTAGGTCCCGGTGGACTCCTCGAAGATGTCGAGCATCCCGTCATCGAGACCGAACGCGCCGATAACGTAATCCGATAAGAAGGTCCCCTCCTCCGAGTAGATCACCGACTTCCCCCCCTGCCTTCCCGCGTAGAACTCGATCCCCTCGACGCGGCTCTGGATAACCTCGGCACCGAACTCCCTCACCTTTTCCAGCATATACCGGTCGAACTTGACCCGCCTGACGGCGAAGTGGGGGCCGCCCCGCCGCTCGCCGACGAGGAGGACATCTTTTCCTCCCGCGTAGAGCCGGTATCCCCTTATCTGCCGCTTGTAGAGGGCAAGGGGCAGCTCGACGTCGAGCTCCTGCCGCATGATGCTCTCGATGGGGGGAGCCAGAACGCCCGCGCACTGATTGTAGTGGATGTCGAAGTCCTTGCCTTCGAAGAGGAGCACCCGGTGATCGAGCCCCTCCTCGGCGCATCTCTTGAGGAGCCGTATCGCCGCCGAAGAGCCCGAGGGTCCTCCTCCGATAACTGACACGGTAATCTTTTTTCTCTCTACAGCATTCATACAATCAGGGTCCGCCCATGCACCCTGGATACGCCAGGGGAATCATCGGACCTCCCCCGGGAAATGCGACAGAGCGTTAATCGTCCTTTTCCTCCTCTATCACGATCAGCAGCTGTCCCTCCTCCACGTTCTCGTTCAGCGAAACGCAAATCTCCTTGATCAGGCCGGAGAGGGGTGTCTTTACGGCATTTTCCGTTTTCATCACCTCGATGTTCAAAATCTCCTCCCCCGCTTTCACGAGGTCTCCCTCGTTGAGCTGCCTGTCCTTCGATCCGATTCTCCACACCGTTCCCTTGACCGGAGACGCTACCTCGCCGACGACTCCGGGCCTTGCCTTCCGGAGGATCTTCTGGGGAACCACGTCGGGCATTTCCACTTCGAAAACATGCATCACATTATCCACGGAGAGAACCACGTGCTTGATACCCTTCACGCCCTCGCCGACGGATATGAGCTCGATAACGTGGGGCTTGTTTTCCATGCGAAAATGGACTGTATCTCCGGGATTCTTGAGCCCGTGGAGCCACACCGGCGTCGGCAGGAGGTCGGTATACCCGTAAAATTCCCTGAATTCGATAAAATCCACCGTCGCCTGTGGATGCATCAGGTAGAGCACGAACTCCTCATCCGTGGATCTGCGCTCTATGTCACGATCACAGCTTGCCCTGGCGGATTCGAGATTTTCCGGCGGGAGCCGATCCAGGGGCGACGCCTCTATGCGTTCCCGGTCAACTATATCTTTGAAGTCTTCCCCGAACACGCTCCGGTAAACCCAGTCCTCGGGCCATCCGAAGGGCAGCGGTCCGTACCTTCCGAGGAGGAGATTTTTCAGATCATCGGTAGCATGGGAATACATCCTCAACAACCGCTCCGCATCTTCCTCATCCAGGCCGTCGAAGTCCTCGCCCCCGTCGAAATAGCTCCTGAGTGACTCGAAGAGCTTCGCAACCCCCTGGGCACCCTCTTCCTTATTGAAGCGCTGGATGAGCCCGGCCCAGGTCGTCCAGGTAATCTGGGACCCCGGTGTCACGTCGAAATACTTGATTATCCTGTTCCCGTAGGACATTCCTTTGAGGATGGACGGCATCAGGTCGAGAAACCCGCCCTTTTCTGCCTGCTCGAAGGAGCTGGGAAATGCGCCGCCGGGCATCCTGTGCTGCTTCACGTCGAAGGAAAAACCCTTGTAGGGCGACTCGAATGAATCGTAGCTGCGCATAAACGTTCTGACCACATCCGATGCCTCATCTGCGCAATCCGTGTCCAGGACCACATCGAATCCGAGTTCCTTCAGGTAGGATGCCAGGGGCCTCACGGGAGGGTGGCCGTAGAAACGGGAGAATGCATCATCGGTGGTATCGAAGAGGATCGCCCCTGCCTTGGCTGCCTCGGCGATAGCGGGAATCGCCAGCGCGTCGGTGGAGTGGCGGTGGTACTGAATCACCATCTCCGGATAGGCATCGAGAATCGCCGAAACGAGGCGGTGTATCCTCTTCGGCGATCCCACCCCTGCCATGTCCTTGATGCAGAGGATTATCGAATCCACTCCCCCCGAGAGCCGCACGATATCGCCAACGAGGCCCAGGTAGTATTCATCGGTGCACTCGGGGGATTCCGTGAAGGAAATTGCGGGCTCGAATATCTTTCCCTCCCGGATGACGGTTTCGGCGATGGGCGCCATGTTGGGAATGTAATTTAGAAAGTCAAAGCAACGCCAGACGTCGATATAGGGAGCGAACGACAAAACGGCCAGCTCGATGACGTTTCGCGGGTACATCCTGTAGCCCCACACGTTGGTGGCCCTGATGAGCGTCTGCGTCAGCACGTCGGGCATCAGGCGACGCCATTCCTTCACCTCCTCGAAGGGGCTTATCTTGTTGTTCAGCAGATCCTGGTGAAACCGGGCACCCCCGTGAAGCTCCACGGAAAAATACCCGGTCCTGTTGTACACCGGCGCCAGCCTCCGCAGATCGAACATGGTGATCCTGTTCTTGAAATCAGATTGTCCCGTATCCCTTGGTCCGGTGCTCGTCAGGTATACCTTCCCCGATTCCCTGAGATCCTTGATAATTTCCTTCGGCGTCCTGTCTCTGCTCGTTCCATGCATCTCCTTGCAAAGCCTCCTTTCTTGAGTATTCCCTGCGCTTCGGCATCAGAAGACATGCCGGTTCTTCCCCTGGGCAGATACCTCCGCTATCAGGTGGGCGATCTTGAAGACCTCCTCCTCCTCGTCAAGGTAACGGGTGAGTGATTGGAGATTATCTTCTATGAAACTCGTCGTGATTTTGCCCTCGGCGAAGGAAGGGTGGTCGAGGATATTCTCCAGGAGGTGAATGGTGGTTTTTATCCCCCAGAGTTCGTATTCCATGAGGGCGCGCTTCATTCTCTGGATTGCCGTTTCCCTGTCCTTGCCCACGGCGCATATCTTCGAGATCAGGGAATCGTAGTAGGCGGGAACCGTCCATCCCTGGTAAATCCCCGATTCCGTCCTCACGAAGGGTCCGCTCACCTGCCGCAGGAAGGTTACCTTCCCGAAGGAGGGCGCAAAGTTCTTTTTCGGGTCCTCAGCGTTTATCCTGCACTGGATGGCGTGCCCCCGGAGGATCACGTCTTCCTGAAACATAACGAGGGGCCGCCCGGCAGCGATCCTGATCATCTTCCGTATAATGTCGATCCCGCTGATCATTTCCGTAACGGTGTGCTCCACCTGGATCCTCGCGTTCACCTCGAGGGCATAATAGTTCCCCCGTTCATCGAAGAGAAACTCCATCGTTCCCGCCGATGTGTAACCGATCTCCCTCATCGCACGGGCGACCATGTTTCCGATCTCCTTCCTCTGACGGGCGGTCAGGTAGCTGCTCGGCGCCTCTTCTATGAGCTTCTGATGGTGACGCTGTATCGAACACTCCCGCTCGCCCAGGTGTATGGCATTGCCCATAGCATCGACGAGAAATTGAAATTCAATGTGCCTCCCTCCCTCGATGAACTTCTCCGCATATATCCTGTCATCACCAAAGCTTTTTTTCGCGACGGATCGCGCCTCTTCACAGGCATCTTCTACTTCCTCCTCCGATAGGACCTTCCTCATCCCCTTGCCGCCTCCGCCCGCTGCGGCTTTTATGATGAGGGGGTAGCCGATTTTTTTCCCGAAATCTTTCACATCCTGGGCATTTCCCACATCCTCGATAGCGGGTACAACGGGAACCCCCGCGGCCAAGAAGGCGCGGCGGGCCGCTATTTTGTCGCCCAGCATGCGCATAACCGAAGGAGAGGGTCCGATAAAGACCAGGCCGGCCTGTTCGCACGCCTCGACGAAATCCGGGTTTTCTGCCAGGAAACCGTATCCGGGGAAAACCGCTTCGCAGCCCGTGTTCTTCGCAGCACGCACGACAGAATCGATATCCAGGTAACTCATGTTCGCCGGGGAGGGCCCGAGGCGAACGGCCTCATCAGCCAGCCTCACGTGAAGCGAAAGCTCGTCGCAGTCCGAATACCCCACGACGGCCTTGATACCCAGCTCCCGCATCGGCCGTATGGCCCTGCAGGCAATTTCCCCCCTGTTCGCAATGAATACTTTCTTGAATCCGCTCATGTCTCTGCCCCCGTTATAATTCGTAACGCCTCTCTGTACTTTTCAGCCGTTGCCCCTATGACATCCCCGGGAAGTTCGGGGCCCGGTGCCTGCCTGTCCCAGTCGAGGGTCAAAAGGTAGTCCCTCACGTACTGCTTGTCGAAACTGTCCTGAGCCCTGCCCGGCGCGTATTGAGAAGCGGGCCAGAACCGGGAAGAGTCGGGTGTCAGGACCTCGTCGATGAGAATCACCTCGTCGCGGTAGAGGCCGAATTCAAACTTCGTGTCGGCAATTATTATCCCCTTCCCGTGGGCGTACTCGCTGGCTTTGCCGTACAGGGCAAGGGAATTTTCCCTGAGCCGTGAAGCAACGTCGAAACCCGTTATGGCTATCATCTCCTCGAAGGAGATGTTGATATCGTGATCTCCCACCGCCTCCTTGGTGGCGGGGGTAAAAATCGGCTCCGCCAGCTTGCCCGACTCCCTCATCCCCCCGGGGAGGTCGACGCCGCACACGCTCCCCGACTCCCGGTACTCGATCCATCCCGAGCCCGAGAGGTACCCCCGCACCACGCATTCAACGGGAAAGGGGTTCGCCTTCCTCACCAGCATCGACCTGCCGTCGAGCTCCTCTGCGTATTTCCTTGCCGGCCGGGGATACCGGGCCACGTCTGCCGTTATGAGATGGTTGCCAACGATGTCTTTCAGGTAATCGAACCAGAAAAGGGAGAGGGCCGTCAGGACCTTGCCTTTGCCGGGGATACCGGCGGGGAGGACAACATCGAAAGCGGAAATCCTGTCGGTTGCCACGATCAAAAGCTCCTCCCCCAGGTCGTAAATATCCCGAACCTTTCCCCTGGCAAACAGCTTCAAATCGCGAATATCGGTTTGATACACCGTGCCGGCATGCATGCCGCCCCTCCACGAAAGCTCTTTTATCCTAAGAAGTTATCTGCAGACCGTAAAGCGCGCTGTAGTATCCCTTCGCACGAAGCAGCGCTCCATGCGGCCCCTCTTCGGCAACCTTCCCATTCATAACTACAGCGATTTTATCACATTCCACCACCGTCTGAAGGCGATGGGCGATGACGATGGATGTTTTTCCCTCCATCATTTTTTTGATCGCCGAGGTGACGTCGTGCTCGGTCTCCGGATCTATGTTCCCCGTCGCCTCGTCGAGAATGAGCACCTCCGGGCGGTGGTAGATAGCCCGCGCAAAGGAAACGAGCTGCCTCTGCCCGGCCGAAAACCTGCTTCCCCGTTCACCCACAAAAGTATTCAGGCCATCGGGAAGGTTCTCAACGAACCTGACGATGCCGCAGCTCTTGAGCGTAACATCGAGCCAGGCCTCATCGAGCTCCTCCCCGCCAAGGATATTGTCCAAAACGGTGCCGTTGAAGAGAAATGGTTCCTGGGGTATCAGCACTACCTTTCGCCGCAGACCGCCGATGTCCAGGGTTCGAATGTCTCTCCCCGCGTAGAGAATCTCTCCTTCCCGGGGGTGGTAAAAACCGAGCAAAAGGTTCACTATCGTTGTTTTTCCGGCGCCCGTCGGGCCGACGATGGCCACTTTCTCTCCCTGGTCGATGGAGAGCGAAAATGTCCTGAGAACCTCTTCCCCGCCATAATCGAACTCAACATTCCTGAATTCGATCAGGGGAGCGCCCTCTGCGGTTCCCCCCTCTTCGGGATGGGGGAGTCGCATCGATGCGGGGGGCGAGCCGTACTCGGGAGAGGATTTCATGTCCAGAATGGTAAAGATCCTCTCGCATGACGCCAGGGCTGACTGGAGGATGTTGTACTTGTCGCTCATATCCTTCACGGGGCCGAAAAACTTTTCGAGATAGCCGGCAAAAGCGATGACGGTGCCGATGGTGATCGTCCCGCCGATTACCCCGAGCCCTCCCTTGAAGAGGACGATTACCAGGGCGAGAGCGGAGATGAACTCCACGCCCGGGAAGTACACGGAGTACAGGGTGGACAGCTTCATTCCGGCGCGCTTGAAATCGTCGTTGTGAACCCTGAATTTCCGCCGTATCTTCTCCTCTCTCCCGAATCCCTTGACAACGCCGATACCCGCTATGTACTCGTGCAGGAAGGCGTTCATCTTGGCGGTGTTCTGCCTCAGAGCCCTGTTCGTCTCCCGCAGCCTTACCTTCATGAAATGGGCGAAGACAAGGAGGAGGACAATGGAGATGAGGGTATAGAGGAACAGGCTCCGGTCCAGAAGGAGAAGGATCACCGCGATCGAGAGGACCATGACCAGGTCGCCTATCACGGAAACCAGGCCCGACGAAATCATCTCGTTCACCGCTTCGATGTCGGAGATGTGGCGCGTGATGATCCTCCCCGTCGGGTTCCTGTCGTAGAAGGATAGAGGCAGCTCGAGGACTTTCTTAAAGAGCCTCTTCCTCATATCGAGGATCACCCGCTGTCCCAGCGTGGTGACGATGACCATCTGAAGGTAGGAGAAGACATTCCTTCCTATCACCGCGACGCCAAAGAGCACGACGTACCCGTAAAAACCGGCGAGAGAGCCCTTCACGAGGTTCTCATCTATCACGAGTTTTATGATATAGGGCTGGAGCAGGTTGAAACCCGTGGCCAGGGCCATGGCTGCGAGGGCGATGACAACGAGCAGGCGGTGGGGCCTGACAAAGGAAAGAAGCCGCAATGTCATCCTCAAGTCGATATCTTTCACGGAGACCTTATCGTGGACGTCTACCCTTCGCATGGCCGTCACCTCTCCCCGAGTCCTTCAAGAGACTGTCTCACGGAAAAGCGGTAAAAGAGCCCCCCTCTCTTCAGAAGTGCCTCCTCGGTCCCCTCCTCGATCACCTTTCCTTCGTCCATTACCAGGATCCGGTCGCAGAGAGAGAGGGCAGAGAGGCGGTGGGAGATGAGGATGATCGTCCTGGTGCCCTTGAGCTTCATGAGGTTGCCGATAATGTTCTTCTCCGTCCTCCCGTCGACGGAGGAGAAGGAGTCGTCGAGCACGATCAGCTCGCTCTCGTGGCAGATCGTTCGGGCAAGGGTGAGCCTCTGCTTCTGCCCTCCCGAGAGGGTAACGCCCCTCTCTCCGATTACCGCCTGGTATTGCCCGGGAAAGGTTTCTATCTCCCGGTCCACGGAGGCCATCGCGGCACACGCGACCGATCGGTCGAAGCTCGGCTCATCGAGGGGAAAGGATATGTTCTCCAGGACGGTATCGGAAAAAAGGTGGGGGTCCTGGAAGACCACCCCTACCTTCCTCCTGAGCCACCCCTTTTTGAAAGATGCCAGGGGCTTTCCGTTTATCCGGATCTTCCCGGAACGGGGCTGGTAAAACCCGAGGAGGAGCTTTACGATCGTGCTTTTCCCGGAACCGGTGAGGCCCGTGATCCCCACGGCCTCTCCTTTCTCGACCCGCAGATCCAGGCCATCCAGAACGGGCGAACCGCCTTCGATGTAGGAGAACGTAACTCCCTCGAGTTCCAGGGTCATGATCCCTTCATCCTCCTCCGCACCACCCGGCTCCTCCTCCATCTCCATCAGCTCACGTATCCTCCCGGCCGCAGAGGTTCCCCGCTGGTAGAGGTTGATTATCCAGCCCACGGCGATGGCGGGATAGGAAAGAATCCCTATGTAGGAGGTGAAGGCCACAAACCCCCCGAGGGAGATCCTGCCCTGGATAACGAACAGCCCGCCGACGGCGAGCACCAGGAGGACGCCGAAACCCGTCGCCGCCGCGAAGGTGCCGTGAAACAGGGCGGAGACCTTTGAAACCTCTATGTTTTTGTCGCAGTAATCTTCGGAGGTGTGCGAAAACTCCCCGGCGACGAAATCCTCCATGGTGTAGGACTTGATGATGCGAATGCCGGTGATGAAGTTGTTCAACCGGTCCGACAGAAGAGAGAGCGTTTCCTGGGCCGACCGGTGAAGCCGGTAGAGCCGCCTGCTGTAGACCCTCCCGAAGAGGGCCGCTAACGGAATGAGAACGAGAACGAGGAGGGTCAAGAACGGGTCTATCCTGAGGAGAAAGAAAACCCCGATCACATAGGTAAATGCCGTGCCGATGAGCGTGAGGAAACCGGGCCCGAGGAGGAGCCATATGGCGTTCAGGTCGTTTACCGCCCGGGACATGATGTCACCCGTTGCGAACCTATCGTAAAAGGGGTAGGGGGCGTTCACCACTTTCCGAAACAGGTCATCCCGGATATCCCCTTCGATGTCCCGGGCGAGGACGAGAAACCCCCTCCTCCCGAAAAACCTGAACAATCCCTGGAGAAAAGCGAACAAAAGCATGAGCAAGAGGGCATCGATGAACAGGGGCGTGCCCCCCTCGATCTTCATGGAGTCGACGGCGCTTTTCAGATACCACGGGACGAAGAGGCCCGTCAGGCTGGAAAGAAAGCGGAGAACGGAAAAAAGGGCGTACCTGTCCTTTCTCCTCTTCATATATTCGATCATGAGATGGATGTCTTTTATCTTTCATCTCCCCTTTGAAGGATTCAAAACCTAACCGGCACGGGCGTAAAGCAGAGGATAAACGTGACCAGGGAGAGATACCCGGCGATCTTCCTTCCCCTGGTCAGCTCCGTCTCCACGTCCATGGGCGGTGGATGGCCGGTTCCGAGCAATATGAGCAGGATCGCCCAGATGACCCATCCTTCCCACAGCATGCCCATGGGAATGAGCAGGATCGGGAATACGCGGGAGACGCCGGAATACCTCTGCCCGAAGAGGGCGTAGGCGATGTGTCCCCCATCGAGCTGGCCTACCGGCAGAAGGTTGAGGGCCGTAACGAGCATGCCGATCCACCCCGCGAAGGCAACGGGATGGAGGACGATATCATACCCCTCGGGAACGGTACCGTGGATCAGCCTGGTGAGAAAGTCAAAGAGTATCGAGGTGCCGAGGGATATGCCGCTCAGGTTGACCACCTCCTGCGCCTCCGATTGAACGAGGCCGATGACAAGCACGGGTATGGCAACGGCGATTCCCGCCAGGGGACCTGCTGCTCCTATGTCGATGAGGGCGTTGCGGTCGGGAAGGGGCGATTTTATCTTGATGAAGGCCCCGAAGGTACCGATGATGGAGGGGGCGGGGATAAAGTAGGGCGGCGTGACCATGACCCGGTGGTACCGCGCGGCGATGTAGTGACCGAGTTCGTGGACCACCAGGATCGACATGAGGGGTATGGAAAACATGAGCCCGTAGTAGGCCTTGGAGAAATCTGAAAAGGGGTTCACCCCGGAGAGGAAAGCCCCGGCAACGGTCGTCGAGATAAGGGTCAGGACGAAGAGTATGATATTTGTTTTGTTCCTTCTCATGGTTTTCTATCCCTCAGGCAGATTATCACAGGAGAAGGGAGAATGCAGACGGTCGGAAGCCCTGCCCTCTCTCCCTTTTTAGTTTCACCCATCGAGATTAAAGTTTCAAAGGGAAAAGGGGGGTGTCCCGAAACTATCGGGGCAAGCCGTACCGGCGGTTGGCGGGAAAACGGGTTCCCCCTTTACCGCCGTATGGCATATAATAAGAAGGACCCCCCCTGGAGGCACAATGAAGATAGTGCGGGCCCCCGATAACCTGCCCGACCATACGCTTATCCACATCTGCTGCGCACCCGACGCTGCCTATGGCGTCCAGGCGATCAGGGAAGCATTCGGATCGGTCATGGGTTTCTTCTACAACCCCAACATATGGCCGCAGGCGGAGTATGAAAAGCGGCTCCGGGAAGCGGAGAGGCTCGCTTCGTCCCTCCCCTTCGACCTTTCCAGGAGAAAGCGTGACCACGGTGCCTGGTACGAAGCCATCCAGGGGTTCGAGGCACAGCCGGAAAAAGGCGAGCGGTGCAGGATCTGCATCAGAATGCGCCTCGAGGAAACGGCGAAGATGGCGGCCCGCATGGGCATCGACGCCTTCACCACGGTACTGACCGTCTCCCCCCACAAAAATGCGGACATGGTCAACGAATCGGGGAGGGAAATGGGGGAGAAACATGGTCTCTTCTTCATCGAGCTGGACCTGAAAAAAAACGAGGGGTTCAAAAAGAGCCTCGCCCTGTCGAAAGAATACGGCCTCTACAGGCAAAACTACTGCGGGTGTGAGTTCAGCGTGAGGAAATAAGCGGCAATCCGGGATACAGGACAATCCACACGGCGGATGGTAATGCGGAATTGGGAATTCGGAATGCGGAATAAGAACAGTTCACGGTTAACGGTTGCCGGTTTACGGTTTCCGGTTGAACGAGAAACGAGAAACTTGAAACGCGAAACTGGTTTCAGAAGCTGAGCTGGAGCCCCCCGAAAAATCCGTCGAGCGTGTAGTCGATTTTAAATCCGCCCTCGTCCACTTTCACATCGAGTATCCTGTACCCGCCGAAGACCTTCAGGAAGGGAATGAAGGGGGGAGCAAATACCAGCATCCCCTGGCCGTCTATGGCCCTGTCTCCGGAATATTCGAGCCCGGAAGCGCGGGCTTCCAGCACAACGGCATTGTCGATTATTCCGACGCCCGCTCCGACTCCGACCATCGGTACCGGCGCCGAGTAGGATTCTTTTTCCACCGTGATGCCGAAACCGGGGACATCACCGGCGACCTGGACAAATCCATCGATATACTTCACCTGCAGCAGGAGCCCGAGGTTGAACGTGGCGATCACCGGGTTGAACTTGACCAGGTCGTACTGGTAGATTCCATCGATCAGGTCGTATTCGAGATCCGAATCGACGGTCCCGGTGAAAGGGATTCCGTTGAATATGAACCCATCCGTGGAGGAACCGCTGTGGGAAACCGTCGTGTAAGCGACGGTAAAATGGTGTCTTCCCCACCGGAAGAAGACTTCCCCGTTGAAAAATGCCTCGTCATCTATGTTCAGATCGTCCTTGAGATCGATCTCCGGGTCGGGCTCTGTCTGCATCGTCGCGTCGAGACTCGTGTCCCAGTAATACCCCCTCGCGCCGACCTCGAAACTTTTCTCCGCGAGGCAGTCTCCAGCCGGCCAGGCGGACAGGACCGCTGCCGCCGCGAGGATACAGGAAAAAGCGAAAAATTTTCTCATTATCCTTCCCCCAAATATGAGTGTGTTATAATCTCCTTGCCAAAAGCGAACATTAATCGCGAATAATTATCAACGATCGTTTTATCGTCCTGAACCTTTTGAAACTTTAGCATTCGGATACAGACGGACAGGCAAAGGGGGTATTCAGTGGTAACGGAAAGAAAAAAAGAGATCAAGAGGCGGCGCAAAAGGAGGGAGAAGGCAAGAAAGAGAAGGGCGAAGGAACAGAAGGGGAGGGGGAAGAAAGCCAGTTCCTAGTTTAAGAGTTCCGGGCGCACAGATCTTAGATCAAAATGATGTTCTCACCGTGATACGGGACTTTGGACGCTGGACTTACAGATAACGGATAACCCCTTGGTGGAAGCGGATGGGGCGCTGGTGGCCCCCCCGGGCTTCAAACCCGGTCAGGGAGGCGTCGCAGGGCGTCTCCGGTGGGTTCGATTCCCGCACGCTTCCGCCATTTTTATTGACACATCTTGCGGCACTGAGGAAAATTTCGAGAATCAAAAAGCCAAACATTTTGTATTCTTCCGAGAATCCCTACTGACCGATTCCCGGCGAACCCCCGTCAGGTGATGGCGGAGCGAGGAAAAGGGTCTGGGTCGGATAGGCGAACTCGATTCCCTCCTCTTCGAAACGGCGGAAGATCGCCAGGTTAATCGCCTGCTGGGTGTCCATGTAGACGCCGTAGTCCGGGTCTTTCACGAAGTAGACCATCTCGAAGACCAGGGCGAAATCGCCGTAGCTCGAGAAGTGGGCCCTGTCGAAACGGGCCGTTTCCTGCCCTTCAATGATACCCCGGATGATGCCGGGTATCGCCTCGAGCTTCTCTGCGGGAGTCTGGTAGGTCACGCCGATAGAAAAGACGACGCGCCGCTCCCACATGCGCTTGAAGTTCCTGACCCTGCTCGAGAGAAGATCGTTGTTGGAGAACACGATCTGTTCGCCGGAGAGGCTTCTGATGCGCGACGTCTTGAGGCCGATACGCTCGACCGTCCCCATGAGGTCGCCGACGATGATAAAATCCCCCACGATAAAGGGCTTGTCGAGGATTATCGCCATGGAGGCGAACAGGTCCCCCAGTATGTTCTGAACCGCCAGCGCAACGGCGATGCCCCCTATCCCCAGGCTCGCAATCATCGCCGTGACGTTTATCCCCATGTTGTGGAGGGCAAGGAGCAGGAGGACAGACCAGAGGATAAGTTTGCCGATAAAGGCAATGGCTGAGTAGGTGGAAAGGCTCTCCGGGTCCTCAGAGGCCTTTTCCCGCGCACTCTGGGCAAACCACGTTATCGCAAAGTTTCCCCAGATCGCCAGCTGAAGAAAGAGCCCCGCAAGCGTGATGACCTTTACGACCCATGCAGCCCGCGGGGGAAGAGTGAGAAGCAGGGAACCGACGTAGATGCAAACGACGGCGAGAAAGAACGGTTTCGTGCGCTTATCGAGGAGCTCCGCAATCAGATCATCCCACCCGACCTTCGATTTTTCGGCCATCGCTGTCAGCCGGCGGGCCGCGGCACCCATCAGGAACCTGAGAACGACGTAGGCAATAGCCGTGACACCCAGCGCGATGAGCCACGTGGTTAACGGCTGGTCCCAGAGGGTCATTTTGAAAAAATGCATGTCAGCCTCCGCATGAGCTGAATCTTTCAATGCCAGATTATCCTGTCCGAACAGCCTTTCAGACGGATATCGCTTGATACCCTCAATCTTATAAGAAAAGAAAACCTCTTTCAAAAAATATCCTTCTTTCCACCCCGGTACCGCAAGAAAAGGATAAGAACTTGTCGTTATCCTGCAGAGTGTAGTACTATCTCTTACATGGCGAAGCGCAGCAGAGGATCTTTCAAAAAAGGTCGAACGCCGCGCAGACGAATCCATTATAAAGAAGTTAAAAAGACAAATTTAACAGTACAATGAAGATTAATTATTCAATTGCTACTTTAACTCTTTTGGTCATGGTTCTCGCCGCTTTTCCGCACGCCGAGGTCTCCGGTGAAGCAGTGCGCCCCCACACGGTCTCCATGCGTTCCGGCAGTACAATCGCAAAGGCATCGCGAGCTCCTTCGGATCAGGAGGATCCCGACGCAGTGTGGGGCGGTTTGAAAGAGGGCCTGGAAACAGCCCGGGGTATCTGGAACCTCCGGCTCTTCACGATAGGGAACAGCCCCGTAACGATCGGCAAGGTGATCGGAGCCATCATCGCGCTCATCCTCGGGATAATCATCGTCAAGAAAGCAGTCGGGCTCTTCGGGAAAAAAATCCTCCCCCGCACCCGGCTGAAGCCGAACGTGGCCGCATCGATCGAGAAGATTCTCTACTATACCGGGATCCTTCTGATCGTGCTCTTTGCGCTGGACATCATCAACATACCCCTGACCGCTTTCGCCTTCGTGGGCGGCGCCTTGGCAATCGGCGTCGGTTTCGGGGCACAGACGCTGATCAACAACTTCATCAGCGGTTTCATCATCATGGCAGAGCAGCCGATACGGATCGGGGACCTGGTCGAGATCGAGGGAACCTTTGCCACGATAGAGGACATCGGGGCAAGGTGCACCCGCATAAGGACTGCCGACAACATCCAGATACTCGTTCCCAACAGCAGCTTTCTCGAGAAAAACATCGTGAACTGGACCCTTTCCGACAGCATGATAAGGGCCGGTGTGACGGTGGGCGTGGTATACGGCTCGCCCATCCGGGAGGTTACGGCCATCATGATGGCTATCGCCGGGGCCCACGAAAGAGTGCTCTCCACCCCGGAGCCCTTCGTGCGTTTTTCCGATTTCGGCGACAACGCCCTCATTTTCAACCTCCACTTCTGGGTCAGTATGACAAGCATGGCGGACCGCTTGAACATCGAAAGCGACATCCGCTATCAGATCGACGACCGATTCCGTGATGCGGGGATCGTCATCGCATTCCCCCAGCGGGACGTCCATCTGGACACGGCCAAACCGCTCGAGCTCCGGATACTTGAAAAAGGGGAGGCAAAAGGACACGAGGAGGAGACCTAGGAGGTCTTCGCAACGTATCGATAGATTTATTGATCAGGTGAGTTTTTGTTCTCCTTTACGGATACCTGATATCCCTCCACGCCTTCGGCTTCGATAAATATCTGCTTCACTTCCGGGACTTTTTCCCTTATCTTTTGTTCCATCCTGTCTATCACCGCTTCCAGATCGCTTGCGGAAATATTGTCCTGAAAGTCTGCGTCTATCGCCAGGAGAATGTTCTCGGGGCCCATGTGCATGGTGGATATGTTTCCGATCGACTGTACCTCAGGAAAGCTCTCCACGGCTTTCCTGATGAGGTTCAGGTGCACTTCGCTGGCGCTCTCCCCTATCAGGAGTTTGCGGACCTCGTTCGCCAGAAAGAGGGCAACGAGGGCCAGGACGAAGCCGATGAGGATGGACGCAATCCCGTCTATCAGAGGATTTCCGGTGACCTGAACCAAAAGCGTACCGAAAAGGGCGATGAGAAGGCCCACCATGGCGGCGCTGTCCTCCATGAGGACGACGATCAGGTTTGCATCCTTCGACTCCTTCAGCTCCCTCCATATGCTTTTGTGGACCTTCTTTTTGAAGAACTCCCTGGCAGCGACGGTGAAGGAAACTCCTTCTATGGCAATGGATATACCGAGAACCAGGTATATCAGGTGCGTCCGTTCGAGGGGGTGGGGATGCCGTATCTTGCTGAAACCCTCGTACACCGCCGCCACCGCCCCGACCATGAAGAGCATGTTTGCAACGACGAAAGACCAGAAATACTGGGCCTTCCCGTAACCGAATGGATGTTTCTCGTCAGGCGGCCTCTCGCTCCTTTTCATCCCGAACAGAAGAAGGAGCTGATTGCCCGTGTCGGCAACCGAGTGGAACGTCTCGGCAAGGAGCGCCGAGCTTCCCGACAAAAGAGCCACGGCAAACTTTAAAATCGCAATACACCCGTTGCCGATCAGAGCGGCGTAGACGACCTTTTTCGAACCGTGATGACTTCCCGCCATGTTTTTTGCAGATCCCTCCTTACCCCCTCCTGTCCCCTGTCCCGGGCGTCTCCCCTGACAATTCGTCGTCGAAGAGGTCCGTTGGCTTCTCGAGGTGCTTTTTTTCCTCTTTTGATAACATTCCGAAAACCCTCTTCGCTCCCTCGTCTATCACCAGCCGGGACATTTCCACGTACCGGTCATGCGAGATCGCTTCGAGAGAGAGGGGTAATTCCAGGGCCTCCCGCAGCTTCCTGCCTTCGGTCCACGCCAGAGCCTCGCCGACCGACACGCCCCCTTCCATCACCCCGTCCCCTGGCTCCGCCGGCACCTTTCTGAAGATGCGGGATATGCCCACTATCGCCCTCCTTTTATCCGCAGCGTATCATACCGGCTGGCGCAACTCCCCGGAAACCTGAAATTTTTTCATGAAACGCCTGTCTATGTAGTCTTTGACGGCAAATGCCAGCCTCCCGTCGAAGACCACCCCCCCCTTCCAGAATATGCCCCGTCCGTCACCCATGTTCAGAATGAGCAGGTACGGGCCGCCGGGGTCAAAGGGTCTGAGCGGGTCACCTGCGAGCGCGGCGTGCAGGTTTCGGTAGAGTACGGGGTTTTGCCTGACCGCGTAGACGCCCACCCTTCTCAGGGGAATGCCGTCGATGGTTATGCAGTCGCCACCGCCGAATATTTCAGGATGGTCCACGCACTGCAGGAACCGGTTCACCAGGAGGCCACCGTCTGGGCCCGTTGAAAGTCCCGAGTCGGCAAAGATGGGGGACGGCTTAACGCCCACAGCGGCAAAGACGATGTCGCTCTTTATCGTCTCGCCGCTTCCAAGGTGGACCCCGTTTTTCATTACAGACCGCACCCGTATCCCCTCGATGAGGGTCACGCCCTTTCCCGTGAGGATGTTTCTCGCCACATCCTGCGCCTTTTCCGAAAAACCCGACAGGACGCTACCCCCTTCTATCAGCGATATCCGGGCCTCGCCGCCGCTGTCTCTTATGAGGCGCCAGAGATTTGCCGAAATCTCCACACCCGCGGCACCGCCGCCTATAACGGCTGCATCGACTCCGCCCCGCTTCGCCATCTCGATTACCTTCGCCCGCGCTTTCAGCAGGTTCTCGATCGGCTTGACGGGGAACAGGCACTCCGGGTTGTCCGTTACGATATCTCCCGGGACCTCGCTGCCCGTGTTGAAGGAGACCACGTCGTAGCCAACCTCTTTCCCCGAGCGCAGCTGCAGGGTTCGCCGCTGCGGAATAACAGCCGTAACGCGGTCCTTTAGAAAGGTCCCACCCCGGTCCTCCACCATCTTTTTTACGTGGAAGCGCAGCTCCTGCGGCCGGTAGATTCCCGAGAGCATTCCGGGGCCCATACCCGAGTAGTAGTGGAAAGGGGAAGTGCTGATAAGGGTCGCTCTGCGGCCCCTTGCGATAAATCTTCCGAGGCCGGCAAGTACCGTCATGTGGGCGTGGCCGCCACCGACAAGAACAAGGTGTTTTCCCATTCCGCAACCACCGAAATCACGGTCAACCTGCTGCGTGCTTACACAGGGAACGGATGTGAAACGTCTTCTTTCCAGATTGTATAGGAATTGCCTGCACGGTTCAAAGGAAAAGGCGCCCGTGAGAAGCATCCCCATCAGAGAAGAGGAGATCGCCGGATCACCCCCCTGTCCGTCCCAAGGGCTTTGGTGCTGTGGGCCGTGGCCCTGCCTCTTATCAGGAGTCGGTTGCCGGGCCTTCCTCCTTCACATACCGGACTTTCCAGATGTAATAGATCACGGGATAGAGGACGAGCTCCATCAGGGCGGAGGTGACGACGCCGCCGATCATGGGAGCCGCGATCCTCTTCATCGTGTCGGCACCCGCACCGTGGCTCCACATGATGGGGATCAGGCCACCGATTATCATCACCACCGTCATGATCTTCGGCCTGATCCTCTTCACCGCGCCGTGGTGTATGGAGTCGAGAAGGTCCACCCTGGTCCTCATTATCCCCCTTCTCTGCCAGTCCTCATAGGCGAGGTCGAGGTAGAGGAGCATGACGACGCCCGTTTCCGCGCTGAGTCCCGCCAGGGCTATGATTCCCACCCAGACCGCTATCGACAGGTGATACCCGAGGACGTAAAGAGTCCAGAATGCACCCACGAGAGATATTGGTACCGTGAGCATGATGATGCCCGTCTTGAGGAACGATCTCGTGTTCAGGTATATGATGAGAAAGACGATAAAGAGCGTCAGCGGGATGACAAGCATGAGCCTCTGCCTCACTCTCTGCATGTATTCGAACTGGCCGCTCCAGATGATGTTGTAGCCGGCGGGGAGCTTGACCTTTTCCGAAACTTTCTTCATCGCATTCTTCACGTAGGTTCCCACGTCGATTCCGCGAATATCAACGTATACCCATACCGTTCTCCTCGCGTTTTCGCTCTTGATGTTGGCCGCCCCTTTTTTGATTTTCAGGTGGGCAAGCTGGGCGAGTGGAATCTGCTGCCCGGCGGGAGTCGATACGAGGACTCTATTCAATTTTTCCACGTCCTGCCTCAAATCCTCCGGGTATCTCACGTTTACCGGATACCGTTCGAGCCCTTCGACGGTAAAGGTGACATTCATGCCGCCGACAGCGCTCATGATCACATCCTGAATATCTCCCACCGTAAGGCCATACCTGGCCGCAGCTTTCCTGTCGATATGAAAGTCGATGTAATTACCTCCCGTGATCCGCTCTGCGAAAGCCGAGAGTGTTCCCGGGACCTCCCTGACGGTGGCCTCGATCTGCTCTCCGATAGAAACGAGCGTATCCAGGTCATCGCCCATTATCTTGATCCCCACAGGCGTCTTGATACCCGTGGAAAGCATATCGATCCGCGTTTTTATGGGCATCGTCCACGCATTCGTCAGACCCGGGAACTGGATCGCCCTGTCCAGCTCTTCGATGAGCTTGTCCGGCGTCATTCCCGGTCTCCAATCTTTCTCGGGTTTGAGCATTATCGTGGTCTCGATCATCGAAAGAGGTGCAGGGTCCGTGGCGGTTTCTGCCCGGCCTATCTTTCCGAAGACGGTATCCACCTCCGGAAACGTTTTTATGATCCTGTCCGTCTGCTGGAGGAGCTCTTTCGCCTTCGTGACGGAAATGCCGGGAAACGTGGTGGGCATGTACAGGAGGTCCCCCTCGTAGAGCGGGGGCATGAACTCCGAACCGATCTTCGCAACCGGCACGGCGATGCTGAGCATCAGGATGATGTTCAGTATGATCGTTGTCTTCCTGTACTTGACGACAAAATCCACCACGGGGTGATAGATTCTGATCAGGAGCCTGTTGACGGGGTTCTTCTCCTCCGGGGGAATCTTGCCGCGGATGAAATATCCCATGAGAACCGGCTGGAGCGTTATGGCAAGGAACGCCGCCGCCGCCATAGCGTAGGTTTTGGTGAAAGCGAGCGGCTTGAAGAGCCTTCCCTCCTGGGCCTCGAGGGAAAAAACCGGCAAAAAGGAAACCGTTATGACGAGCAGGGAGTAGAAGAGGGCAGGGCCCACCTCCTTCGTCGACTCCAGGACATTGGTCCATACGTTCTTATCCGGAAAATGCTCCTGGTGCTTGTGCATGTTCTCCACCATGATGATAGCGGCATCCACCATTGCCCCGATGGCGATGGCGATACCGCCGAGTGACATGATGTTGGCGTTAATGCCCTGGTAGAACATGATGATGAATGACACGAGTATGGCCAGGGGAAGGGTGATGATTGCCACGAGGGCGCTCCTGAAATGGAGCAGAAAGATTATCGAAACGAGGGCGACGACGGCGCTTTCCTCGATCAGCTTATCCCTCAGGTTTTTCACCGCCCGTACGATCAAATCCGATCTGTCATAGACGGGTTTGATCCTGATCCCTTCGGGAAGCGATTTTTCCAGATCCTCCAGCTTCCGTTTCACGTTATCGATCGTTTTCAGGGCATTCTCGCCGAAGCGCATGACGATGACGCCGCCGGCCACATCACCCTGGCCATCCAAGTCAGCAATGCCCCTCCGCAGTTCCGGGCCTAGGCGCACTTCGGCAACATCCCGAATATAGACAGGGGTTCCCCTCGACGTCCCGAGAGGGATGTCCCGAATGTCTCCGAGACCCTCTATGTAGCCGAGGCCCCTCACCATGAACTCCGTCTCGCCCATCTCCACCAGCCTTCCCCCGACGTCGTTGTTGCTCCGCTGAATCGACATCCTTACATGCCGCAGGGGAATGTTATAGGCAGCAAGCTTGTTCGGATCTACCACAACCTGGTACTGCTTCACGAATCCGCCGATGCTCGCCACCTCCGACACGCCGGGGACGCTCGCCAGTTCGTACTTCAAGAACCAGTCCTGGATGGACCTGAGCTGGGCAAGGTCGTGTCTTCCCGAGGTATCTTCCAGAACATACTCGTAAACCCAGCCAACACCGGTTGCGTCTGGGCCCAGGGTGGGAACCACGCCCCTCGGCAGGCGGTTCGATACATAGTTGATGTACTCGAGGACCCTGCTCCGGGCCCAGTAGATGTCCGTCCCGTCCTCGAAAATTATGTAGACGAAGGAAAAACCGAAGAAGGAATATCCCCTCACCACCTTTGCCTTGGGAACGGCGAGCATGGACGTCGTGAGAGGATAGGTCACCTGGTCCTCAACGATTTGGGGACCCTGGCCGGGGTACTCGGTGAAGATGATCACCTGAACGTCAGAAAGGTCGGGGATCGCATCGAGGGGTATGTTCATCATGGCGTAGGCGCCCCAGCCCGCCAGAAAGAGCGCAGCGAGCAGGACCATAAACCGGTTATTCAGAGATGCTTCGATGATCTTTTTCAGCATTTACCCTAACCTCTGTTTACAAGTTTTGCCACCCGTTAAGACCTAATGCCCTAAATGTTCCTTCCCTTTCGGCGAACCTTCTCCGCCACCTGCCGTCATCTTCCTTATGGCCTCGCGAATCGAGCTTTCGGAGTCGAGCATGAACTGGCCCGAAAGGACGATCTTTTCGTTTTCTTCTATTCCTTCGAGTATCTGAACTGTCCCGTTCCCCGTTTCGACACCGAGCGTAACGTTCCGGGGAACGAATTTGCCCTCTGTTTTTTCCACGAACACGATATTCTTGACTCCCGTTCTCAACACTGCCTCTGAAGGTATCAACAGTGCCTGGTCGCCGAGTTTTGACTCCAATTCCACGTGGGCATACATGTCAGGCTTCAAGAAAAATCTGGGATTTGGCATCTCTATTCTTACCTTGATTGTCTTCGTTTCCGCTTCAAGGTACGGGTAGATGTAAGACACCTTTCCCGTGAATGTCTTTCCCGGAATGTAATCGAGGATCACGTTTGCTCGCTGCCCGGTCTTTACCCAGGAAAGTTCGAACTCGTATATATCAGCGTCGATCCAGACATTGGATATGTCCGCTACACGGAATAGTTCTGCTCCGGGCATGACATGCGTCCCGAGGAAAGCCTTTTTGCCGATGACCACACCTGAATTCGGTGAGTAGATGGTCAGCGTTTTCTTGACGTTTCCGCTCCGCTCCAGGGCAAGGAGCTCTTTGTCCGTAATATCCCAGAGTCGGAGCCTGTCTTTCGACGCTTCGATCAGGGTTTCGGCCCTCTCTACAACTTCTTCGTAGGGGCTCGTTTTGACCTCCTCATAATGTCTGGCTGCGATCAAAAGCTCCTTTTGGGCGGAGACGAGTTCAGGGCTGTAAATCTCGAGAAGAGGCTCTCCGGCTTTCACGAACTGTCCCGTTTTGTCAACGAAGAGGTTTTCGATCCATCCCGCAATCTTCGTGTTCACCGTGGAGATCTTCGTCTCGTCGTAAGTAACCATGCCGACGGTCCTTATGATTTTTTTGAGCTGACCCCGCTTAGCAACGCCCGTCCTCACTCCCATGTTCTGCCTCACCACAGGGTCGATTCTTATCGCATTCTCGTCCTCCATGCCTTCGCCGCCGCCCTTTACCGCGACGAGGGTCATTCCGCAGATGGGGCAGGAACCCGGCTCCTCGGTGATGATGAAGGGGTGCATGGGACAGGTATAGAGCTGTTCTTCAGCTTTTGCCTCTTTTGTCCCCCCCATGGTAGTATCCATCGTTTCCACATGGGGGGATCTATGGAGAAACTTGACGGTGAAAAAATATCCGCCTCCTAAACCGACCACGAATACGATAAAAATTGCTAGTGCTATGACAATTTTTCTACTCATGACTAACCTCTTTTGGGATGAAATTCTTTCCTGCAACCATCCAGAGTTCGGCAACCTTTTCGTTGTACCTGCCCCTGTGGTTCTCGAGTTCCAGCTCATACCTGAAGAGGTCTAATTCCGCGCTCACGAGGGAATTGAACTCGAGCTCTCCCACCCTGTATGAGCTCAACGCCGACTGCACGGTATTTCTGGCCTCGGGGAGAACTGCCGAAATCAGGAGAGATAACCGGTTTTGCAACGAAAAAAGATCGCTTTTGATATCGCGAATATGAAAGATCACCTGATCCATGTACGACTCGTAGGCGTTCGCACGCGAATTCAGTTCGAATCTCCTGCTGCTGATTAGCTCTCTCTGCTTCCTCGCTGCATACAAAGGAACGGTCAGTGTAACAGCACCGGTTAGGAAATCCGGCCTGTCTTCACGCACCCGGTACCTCGTGGACAGGGCAAAATCGGGGTAGAGTTCCCTCTCTGCCAGGGAAACGCTTTTTTCGCCCTCGTCAACTTTTAACGCCAACCGCGAGAGCGTCGGGTTAAACTCCTTCGCCATTTCTAACAGTTCCTCTTCCGAATAGCCTGTCTCATCAACAGGGAGCTCTTGAGGCACCTCCACGGGAGTGTTCACATCTCTCGCCCTGAAAGTGTTGATAAGCGCAATCATCTCTATCCGCATTTTGTCAAGGTCGAAAAGGCGCCTTTCTATGTTGGAGAGCGCCGTTTGTGCGCGCAGCACATCCTGCTGAAGAGCTTTTCCGACAGCATACCGTTGCTGTGCTACCCCGAGAAACTCCTTGAGGACGGTTTGGGTTTTCTTCGTGATCTCTATCGACCTTGCCACCTCGTAGAGCCTGAAATAGGCGCGCTTGGTCCTGTACACGAGCATGTTTTCGAACTCGGAAACGGATCTGCCCGCCTGTTTCGCGCGAATATCGGCAATCTCTTCTTTGAGAGACAATTTGCCCGGAAAAGGAAATTTCTGTGTGAAAAAGAGATCGAATGACGTCATCGGCTCCTGGTCGAAGTCAAAGGTGTCCGTAGGAAAATTGGAGAAGGAGAACCCGACCTGCGGGTCGGGAAGGCTCCCGGCCGGCAAAACGAGATGCCCGGAGGCGCTGCTTCTCTCCCGCGCCTCGATAAGTGCGGGGTTCCTCTCGAGGGCCTCAGCGACGAGAGCGTCGAGGTAGGCATCAGAATCGGCGCCTGCTGCCTGCCCCCGGAGAGCATTCACGAGCGCGAAAAGACAAAGCATAACGGAAAACGTCCTTCTCATGTATTGTCTCATTTCCTTTCTTTCCTCCCGCGTACGATGACCCCCCACCGTGGGTCCCAGCGCACACGCATTACATTTTACATAATGTAAAACCATGACACAAGTTTTTTTAAAACAAATTCGTCCCCTGTTTTATTCTAAAGTTAAAGCTGGATGGTTTCCACGTGACCGTGCCGGATCGAGTGAAACAAAATGAGGTAATCCCGCACATTCCTCGTGATGAGGTAGTTCGTCCTCACGAACTCCTTCGCGTTTCTCCCGATCTTTTTCATCATCTCGGGGCGGTTCAGGGCATAGCGCATCCTGTAGGCAGCCCCCTCGACGGAGTGCACGAGAAACCCCGTCAGGTAATCGAAGATCTGCGTCGTTATCCCCCCTACGGCACCCCCGATCACGGGTTTGCCCTTCCACATCCCCTCGGTGACGGTGAGGCCGAACCCCTCCTTCGTCGATTTCTGCACGATGATCGTTGCCGCTGCCTGAATCGCATTGATAACCTTGTGCGCGTCAGGGGGGAGCATTAAGACGTGGATGTCGGGATCCCCCTCCGATTCAGCCAGGACCTGGCGGTAGACCTCCTCCCCCTCGGGATCATCCGTTGCTCCTCCCCCGGCCAGAACGAGCGTGCAATCGTTGAAGCTGCGTGCAATCTTAAACGCCCTGATGACGCCGATGGGATCCTTGAACCGGTCAAACCGCGAGACCTGGACGATGAGCGGCTTGTCCGTATTCACACCGAGGCTTTCCACGATCTCCCTTGCCTCGGCGTCGAGCATGTCCCGGTTCTTGTCGCTCAGCGGATCTATCGCGGGGGCGATGATATACTGCGGGTGGGGAAGGTTCTGGGAAAACTTGGCCATGGAAAATATGCTGCACTCGTACCGTTCGACATATTTTCTCAGAAACTCCCAGGTATCCCTCCAGGGCCGGGCAATATCGATGTGGCAACGCCACACCCAGTGCTGACCCGCATTCTTGTTCTCGATCAGCGCGGCCGGCTGGGGGTCGTGGATGACGACAACGTCCGCGTCGAAATCGATCTTGCCCCCGTGGCGCCTGTTCACCTCCACATAGTGATCGAGGTCATCCCTGGATATGGTAATCCTGTCCCCCTGTAGCGAGTTGTGCATCGCCTTGGTTGCCCTGAAGAACTGAGCATCCCCTTCGATGATCTCCCAGCGAACGTTGAGGCCAAGTTCGCTCATGAGGGGGACCGTCCTGTTCAGGATCTCTGCGACCCCGCCTCCCTCCTTCGTGGAGTTGACGTTCACCACCCTGAGCCCCCGCAGGGGCTCGGCAAGCCTTTTCAGCTGGGACACGTATCGTTTTCCCACAACGGCCATGTAATCGTCTAACTGCACAACCGACTCCTTATCGTTTCAAGTAGTCCTTGATCATCCTGATCAAGTTTTTCCGCAGGTCCTCCAGGGAATAGAGGTAGAAATCGATCCTCCTGATGGAGGATACCAGCTCCGGGAGGTCGAAATTGAGCTCGATCCAGTTCGAGAAGTCGTCCTTGTTCTCCCCGAGCCTGATTCTCGATTCGAAAAAATGGTAATAGATGACGCTTACGCCGCTCCGTGCAAGGGCATCGCAAAACTGCGGGAGAGTCCTGGCATACCTGTTGGTTGGGATAATGATGCCCGTGGAGCGCTCGAAGTGAAACTCAAAGCCCGGCCGCACGGGGGGTATGTACTGGTTTTCCCAGGAAAAGTCCTCGATCACGTCGATGATGTTTTTCCTGACTTCCTCGATGTTTGCCTGCTCGAAGGGGTTAATATTCGCAAGCCCCTCGGCCAGGATCTGCGATTCGAGGCCGTTATTTGCCCACCGCGCGAAATCGTTCGGATAATCCCAGAGCTGCGGAGTGTACCGGAGATATCCCCGGTACATGTGGTGGTAAATCACGTCGCCGTCAACCATCCTGATCAGGCTGAGAAGTTCGCGCAGGCTCTGGGCCTTCTGGCCCGTGGGCTTGATGATCTTGAGAAACTCGTTGAAGTGAAACGACTCGTCTGACCGGTACCGCCTGCTCACCGCTCCCTCCGCGTATCGCTGAGCGTTAAAAAATCCATCATGAACGCCACCACTTCCCCGGGGCCTTCAAGCTCGAAATCGGCCTCGAGATGGACACGGTCCTTTCCGGAAACGAATATAGAGAGCCCTCTTTCCCTTTCCCGCAGGTACTCATATACGTACCTATCGGTCACATCATCGCCAAAGTAAACAGGGAAAACTCCCGCACCCCGGTTTTCCTCGATCCTTGAGATGATAACACGGAGCACCTCGCCTTTGTTGGCCGAGCGCACGGGAAGGATCTCGAAGACCCTTTTGCCTTCCCTCACGGTGAGATTAGAAAACCTCCCGGCAGATTCTTTCACCCGATTTTTCACGTCCTCGAGTTGCGTGCCCGCAACGCGCCGCGTGTGGACGCTCACCGAATACCCCTTGTCCTCGACGAGAAGGCCGGGGAAGGCATGCGCCAGCCCATCAAGCTCCCGGGCAAGGCTCCCGAGGAGCGGCCTGCTGCCGCTCTCGGCAAGGACCTGCCTCTCCCCGAAGATCTCGAGCTCGGCCCCGTGGTTTCCCGAATAGACGAGGCCCTGCACCCCTACCCGCTCTTTCAGGTCGTCGATGCTGCGGCCAGAAATGACCCCCGCCACGATGTCCCCCCGGCCCGCCATCCTTTTGAGGCACTCACGCGCGCCGGGAAGGATTTTTGCTTTATCGGGGGTCTCGACGATTTCCGATATGGTCCCGTCGAAATCGAAGAAGAGGCCGGACAGCTCCCCCTCTTTCACATCCCTGCCGATTCTCTCGATCACGGAACGGACGCTCATCGTTCGATCATCTTAGCCCATTCACCAAGGAAAGAGTGGAGCCACGCGTAGATATCGTGCTGTTTAATCCTCTTATTGAGCTTCGCAATGTTTTCGGCTTTCCTGTCTTCGGGGAGAGTTAAGGCTTCGTACATGGTGTCGGCCACGCTGTCGATATCATTGGGGTTGACGAGGTGGGATTCGACGAGCTCATCGCAGGCGCCGGCAAGCTCGCTGAGCACAACCGAGCCGGGCAGTCCGCATTTCGATACGACGTATTCCTTCGCAACCAGGTTCATGCCGTCGCGCAGGGGCGTCACCACCCCCATGTCGGCGGCCCGGTAATATGCCACCAGTGTATCGAACTTCAGGCTCCGGTAATAGTAGTGGATGGGAACCCACCCTCCTTCAGCAAACCTGCCGTTGATCCTTCCCACGATCTCGTCTATGGTCCTGCGCATCGTCCGGTATTCCGCCACATTTTCCCTGGAAGGGACCGTGAGCTGGATAAACACGAAATCCTTTCTCAAGTCAGGGTAGCGCTCGATCATCTTCTCCAGCGCAAGAAGCCGCTCCACCACGCCCTTCGTGTAGTCGAGCCTGTCGACGCCGATCGCTATGTTCCTGACACCGAAGGCGTCCCGTATCCCTCTCACCCGCTGCCCGGTCTGCGTGCTCAACGCAACATCCTTGAACCGCTGATAGTCGATGCTTATGGGGAAAGCACCGCACCTGGTCCTCCTTCCGGCATACACCACCTCGTTCTTTTCCCTGTCCACCTCGGCATGCAGAAGGTGCTCCACGGAGTCGAAAAAGTTTCTTAAGTACCCCATCGTGTGAAAGCCAACGATATCGGAGCCGAGAATTCCCTCGAGCACTTCGGTGGCCCACGGAAGGGCACGGAGTATGTCCGGCGGGGGAAAGGGTATGTGGAGGAAGTACCCTATGCCGAACCTCCGGGAACTCTCCCTCAGGAGCTTGGGGAGGGGGATGAAGTGATAGTCCTGCACCCAGACCAGGTCACCCTCCCCTATTTTCTCCACGATGCTCTGGTATACGCGCCAGTTCACGTGCAGGTAGGTCCGCCAGTGCTCCTTCTTGAAGACCGTATTCCCGAGGAAGCAGTGAAAAAGGGGCCAGAGGGTCCTGTTCGACACGCCGCGGTAGAACCCATCGATATACTTGGAGTCAACCGTGATGTACTGTATGTTATAGCCCGGGCTCGTGGCGTCATCACCCTCCACCCGCACCTCGGCGGGCAAATCCTTCTTCTCGTCTCGCACGAGGCCGAACCACACCCCCCCGCTTTTTTTCATGACCGGGTCAAGGGCGGTGACGAGTCCGCCCGCCCCGCGCACGAGATCAACCTCCCCCTTTCTCATTCTCATCGTATAGGGGGGCCTGTTGGAAATGAGCAGAATCCGCCTCCCCGCGACGTTTCGGGGAAGATCACGAACCGTTTCCGAAGGGTTTTCCATCGATTTGCTCCCGATGATTTAAAGGATAATCGAAAAGGCCTGTTCTATCAAGGCATGAAAGGCGAAGAGGGTATAGGAAAATCGCCGAAAGGCCCTGAACCATCTCATGTTGAAGGTATTGTGGGGTGGGTTCAATCGACCCGCAGGTCGCCCGAAGCTTCCTGCTGTATCTCGTGGGGATGAATGAACTCGTCGAGCCAGCACGCGTAATCTACCCGGGGAAGCGAGAAAAAGCGGCCGAACTTCTTCCTGTTCTTTGCCTGATGGTACTTGAAAAAGACCCTCTCCTCATCGAGGCCCACGATCTCTATCTTGCCGGTGCGATGAGACATGATGTACCTGAACATCTTTGCCGGCCCGGAAAGGGAGGCCTTCGCAGCCTCGACTATCTTGTATCCCCTCACGATGGGAACCTGCAGGTGGAGGGTTCCCCGGACAGGCCTGCACTGGAAAAGGTAGTAGGGATGGACCCCGATGGAGATGAGCTTCCTCTTCAGGTCAGTAATGACGTCGGGGGCATCGTTAACGCCTTTGAGAAGAACCGTCTGGTTGTGCACGAGCGCGCCATTTTTCAGGAGCTTTTCAACGCAGCGGGACGACTCTTTCGTTATTTCCCGGGGGTGGTTGAAGTGCGTCTGGATTATCAGTTTCCTCTCGGCCCTGCTGTGCCGCTTCAATATCTTGAGGAGGCCGGGATCGGTGAGCACCCTCTCGGGGAATACCACGGGAACCCTCGTCCCCAGCCGTATGTACTTTACGTGGGGTATGGAATCGCATTCGGACAGGATCCTGGAGATCACCCTGTTGTTCAGAGACAGGGAGTCGCCTCCCGACAGAAGGAGGTTCGTGATCTCGGGCCGCTCCCGGACGTAGGCCAGGGCCTTTTTTGCGTCCCTTAAGATCTCATCGTCCCTTACGCCGACGAACCGTTTCCGAAAGCAGAACCTGCAGTTTGCAAAGCAGTAGTTCGTCAGCAGCAGGAGGGCGGTCTGCCGGTATTTGTGCTGCAGCCCCGCGACCTTGGTGTTATCGAGCTCACCGCTCGTATCCATGTACCCCCTGCCCGCTACCTCTTCGATAGAGGGAATGACCATTTTCCTGATCGGGTCGTCTTTGTCTTGGGGATCTATGAGGGAAAGGTAATACCGGGTTATATTAATCGGGTAGTTGCGCTGAATGCTCTTAAGGGTAAAGTACTCCTTCCGGCCCAGGGGGAGAATTTTCCTGAGCTCTTCGACAGAGGTTATGTTTTCCCTTTGTGCGTCTCTCCAGTGCATAACAAGACCGGGCAATTCTGGATAATCGTGAATCCGTGTCCACCGTCTTATCCTGGACTACATGTTACTTGTTTTCCGTAAATGGACTCTTATTATACGCAAGAAAACAATCCCTTGTCAAGCAGTGACCTGAAAGTCCTTGCTCCTAAAAGGAATTATAGTTAATAAAACGCCTATTTGCCAGGTAAAATCACTTTTCCGGCAGGGGGGACCGGTCCGCCTCGAAGGGCCACATGATCAATCCCCCGTCCATGAACGCCACGTCTTTTACCCCTCCCCCCTTGAGGATCGTGCTCGCCTCGTATCCCCTCAGGGATGTCTTGCAGAACGCCACCATTTTTTTATCCCGGGGAAGTGTTGAAAGGACGGAGCGCAGTTTCCCGAGGGGAATCAACATGACCCTATCGTCCTTTATCCTCATCTCGTTTTACTCGGCCGGGGATCTCACCCCTGTCCGTGGTTACCTTCTGTACCTTCCCGGGGCTGTCCCCCTCGA
>JABAOH010044334.1_pt4 | contig 37484 bp, 29 predicted proteins | sample 7062181 | NCBI WGS metagenome assembly JABAOH01 (sample SAMN14538630, study PRJNA623070) | marine sediment metagenome | biome: marine biome [ENVO:00000428]; feature: marine pelagic biome [ENVO:01000023]; material: deep marine sediment [ENVO:00002113]; isolation source: pool of 5 deep marine... | reverse complement strand
GCCGCTCGAGCCCGTGCCGCCTCCGCCCGGCGAGGCCGCCAAGCCCGGCGCGCGGGTTCCGGGCCAGCGCCCCGGGCCGGCGGAGCGCAAGGGACCCCGCCGGCGCGACGAGCTGCACGTCGCCGAGGGACGCAAGGCGCGGCGCAAGACGCGCGTGTCGCGGCGCCCGCAGCGCGTGCAGGCGAGCACGGCCGGCCAGCACGCCTTCGAGCGGCCCACGGCGCCCGTCGTGCGCGAGGTGGTCATTCCGGAGACGATCAGCGTCGGCGAGCTCGCGCAGAAGATGTCGGTGAAGGCCGCCGAGGTGATCAAGGCCATGATGCAGCTCGGCTCCATGGTCACCATCAACCAGGTGCTCGACCAGGACACGGCGACGCTGGTGGTCGAGGAGATGGGGCACGTGGCCAAGGCCGCCGCCGCGGCCGATCCCGAGGCGCTGCTGCTCGGTGAAGCCGTCGAGGAGGGCGAGGAGCAGGCGCGCCCGGCGGTGGTGACGGTGATGGGACACGTCGATCACGGCAAGACCTCCCTGCTGGACTTCATTCGCAAAGCCAAGGTCGCCGCCGGCGAGGCGGGTGGCATCACGCAGCACATCGGCGCGTACCGCGTGAACACGAGCCGCGGCGTTGTCACCTTTCTCGATACCCCGGGTCACGAGGCTTTCACCGCCATGCGTGCCCGCGGCGCCCAGGCCACGGACCTGGTCATCCTCGTGGTCGCTGCCGACGACGGCGTCAAGCCGCAGACCGTCGAAGCCATCCACCACGCGCGCAATGCCGGGGTTCCCCTTGTCGTGGCCATCAACAAGGTGGACAAACCGGAGGCGGATCCCGACCGGGTCAAGCAGGAGCTCACGCAGCACGAGATCGTTCCCGAGGAGTGGGGCGGCGACGTGCTCATGCGCGAGGTCTCGGCCAAGACGGGACAGGGCGTGGACGAGCTGCTCGAGGCGGTGATGCTGCAGGCGGAGGTGCTCGAACTCAGGGCGGTCGCCGCCGGCGGCGCCTCGGGCATCGTCGTCGAGGCACGTCTGGACAAGGGGCGCGGACCGGTGGCCACCCTGCTGGTGCAGAGGGGCACGCTCAAGCGCGGCGACGTGATCCTCGCCGGCCGCGAGAGCGGCCGCGTGCGCGCCATGACCGATGAGAGCGGCAAGCCGGTCAAGGAGGCCGGGCCGTCGACGCCGGTGGAGGTCCAGGGCCTGTCCGGCGTGCCGGTGGCGGGCGACGAGGTCAACGTCGTCGCCGACGAGCGCAAGGCGCGTGAGATCGCCCTGTTCCGGCAGGGCAAGTTCAAGGAAGTGAAGCTGGCGCGCCAGCAGCAGGCCAAGCTCGAGAACGTCTTCGAGCGCATGGGTGAAGAGGAGACGCAGGCCCTGAACCTGGTCGTCAAGGCCGACGTGCAGGGCTCGGTGGAGGCTCTGACCGATGCGCTGGAGAAGCTCTCGCGCGACGACATCAAGGTGCAGGTGGTCCACGGCATGGTGGGCGGCATCAGCGAGTCCGATGTCAACCTGGCGGTGGCGTCGCAGGCGATCGTGATCGCCTTCAACGTCCGCGCCGATTCCGCGGCGCGCCGTCTGATCGAGTCCGAGGGCGTCGACGTGCGCTACCACAACGTCATCTATGACGTCGTGGACGAAATCAAGGCCGCCATGACAGGACTGCTCAAGCCGGAGATCAAGGAGCGCGTGCTCGGCAACGTGGAGGTGCGCGAGGTGTTCCGCGTGCCCAAGGTGGGCGCCATCGCCGGCTGCTACGTCACCGACGGTGTGGTACGCCGCAACAGCAGCGTGCGTGTGCTGCGCGACAACGTCGTCATCTTCGACGGGCGGGTCGACTCGCTGCGCCGTTTCAAGGAGGACGTATCGGAGGTCAAGGCCGGGCTCGAGTGCGGTATCGGCGTCAAGAACTACAACGACATCAAGCAGGGCGACCAGCTCGAGATCTACGAGCAGGTCGAGGTGGCGCAGACGCTGTAACGAAGCGGTCGTTGCAGGAGATGCCATGGTTGCCGACCGTACGCAGCGTGTCGCGGAGCTGGTGCGCCGCGAACTCGCGCAGGCGCTGCGAACGCAGATGGATGACCCGCGCATCGGCATGGTGTCGATCACGGAGGTGCGCGTGACCCGCGATCTGGGGCTCGCCACCGTTTTCGTCACCCGTGTGGGCAGCCACGAGGAGGCCGAGCAGAGCGTTGCCGCATTGAACCACGCGGCGGGCTACCTGCGCCGGCTGCTCAGCCGTCGGCTCGAGATGCGCACCGCACCGGCGCTGCGGTTTCGCCACGACACCAGTGTCGAGCGCGGCGTGGCGCTTACCCGGCTCATCGACCGGGCGGTCGCCGGGGACCAAACGGACTAGGGGTCCTCGCACGTGCCCAGACGCAGCCCGGGGCGACGGGCGCCGGCGCGCAGCGACGTGTCGGGTCTGCTGCTTCTCGACAAGCCGGCGGGGCTGACTTCCAACGCCGCGCTGCAGGAGGCGAAAGCGCTGCTCAATGCCCGCAAAGCGGGTCACACGGGCAGCCTGGACCCGATCGCCACCGGTCTTTTGCCGCTGTGCTTCGGCGAGACGACCAAGATATCGGGCTTTTTTCTCGACGCCGACAAGCGCTACTGGACCCGCATCAAGCTCGGTGAGTCCACGGACACCGGCGACTGTGAAGGCAGTGTGCTGCAGACGCGGCCGACGGCGGGCATCGACGCGGCGCGCCTGGAGAAGGCGCTGGCCCGTTTTCGCGGCGAGTTCGACCAGATTCCGCCGATGTACTCCGCCGTGAAGAGACACGGACGGCCGCTGTACAAGCTCGCGCGCAAGGGCATCGTGGTGGAGCGCGAGCCGCGGCGCGTGGTCGTGCACCGGCTGCGCCTGGAGGCTTTCGAGGGCGATCGGATCGATCTCGAGATCCATTGCTCGCGCGGCTTCTACGTGCGCGGGCTCGCCCACGACCTGGGCGAGGATCTGGGCTGCGGCGCACACGTCGTCGCGCTGCGCCGGCTGGCGGTGGGTGAGCTGCGCGTCGAGGACGCGGTCACGCTGGAGGCGTTGCGTGGGCTCGACGGCGTGGAGGCGCGGCGCGCCTTGCTGCTCGCGGGCGATGCGGGCCTCGACCACCTGCCGCGGGTGCAGCTGTCGGTCGACGCGGCCTACTACCTGTGTCGGGGACAGCCCGTGCGCGCGCCGCGGCTGCCCGCGTCGGGGTGGGTGCGACTGTACTCCGAGGCGGCGGGATTCCTGGGCCTCGGCACCGTGCTCGACGACGGGCGCGTGGCACCGAAGCGACTTTTCCACGCGCGTTGAACCGGCCGCGGTGTAACGCGCGCGGGCGCCGCAGAGCTTGGTTGTGGCAGATAAGGGGGGCCGCTAGAATACGCGGGCCCGTAAGCAGGGTGGCCGGCGACCGGGGGTCGCCGGGGCTTTTTCAGCAGAGAGGAACCACATGGCATTGAACGCTGGGGACAAGGCCAAGATCGTCGGGGAGTACCAGCTCGGCAACAGCGACACCGGCTCACCCGAAGTGCAGGTCGCACTCATGACGGCGAGGATCGAAGATCTGTCGTCGCATTTCAAGACGCACATCCACGACCACCATTCGCGGCAGGGTCTGCTGCGGCTGGTCAATCGGCGGCGCAAGCTGCTCGATTATCTCAAGAACACGGACGTGGAACGGTACCGAGCGCTCATCGCCAGACTGGGTCTGCGTCGATAGCGGCGGCTTGCTGAGGGAGTTCACCGTGAACCACGTCGTCAAGGCATTCCAGTACGGCCAGCACGAGGTCCGGCTCGAGACCGGACGTATCGCGAGACAGGCTTCCGGAGCCGTGCTCGCCAGCATGGGAGACAGCACGGTCCTCGTGACCGTCGTCGCCTCCAAGGAGGCCAGGGGAGTTGACTTCCTTCCGCTGACCGTCGACTACGAGGAACGCACCTACGCGGCCGGGCGCATACCCGGCGGCTTCTTCAAGCGCGAAGGCCGCCCCTCCGAGAAAGCCATCCTCACCTGCCGCCTCATCGACCGTCCCATCCGCCCCCTGTTCCCCAAAGGCTTCACCCACGAGATTCAGATCATCGCCACGGTGATGTCCGTCGACCCGGACATCGACCCGGACATCGTCGCCATGCTCGGCGCCTCGGCGGCTCTCGAGCTGTCGGGGATCCCGTTCAACGGCCCCATCGGTGCGGCGAGGGTGGGGTTCGTCGACGGACAGTACGTGCTCAACCCGGGCAATGCGCTCCTGAGCGGCGAGTCGCGGCTCGATCTCGTCGTCGCCGGCACCGACGCGGCGGTGTTGATGGTGGAGTCGGAGGCCAAGATGCTCTCCGAGCAGCAGATGCTCGGCGCGGTGATGTTCGGCCACGAGCAGATGCAGCGCGCCATAGCCGTCATCCGGGAGCTTGCCGACGAGGCCGGACGCAAGCAGTGGGCGTGGCAGCCGCCGCAGGAGGACGACAGCGTGCTGGCGCGGGTGTCCGCCGAGGCGGGCGAGCGGCTCGCCGACGCCTACCGGGTCGCGGAGAAGGTGGCCCGCCAGGAGCGCCTCGGCGAGCTGCGCGAGAGCATCGTCGGCGCGCTCACCGGCGAGGACTCGGAGCCGGCCGAGATCGACGCCGTGAAAGGCGCGATCAAGCAGCTGGAGAAGTCGATCGTCCGCGAGCGCATCCTCGAAGGCGAGGCCCGCATCGACGGGCGCGACACCCGCACCGTGCGACCGATTCACATACGCGCCGGCGTGTTTCCGCGCACCCACGGGTCCGCGGAGTTCACCCGCGGCGAGACGCAGGCCCTGGTCACCACCACGCTCGGCACCGAGCGCGACGCGCAGATCATCGATGCGCTCGAGGGCGAGTACCGTCAGCCGTTCCTGCTGCACTACAACTTTCCGCCGTTCAGCGTCGGCGAGACCGGCCGCGTGGGCTCGCCCAAGCGGCGCGAGATCGGCCACGGACGCCTCGCCAAGCGGGCCCTGGCCGCGGTGATGCCGACGCTCGAGGAGTTTCCCTACGTCGTGCGCGTGGTCTCGGAGATCACGGAGTCCAACGGCTCGAGCTCCATGGCCACCGTGTGCGGTGCCAGCCTGTCGCTGATGGACGCCGGCGTGACGGTCAAGGCGCCGGTGGCGGGCGTGGCGATGGGATTGATCAAGGACGGCGAGCGCTACGCCGTGCTGACGGACATCCTCGGCGACGAGGACCACCTCGGCGACATGGACTTCAAGGTGGCGGGCACCCGCGAGGGCATCACCGCGCTGCAGATGGACATCAAGATCGAGGGCATCACCGAGCAGATCATGCAGACCGCGCTGGCGCAGGCGAGCGAGGCGCGCCTGCACATCCTCTCCGAGATGGACAAGGTCATCGCCGCCCCGCGCGAGCAGATGTCGGAATACGCGCCGCGCATCATCACCATCAAGATCAGCCCGGAGAAGATCCGCGACGTCATCGGCAAGGGCGGCACCACCATACGCGCCATCTCCGACGCGACCGGCGCCACCATCGACATCGAGGACGACGGTACCGTCAAGATCGCGTCCGTCGACAACGCCGGAGGGCAGGAGGCCCGCCGGCGCATCGAGCAGATCACCGCCGACGTCGAGGTGGGCACCGTCTACGAGGGCAAGGTGGTGAAGCTCATGGACTTCGGTGCTTTCGTCAACATCCTGCCCGGCCGCGACGGTCTCGTGCACATCTCGCAGATCTCCAAGGAGCGTGTCAACGACGTCAGCGACAAGCTGAGCGAGGGCGACGTGATCAGGGTGAAGGTGCTGGAGGTGGACAAGCAGGGACGCATACGCCTCAGCATGAAAGCGGTCGAGGACGCCGCCTAGAGGGCGCTTTCGGCGCGCGGCCGCCACGCCCGCCGCGCGCTGCGGTCCCGCCCGGCGCCGTGAAGGTTCTGCTGCAACGGGTCAGCTCCGCCGGCGTCGTCGTCGACGGCGAGGAGGTGGCGGCGGTCGGCAGCGGTCTGCTGGCGCTGGTGGGCTTCACCCACGGTGACGGCGCCGATGTCGTTGCCCGTCTGGCGGCGCAGGTGGCGGCGCTGCGCGTCTTTCCCGACGAGCGCGGTCGTCTGCACCGTTGCGTCGTCGACACCGGCGGCGCCGTGCTCGCCGTTCCCCAGTTCACGCTCTATGCCGACACCGCCCGCGGCCGCCGTCCCGACTTCACCCGCGCCATGGAGCCCGGCGCCGCCGCCGTGCTTTTCGCCGACTTTGTCCGCGCGCTGGGCGAGGCCGGCGTGCACCACGTGCGCAGTGGCGTGTTCGGCGCTCACATGTCGGTGCGCCTCGTCAACGACGGGCCCGTGACCATCATGCTCGAGCGTTGATCTCGGCGGGCGCGGGCGCCAGCGCCGCCAGGTCTGTGGCAATGCGCCGCTCGAGCCAGTAGTGCGGCCGCCACGGCCAGTGCCCGCCGACGAAGCCGACGTGCCCCCCTGTGTGGCTCAGCTCGAGACGCACCGCCGCCGACAGCTCGTCCGCCGTCGGCACGGCGGCGGGCGTCATGAACGGATCGTCGCTCGCGTGAAGGATCAGGGTCGGCGTGGCGATGCCGCGCAGGAACCGGCGGCTGCTGCAGCGCGCGTAGTAGTCTTCGGCGTCGCGAAAGCCGTGCAGCGGCGCCGTGATGCGATCGTCGAACTCGCGGAAGGTGCGCAGGTGCTCGAGGCCGCCGAGATCGATGGGCGAATCGAGCGTTTGGAACTTGAGCCGCGTCGCCGTGCGCATGGCGCTCACCAGGCGCCACTGGTACACGCGCGAGAAGCCCCGCTCCAGCCGCGCCGCCGCGCGCGCCAGCTCGAACGGCACCGACACCGCCACGGCGCGGGCGAGGCCCCGGCCGCCCTCGCCGAGCCATTTGAGCAGCACGTTGCCGCCCAGCGAGTAGCCCACCGCGGCGAGCACGGTACGTGGCTCGCGGCGGCGCAGCGTGTCGACCAGCCAGCCCAGATCGCCCGTCTCCCCCGAGTGGTAACTGCGCGCCAGGCGGTTGGGCACGCCGCTGCAGCCGCGGAAGTGCATGACGGCGGTGCGCAGGCCCCGCGCGCACAGCGCGGCGCTCAGGCCGCGCACGTAGTGCGAGCGCGACCCTCCCTCGAGCCCGTGCAGCACGATCACGATCGGGCCGCCGCCCGCTCCGCTCCAGTCGACGTCGATGAAGTCGCCGTCGTCGAGCTCGAAACGCTCGCGCGTGAAAGGGGGCCGGGGTCGGGTCCGCAGCAGGTAGGGCCACAGGGTCTGAGCGTGCGCTCCACGGCACCACCAGGCCGGCGTGAACGCGGCGGGGGCTACCGCTCCCCGCTCCGCCGAGGCGAAAGGCCCCGGCACCTCCAGCGCGTCGCTCACGCGAATTCGAGAGGCCGGCCCCGAACGCCCTCGCGAATGTGTCCGTTGTCGAACGCGACGCGGCCGCCGACGACCGTGTACACGGGCCAGCCCGTGAGCTCGCGACCGGCAAAAGGGCTCCAGCCGACGCGCGTGAACAGCTCGGCGTTGACGACAGGCCGGTAGCGCTCAACATCGACCACCGTGAGGTCGGCGTCCCAGCCCTCGGCGAGGGTGCCCTTGTTGCGGATGCGATAGGTCTCGGCCGGACCGGAACACATCCAGCGCTGAATCTGCGCCAGGGTGCAGCGGCCCGCCGCCATCTCCGTGAGCAGCAGCGGCAGCGACGTCTCCACACCGGGCATGCCCGACGGCGATGCGGGGTAGGGCCTGGCCTTGTCCTCCAGCGAGTGGGGGGCATGGTCGGTGGCGACGAAATCGATGACGCCGTCGATCAGGCCCTGCCACAGCGCCTCGTTGTCCTTCGCGGTGCGCAGCGGCGGATTCATCTGCGCGCACGTGCCGAGGCGCTCGTAGTCGCTCTCGTTGAGCAACAGATGATTGGGGATCGCCTCGGCTGTCACCCACTCCGGCTTGTGCCGGCGCAGCAGCGCCACCTCGTCGGCGGTGGACAGGTGCAGGATGTGCAGACGGCGCCGGTACTTCTGCGACAGCGCGAGCGCCCGTTCGGTGGCACGCAGGGCGCACTCGCGGTCGCGCACGCGAGAGTGCATCCGCGGTGCCATGGGCGCGTCGCCACCGAACTGCTGAGTGCGCAGCCGGATGCGCTGCTCGTCCTCCGCGTGGACCGCGATCAGTCGTTCACCGTTGGCGAAGATGCGCTCGAGGTCTCTCTGCTCGTGCACCAGCAGCGATCCCGTGCTCGAGCCCATGAACACCTTGATGCCGCAAACGGGTGCGGCGTTGTTGATGGCGTCGAGGTTGTCCGGCGTGGCGCCGATGAAGAAACCGTAGTGTGCGACGCATACGCTCGCCGCGCGGGCGAGCTTGGCGTCCAGCGCCTGCTGCGAGATCGTCGGCGGCCGCGTGTTGGGCATCTCGAGAAACGCCGTGACGCCGCCCTTGACCGCCGCCCGCGAGCCGCTTCCCAGGTCTTCCTTGTCGGTGGCACCGGGATCGCGGAAGTGCACCTGGGGGTCGATCACGCCCGGCAGCACGAGGCGGCCCTGCGCGTCCACGCTTTCCTCGGCGGCGGCGTCGACGCCGGCGTCGATGCGCTCGATCAAGCCCCGCGCGCAGGCGATGTCGGCTTCGACGGTGCTGCCGTCGGCGCGCGCTACCCGCGCGTTGTGGATGATCAGGCTGTACACGAGGCGAAGGCGGTGTGCGCTGTGCCGGCGGGCGCGCCCCGCACGCCCGCTCCCGCGGCGTGGGACGGCGCGCTTACATCATCTGCCGTTCGCGGATTTCGTCGAGCGTCTTGCAGTCGACGCACAGGGTGGCCGTGGGACGGGCCTCGAGCCGCTGGATCCCGATTTCGACGCCGCAATTGTCGCAGTAACCGTAGTCACCTGTGTCGATGAGGCTCACCGCCTCGTCGATCTTCTTGATGAGCTTGCGCTCGCGGTCGCGGCTGCGCAGCTCGAGCGACATGTCCGTCTCCTGGCTGGCGCGATCGTTGGGGTCGGGGTGATTGACCGTCTCGTCCTGCATCGCATGGACCGTGCGCGACACCTCGTTCAGCAACTCGTCCCGCCAGGCCCCGAGGATCGCGCGGAAATGCTTGCGCTGATCCGGGTTCATGTACTCTTCGCCTTTGCGGGCCTTGTACGGTTTGATGCCGAAAATCAAAGACGCCGGTGCCTTCGGTGCCCTGGGCGTCTTTTTTCTTGACGTGGCCGCCATGCGGTGGACTCCTGGTGATGCGGACCGGCGGTGCCGGCCGGGGCAAAATTTAAGCGGATATGAATACCAGAAAGACACAGGCGAAGCAATAAACGAAGCCGGCCATTCATCGCTCCGCCGAACGGTCGAGCTCACGCACCCACATCGCGGTTGCGCCGGCAACCGCGGCAGGCATAATCACGAGGTTGATGATTGGCACGGCCGTCAGCGCCATCGTTAGCCCACCGAAGCCCAGACTCAGCATGCGGTTTTCCCGCAGAGATCGCCGCACCTCGACGAGCCGCAGCGCATGGTTGCTCATCGGGTAGTCGACATACTCGACAGCGAGGAACCAAGCCATCAGCAGGGCCCACAGCGGCGGCGCGGCAACGTTGAGCACGGGCACCCAGAACAGAGCCAACGCCGGCGGCATCCATGCCAGATAGTAGAGAAGCTTGCGCAGTTCGTTGCGTAGGGCGCCGGGGATCTCGCGTAACAGCGCGCCCGGTGCGGGTGCGGGCGTGGGGGTGCCACGCCGCAGATGCCGCTCGACCGCGTCTGCCAGAAAGCCGTTGAAGGGAGCCCCGACGAGATTGGCGACGACGGTGAAGGAGAAGTAGGCGATGAGCGTGAACGCCAGCGCGAACACGAGCCACGACGCGGCGCGCAGCGCCGCCCACCACCACGTCTCGCCCGCGGGCAGAAAGTGCGCGAGGAGCCGGTCGAACCCCTCCACCGCGAGGGCGCCCAGCGTGACGAACACGAGGACGTTGATCGTCAGCGGTATGACGACGAACATACGCAGGCCCGGGCGCGCGATGAGGCGCAGGCCCTGCAGCACGTACCCGGCGCCGCGCGCCGCCTCGGTGAGCACGGCAGCGGCTCAGGCGCGTGCGCGCCGGCTGCCGCGTCGGCGGGTCGGCGTCGCGAGATCGAGCGTCATCCGGAGAAGTCTTCGAAGAGCGTATAATGCAGCGATCTTACCACGGGTGACAGTGCTATTCGGATGCGACGACCCTCTCGTGGGCGCCCGCGCGCCCTCGTCCAGACGCGATCGGATTTTCCACCAACACTGACCTTCGAGCCATGCGACTGAAAACAATTCAGGTCTCGGGTTTCAAGTCGTTCGTCGACCCCACGTCCATCCGGCTGTCCAGCGACGTCATCGGTATCGTCGGCCCCAACGGCTGCGGCAAGTCCAACGTCATCGATGCCGTTCGCTGGGTCATGGGAGAGTTATCGGCGAAGAACCTTCGCGGCGACAGCATGGCCGACGTGATATTCAACGGTTCTACCGCGCGCAAGCCGGTCGGTAAGGCGTCGGTGGAGCTCGTGTTCGACAACAGCGAAGGCCGGGCGCCGGGACCCTACGGGCAGTTCGCGGAGATCTCCGTGAAGCGTTCGCTGGGGCGCGACGGCACGTCGGAGTATTTCATCAACAACTCCCAGTGTCGGCGCCGCGACATCACCGACATCTTTCTCGGCACCGGGCTCGGCCCGCGTTCCTACTCGATCATCGAGCAGGGCATGGTGGGCCGTGTCATCGAGGCACGGCCCGAGGAGCTGCGCGCGTTCGTGGAGGAGGCCGCGGGCATTTCCAAGTATAAGGACCGTCGCCGCGATACGGAGACCCGTATTCGCCATACGCGCGAGAACCTCTCCCGCGTGCAGGATATCCAGTCGGAGCTCGAGACGCAGCTCAGGCGGCTCAAGCGCCAGTCCCAGGCCGCCCGGCGCTACAAGGAGCTCAGGGAGGAGGAGCGGCGGCTGCAGGGAGAGCTGCTCAGCCTGCGCTGGCAGCGGCTCGACGCGCGGGTGCGCGAGCACGATGCCGCCCAGTCGCGGCTGCAGACCGAGCACGAGCGGACGCTCGCGGAGCTGCGCGCGGTGGAGAGCGACATCGAGCGGGTGCGCGGCGAGCACGATACGGCCCAGGAGCGCCATAACCGGGTGCAGGGGGAGCTCTATCGCGTCGGTGCGGAGATCGCCGGCGTCGAGCAGCGCATAGAGCACGTTCGCGAGACGCGCGAGAGCCGTGAGCGCGAGCGGGGCGAGCTGGCGGAGACGCTGGCCGGGCTGCAGCGCCAGCTCGACAGCGACAGGCACCGTGTGCAGAACACCGAGACGGAGATCTCGACGAGCCAGCCCGAGCTGCAGCGCAGCGGACACGAGGCCGAGGCCGCGACCGCCGCGGTGGAGCGCGCCGAGGGCGCGTATCAGGAATGGCAGGCGGCCTGGGAGCGGTTCGGGCTGGAGGCGGCCGAGCCGGCGCAGGCGCGCGAGATCGAGCGCTCGCGCATCGAGCACCTCGAGCGCCACCTCGAGCAGTTGAGCGCCCGGCTCACGCGTCAGGAGGAGGAGGTGCGTCGTCTCGATGCGGAGTTGGCGCAGAGCGATGTCGCCGCGCTGAAGCAGCGGGTGGATGAACAGGACCGGGCCCATGCCGAGTGCGAGGCCGCCATCGACGGGCTCGACGCCCGCGCGCGCGAGCAGCGGCGCCTGGTCGAGGAGACGGCGCACGAGCTCGAGGGCCGCCGCGAGCAGCACCAGGAGCTGGCCGCGCGCCTCGCATCGCTGAAACAGATCCAGGCGGCGGCCCTGGGCGAGCACGACGAGACGCTGGTGCGGTTTCTCCAGTCGCGGGGGCTAGAACGACTGCCGCGCCTCGCCGGCGCCATCCGCGTGAGCGAAGGCTGGGAGCGCGCCGTGGAACGCGTGCTCGGCACCAAGCTCGCGGCGGTGTGCGTCGATGATCTCGACGCGTTTCGCGGCGACGCCGGCATGCTCACCGAGGCGGAGCTTTACATGGTGCACGCCGGCGCCGACGTCGCCGCCGGCGCGGCAACCGCGCTGCCGGGCCTTTCCGAGCACGTCGAGGCCGAAGGCGTGGATCTGGCGTCGATGCTCGGCGGCATCTACGCCGTCGACGACGTCGAGCGTGCGCTGGAGCTGCGCGCGCAGCTCGCCGCGGGCGAGTGTATCGTGACCCGCACGGGCGCCGTCGTCGGCAGCAACTGGCTGAGCTTCGGCCGGCAGCCCGGTGCCAGGGCGGGACTGCTCTCGCGTACCCACGAGATCGAGCGGCTCGAGGCCGAGGTGGGCGTGCTCGACGAGGAGGTCGGCGCCCTGCGCGCGCAGCTCGAACGCGGTCGGGAGCTGCTGCTCGCCCTCGAGGATGAGCGCGCCGAGCTGAGCCGGGAGCTTTCCGCCAGCACGCAGCGACGCACCGAGCTGCACAACCGGCTCGGGCGCGAGGAGGCGCGGGCGGGACAGGCCGCGTCGCGCCGGTCCCAGGTGCGCGCCGAGCTCGAAGAGATACGCGCCGAGCGTAACCGCGAGGCCGGTGAGGTCGAGGCCGCGCAGCGCCGCCTCGAGGCCGCACTCGACGAGGTCGGCACCTACGGGCAGCATCGCGACCGCCTGCTCGACGAGCGGGAGCGGCTGCGCCAGGACCTCGAGCGTGCTCGCGCCGCGGCCAACGACGCCCGCGATACCCGCCACCGCGTGGAGCTCGAGCAACAGCGGCTCAGCTCCGTGCTCGAGTCGGCGGGGGAAAGCGTGACTCGGCTGGGAACGCAGATCGCGGAGCTGGCATCGCGGCGTGCGGCGCTCGACAGCCTGCTGGAGGCCGGCGACGAGCCGCAGCGGCAGCTGCAGGAGGAGCTCGAGGCGTTGCTCGCCGGGCGCGTGGAGGTGGAAGCGCGCCTGAGCGAAGCGCGCGAGAGCGTTTCGGCATACGCGGCGCGCTTTCGCGATTTCGACGAGCTGCGCATGCAGCACGAGCAGGCCGTCGAGCAGGCGCGCGGGGCGCTGGAGGACAAGCGCCTGGAGCGGCAGGAGCTGCACGTGCGCCGTGAGACGGCGGAAGGACGCGTGAGCGAGCTGGGCTACACGCCGGAGGCTCTGCTCGGCGAGTTGCCGGAAGAGGCCGAGGAGGGCGCGTGGGAGGAGCGCGTCGCGAAGATCGCGCGGCGCATCGAGCGGCTGGGACCGGTAAACCTCGTGGCCATCGAAGAGTACGAGGAGCAGTCGCAGCGCAAGCAGTATCTCGACAAGCAGTATCAGGATCTCAGCGACGCGTTGGAGACCCTCGAGGAGGTGATTCGCAAGATCGACCGCGAGACGCGCACGCGCTTCAGGACCACGTTCGATCAGCTGAACGAGGGGTTTCAGTCCTTCTTCCCGAAGCTGTTCGGGGGCGGAAGTGCCTATCTGGAGCTCACCGACGAAGATCTCTTGAGCGCCGGTGTTACCGTCATGGCGCGGCCCCCGGGAAAGCGCAACAGCACTATCCACCTGCTGTCTGGCGGGGAGAAGGCGCTCACGGCGGTATCGCTTCTGTTCGCGTTCTTTGAGCTCACTCCGGCTCCGTTCTGCATCCTCGACGAGGTCGACGCGCCCCTGGATGATGCCAATGTCGAGCGCTACTGCCAGACGCTGCGGTCGATGAGCGAGCGCACCCAGCTCATCATCGTCACGCACAACAAGATCACCATGGAAGTGGCCGATGTTCTGCTGGGGGTGACGATGGGAGAGCCCGGCGTGTCGAGACTGGTGTCGGTCGACGTGCAGCAGGCGGTGGAGATGGCCGCCCAGTAGATGGAACTGAGAGTCGCACTGCTACTCGTCGGTCTTCTGATCCTGGCCGTCGTCGTCGTAGTGTCGAAACGAAGGTTCACCCTGCCGCGGCTGTCGCGTGAAGTGCCGTCACGGCGCGCGCGCAGCCCCCGCGAGCCGGTCCTCACCCACTACTCTGACCTGAGCGTCGACGCGACGCCCGGCGGCGAGGTCGTGCTGGGACCGAATGCCAACCTGCTGGTCGACGTCGAGGAGCAGGAGGAGGCGCCGCTCACGGCGCCGGCGCGGGAGGGCGCCGCCGCGCAGCATGCGCCGCGGGACGAGCCGGACTTCGAGTCGTACGCCGACCGCGAGGTGGAGGAGCGGCAGATCGACTTCGTGGCCCGCCTGCCGGGGCAGAAGGTGGTGCGACGGGACACGGCGCTCGGCGTATACCGCCAGAACGAATACCTCATCGACAAGCCGCACCGCATCTTCGGCCTCAGTCACACCTCAGGCATGTGGCGGGATCTCGAGAAGGAGCCCGAGGAGGGGCGCTACACGGACTTTGCGCTGTCCATCCAGCTCGCCGACCGCGGCGGGCCGATCACCGAGTCGGAGCTGACGAAGTTCTCCCTGCTGGTTCTGCGTCTGTCCGAGGCACTCAAGCGTCGCTTCAGGTTCTCGATGTCCTTCGAAGAGGCCCAGGAGCAGGGCAGGGAGCTCGATCGCTTCTGCAAGAGCTACGACGTGCTCGCCGTGGTCAACATCGTCACCAACTCCCCACAGGGGTTCTCCGGCGCCGACATCGATCGCTGTGCGCGTGAATTCGACATGGAGCTGGGCGGCATGAACATCTACCACAGGCGCGTGCGCAGCGCCCGCGGCGTACGTAACCTGTTCAGCATGGCGAACCTCTTCAAGCCGGGCTCGTTCCCGCCCGACGCCATGGACGCGTTCACCACCCAGGGCCTGACGCTGTTCATGAACATGCCGTGCACCGTGGCGCCCGTGGATACGTTCGAGCAGATGGTGGAGGCGGGGAAAGGCATCTGCGAAGGGGTCAAGGGACGGCTCGTCGACCAGAACCGCCGGCCGCTGACGCAGAAGGGCCTCGACGCCATCCGCCAACAGATCGCGGAGATCGCGCGCAAGATGGAGGCGCAGGGCGTGGTACCGGGCAGCGACGCCGCGCTGCGCCTGTTTTGACGTTGATCCCCGTTCCCGCGCGCATGCGCCAGCGTGCCGCCGCGCTGCGTAAGAAGATCGAGTACCACAACCACCGCTACTACGTCCTCGACGACCCGGTCGTTTCAGACGCGCAGTACGACCGTCTGTTGCGCGAGCTCGAGGACATCGAGCGACAGTATCCCTCGCTGGTGACTCCCGAATCACCGACGCAGCGAGTCGGCGCCGGGCCGCGGGCGGAGTTCGCCGAGGTGCGCCACGAGGTGCCGATGCTCTCGCTGAGCAACGCCTTCGAAAACCAGGAGGTCGTCGATTTCGACCGGCGCGTGCGTGAGCGGCTCGGCGTCGAGGTGGTGGAGTACCTCGCCGAGCCCAAGCTCGACGGGCTCGCGGTCAGCCTGACCTACCGCAACGGCGTGCTCGTGCGTGCGGCCACGCGCGGCGACGGCACCACCGGCGAGGACGTCACCGCCAACGCGCGCACGATCCGCTCGGTGCCGCTGCGCCTGATCGGCGCCGGCTATCCGCGCCTGCTCGAGGTCCGCGGCGAGGTGATCCTGTCCCGCGAGGGCTTCGGCCGCCTCAACCGGGCGCAGCGCCGCAGCGGCCAGAAGCTCTACGTCAACCCGCGCAATGCGGCTTCCGGAAGCCTGCGCCAGCTGGACTCGCGCATCACCGCCCGGCGACCGCTGGAGATCTTCTGCTACGCCTGCGGGCGTGTCGACGGCGAGCTGCCGCCGACGCAGGCCGAGCTGCTCGATCGGTTCCGCGGCTGGGGTCTGCGGGTGTCGCCGGAGAGAAGTCTGGTGCAGGGGGCGCAAGGCTGTCTCGACGCCTACCGCGGCCTGCACGAGCGCCGCGACAGCCTGCCCTACGAGATCGACGGCGTGGTCTACAAAGTGAACCGGCTCGACTACCAGCAGGCGCTCGGCCACATCGCCCGCGCCCCGCGCTGGGCGCTGGCGCACAAGTTTCCGGCCGAGGAAGAGCAGACGGTGGTGCGCTCCATCGAGGTACAGGTCGGGCGCACCGGCGCGGTCACGCCGGTGGCGCGCCTCGAGCCCGTGTTCGTCGGCGGCGCCACGGTCTCAAACGCCACTCTGCACAATCGCGCGGAAATCGAGAGGCTCGACATTCGCCGCGGCGATACGGTGATCGTGCGCCGCGCCGGCGACGTCATTCCGGAGGTTGTGCGCGTCGTGCACGAACGCCGGGTGCCCGGGGCGCGCCGGTACCGCTTCCCCGAGAAGTGTCCGGTGTGCTCCTCGGAAATCGTCTATGAAGGTGAAGGCATCATCGCGCGCTGCAGCGGCGGACTGTACTGCAGCGCCCAGCTCAAGGAGAGCTTCAAGCACTTCGCCTCACGACGCGCGATGGACATCGAGGGTCTCGGGGACAAGATCGTCGACCAGCTCGTCGACCGGGGGCTCGTCCACGACGTCGCCGATCTGTACGCGCTCACGCTGGAGCAGCTGGAGGGGCTCGAGCGCATGGCGCGCAAGTCCGCCCAGAACCTGCTCGCGGCCATCGACAAGAGCCGCCGCACCACGCTCGCGCGTTTTCTCTTCGCCCTGGGGATCAGCCAGGTGGGTGAGGCCACCGCCCAGACCCTGGCCGAGGAATTCGGCGACCTCGACGCGCTTATGCGGGCGCACGACGAGGTCCTGATGCAGGTTCCCGACGTGGGCCCCATCGTGGCCGAGAGCATCGTCACCTTCTTCCATCAGCCCCACAACCGCGAAGTGATCGCGAAGCTGCGCGCCGCGGGGGTGAGCTGGCCGGCGTCCGCGCCGCGGCGCCCGCGCGGCGGCGCGCTCTCCGGCAAGACCTTCGTGTTGACGGGGACCCTGGCGAGCATGACCCGGGACGAGGCGAAAGAGCGCCTGCAGGCGCTCGGCGGCAAGGTCACGGGCAGTGTCTCGAAGAAGACCGACTGCGTGATCGTGGGCGCGGAGGCCGGCTCCAAGGCCGCCAAGGCGGAGCGGCTCGGCATCGAGATGCTCGACGAGGCGGCATTCCTGGAGTTGATCGGCGAGTAGACCGCGCGCGCGTCCGCGCGCCGGCCGTCAGGACTCTCGACGCAGCAGGTGCTTCTGGATCTTGCCGACCGACGTGCGCGGCAGCTCGTCGCGGAACTCGACGATTTCCGGCACCCGAAAGGGGGTCAGGCGCTCGCGGCACCAGGCGACGATGGCCTCGGCGTCGACGTCGGCGCCGGCGTGGCGCACGATCACCGCCTTGATCTTCTCGTCGCGGATCTCGTCCGGCACGCCGATGACCGCACAGTCGAAGACGTCCGGATGCTGCAGAATAGCGGCTTCCACCTCGCCGGCGGCGATGTTCTCGCCGGCGCGTTTGATCATGTCTCTGGCGCGGTCGACGAAATAGAAATAACCTTCGTCGTCCTGGCGCGCGTTGTCGCCGGAGTAGAGCCAGCCGTCGCGCAACGTCTCGCGCGTGGCCTCGGGGTCGTTGAGGTAGCCTTTCATCAGCGTGTGCCCGGGCACCCCCCGCACGGCGATCTGCCCGACCTCGCCGCGCTCGACCGGCCGCCCCCGCTCGTCGACCAGGCGCACCTCGTAGCCGAGCGAGGGCAGACCCATCGACATGTTGCGCCGCTCGTAGTCGACGGGGTTCATCAGCGGCGGTCCCATGGTCTCGGTCATGCCCCAGAGCTGCAGCAGCGGTGCGCCGAAACGCGCGTGCCACTGCTCGAGCTGGCGCTCGGTGACGTTCTGCGCGTAGATCACCACCCGCAAGGGGTTGTCGCGGTGCGCGTCGTCGTGGGGTTGCGCGAGCAGCATGCGCAGCGGTGCCGCAAACAGGCTGGCCACCGTGCAGCCGTGCTCACGGCACTTGGCGAAATAGCGGCTGGCGCTGAAACGCGACGTCATGGCCACACTCGCGCCGACGACCATCGCGCTCATGAACGAGTAGTACTGCGCGTTGCCGTGGAAGAGCGGGAGCACCACCATGTGCCGGTCCTCGGGGCCGAGCCGGATCGCCTTGGCCACCGTCTCTCCGGCGTAGACGTAGTTGGCGTGCGTGACCATGACGCCCTTGGGCCTCGACGTCGTGCCCGAGGTGTAGAGAATGCCGGCGACGTCCGGCGAGGCGGCCCCGCTTGCCGGCGCCTGCGCGCTCTGCCCGGCGATGAGGTCCTCGAAGCGGGTGTGTTCTCCGGCCCCGGTTGCGGCCGCGCCGCACACGATCACCTCGCGCACGGTGGGGCAGCGCCGTGCGACGGACGCCGCGATCGCGGCGCGCTCGGGGTCGGTGAACACGACGCGGCTCTCGCAGTGCGTCAGCAGATACGCGAGCTCCGGCGCCGAAGCCGCCACGTTGGTGGGCATGAGCACTGCGCCGATGCGCGCCGCGCCGAACCACAAGGCCAGGAACTCCACGCAGTTGGGCAGGTGCGCGTTGACGGTGTCGCCGTGGCCCACGCCGAGTGCGCGCAGGGCGTGAGCGGCGCGGTTGGCGAGTGCATCGAACTCGCCGTAGCTCAGGCGGGTGAGTGTCCCCTCGAGGTCGTCGAACACGAGGAAGGGTCGCTCGGGCGCGCTCACGGCACGGTGGCGGAGCAGACCGCCGAGGGTGCGCTCGCCGGTGATCGTGTTGGTCGTCGCGGTCATGGGTGCGTGCCGGGGTGAGGCGTGCGCAGAGGAATCTCGATGCCTATCATAGCCACCGTGCGGGCGTCGTGCCCAGCGAGGCGCGCATCTGCGGTAGAATCCGGGCGAAGCGCGCGACGCTTCCGCGAATCACAAAGGAACGCAACCATGAGCAACAGTTTCGGCGCCCGCTCCACGCTGGAGGCGGGTGGCAAGCACTACGAGATCTTCGCCCTCGAGGCGCTGGAGAAGCATTTCGACGTGGGGCGTCTGCCGTATTCGCTCAAGATCCTGCTCGAGAACCTGCTCCGTCACGAGAACGCCGAGGACGTCACGCGGGCGTCCATCGAGGCGCTGGCGTCGTGGGATCCGCAAGCCGAGCCCAGCACCGAGATCGCCTTCACGCCCGCACGCGTGCTGTTGCAGGACTTCACCGGCGTGCCCGCGGTGGTCGATCTCGCCGCGATGCGCGACGCCATGCGCGAGCTCGGCGGCGACCCCAACACGATCAACCCGCTCTCCCCCGCGGATCTCGTCGTCGACCATTCGGTCATGGTGGATTACTTCGGCACGCGTGACGCCATCGATCTCAACGCGCGCGCGGAATACGCCCGCAACCGCGAGCGCTACGCCTTCCTGCGCTGGGGCCAGAAGGCGTTCGACAACTTCCGCGTCGTGCCGCCGGCGACGGGCATCGTGCACCAGGTGAACCTCGAGTACCTGGCGCAGGTGGTGTTCCGCGGCGCGCGCGAGGGCGTGCCGTGCGCCTATCCCGACACGGTGGTGGGGCTCGACTCCCACACCACCATGATCAACGGCCTCGGCGTCCTCGGCTGGGGCGTGGGCGGCATCGAGGCGGAGGCGGCGATGCTCGGCCAGCCGATCTCCATGCTGATCCCGCAGGTGATCGGCGTGCGCCTCGACGGCCGCCTGCCCGAGGGGGCGACGGCGACCGATCTGGTGCTGACGGTGGTCGAGCTGCTGCGCCGTAAGGGTGTCGTCGGCAAGTTCGTGGAGTTCTTCGGCGACGGCCTCGATCACCTCTCTCTGGCCGACCAGGCCACGATATCGAACATGGCGCCTGAGTACGGCGCCACCTGCGGCATCTTTCCCATCGATGCCGACACCCTAGAGTATCTGCGCCTCACCGGGCGCTCCGACGAGCAGGTGGCGCTGGTGGAGGCCTACGCGCGCCGCCAGGGCCTGTTCCGCGACACCGGCGGGCGCGAGGCGCAGTACAGCGACGTGGTCACGCTCGATCTCGGCCGCGTCGAGTCGAGCCTGGCGGGACCCAAGCGGCCCCAGGACCGGATCGCACTGCGCGCCGCCAAGCAGCAGATCGGCGAGGCGCTGACAGCGATGCGCGCCGAGCGTCCCGATGCCGGTGCCGCGCAGGCCGTGGAGCTCGGCGATCAAGGCTTTGAGCTTGCCGACGGCAGCGTCGTCATCGCCGCCATCACCAGCTGCACCAACACCTCCAACCCGGACGTCATCATGGCCGCGGGGCTGCTGGCGCGCAAGGCCGTGGAGAGGGGTCTCACGGTGAAGCCGTGGGTGAAGACGTCGCTCGCGCCGGGCTCCAAGGTGGTGACCGAGTATCTCACCGCGTCGGGGCTCCTGCCCTACCTGGAGAGGCTCGGTTTCGACGTCGTCGGCTACGGCTGCACCACCTGCATCGGCAACGCCGGTCCGCTGCCGGAGCCGGTGGCCCAGGCCATCCAGGACGGTGATCTCATCGTCTGCTCGGTGCTCTCGGGCAACCGCAACTTCGAAGGGCGCGTTCACGGTGACGTGCGCATGAACTTTCTCGCCTCGCCGCCCTTGGTAGTGGCCTATGCGCTCGCCGGCACCGTCAACGTCGACCTCTACCGCGACGCCATCGGCACCGACGGCAACGGCGAGCCGGTGATGCTGAAGGACCTGTGGCCGAGCCAGGACGAGATCCGGGCGTCGAAGTCGGCCGCGATCACCCGCGAGATGTTCCAGGCGAAGTACGCCGACGTCTTCACCGGCGATGCGCGCTGGGCGGCGATCGAGACCCCCGAGTCGGGGCTCTACGAGTGGTCGTCGCAGTCGACCTACATCCGCAAGCCGCCGTTCTTCGCCGGCATGTCGCACCGTCCCGAAGGCCTGCCGCGTATCGAGGGCGCGAGAGTGCTCGCCATGCTGGGCGACAGCATCACCACGGACCACATCTCGCCGGCCGGCGCGATCCGGCCCGACACGCCCGCGGGCGAGTACCTGATCGAGCACGGCGTGTCGCCGGCGGACTTCAACTCCTACGGCGCGCGGCGCGGCAACCACGAGGTGCTCATGCGCGGCACCTTCGCCAACGTGCGACTGCGCAACGAGCTCGCTCCCGGCACCGAGGGCGGCTGGACCCGCCTGCAGCCCTCCGGCGAGCAGACGACCGTCTTCGCCGCGGCGCTCCGATACCAGGCCGAAGGCACCCCGCTCATCGTCATCGGCGGGCGCGAGTACGGCTCCGGCTCGTCGCGCGACTGGGCCGCCAAGGGCCCGCGGCTGCTCGGCGTGCGCGCCGTGCTGGCGGAGAGCTTCGAGCGCATCCACCGCTCGAACCTGATCGGCATGGGCGTGCTGCCGCTCGAGTTTCTCGCCGGCGAGTCGCGCAAGAGCCTGTCGCTGACGGGTGCGGAGCGCTACGACATCGAAGGCCTCGCGGTGGGGGTCGAGCGCGTGCGCGTCACCGCCACCGACGCCGACGGCACAAGCAGGCCGTTCGAGGCGCGCGTGCGCATCGAGACGCCGAAGGAGTGGGACTACTACGTTCACGGCGGCATCCTGCACTACGTGCTGCGACAGCTCGCCGCCGGCAGTCAGCGCGCGGCGTAGTAACCGCCTCCGCGCCGGTCCCGGGGATCAGGGCAGCACTTTGCGCAGGGGCTTGACGAGCACCTCGGCGTAGACGCCGGCGGCCACGTAGGGGTCGGCGTCGGCCCACGCCTGCGCCGCTTCGAGCGACTCGAACTCGGCCACGATGAGGCTGCCGGTGAACCCGGCCGGGCCCGGGTCCTCGGCGTCGATGGCGGGAAACGGCCCGGCGAGCACCAGCCGCCCCTCATCGCGCAGGGCCTCCAGCCGGGCGAGGTGCCGGGGCCGGGCCCGCTTGCGCTTGTCCAGGCTGGCATCGATGTCGCGGCCGATGACCGCATAGAGCATCACGGGTTCTCCTTGCTCTCGTCGACCTCGATGTGGCGGGCCACGAAAATCATCTGCACCACGGTGAACGCCAGCGTCAGACCCATGAGGCCGAAGACCTTGAAGTTGACCCAGTGGTCCGTGCGCGTCTGCGCATCGAGATCCAGCCCGTAGTAGAAGGCAACATAGATGTTCAGCACGCCGAGGACGAAGAAGAACACACACCAGCTGAGATTCATGTGTCGCCACACCCGGGCGGGCAGGCCGATCTGCCCGCCGAGCACCCGCTCGATGGCGGTCTTCTCGCCGAAGAACTGGGTCGCCAGCATCATCACGGCGAACAGCCAGTTGACGATGGTCGGCTTCCACTTGATGAACACGTCGTCGCGCAGGCCGAGCGTCAAGCCGCCGAAGACCACGATCACCGCAAGCGTGACGACGTGAATGGTTTCCACCCGCCGCGACTTGACCCAGACCCACCCTACCTGCACGCTGGAGGCGACGATGGCCACCGCCGTGGCGATGAAGATGTCGTAGTACTTGTACGCTGCGAAGAAGAGCAGAAGCGGGAAGAAATCGAACAGAAATTTCATGTGCGGCTCGTGTGCTCGATGCCCGCGCCGCATGTGCATCAGCGACGCGCCGGCGCGGCGGGGCTGGCGATGTCCGACGACGCCTTCCGAGCGATCAATGGTAGCGGAAAGTGACGCCGCGATGAATACGGATGCAGCGCCCCCGGGCAGGGGCCCGCGTTTGCGCGGGCGGCGCAATCCATCGATACTGGAGCGCGCACGGGGCGTGGGAGCGCGACGGCGGCGCTCGGCCGCGCACGCGGGTGAGAACCGATGACGGATCAGGACAACGACAGGCCCTCGCGGCCCGCGCCGCGGGGTTACGTGGTGGTCGAAGGCCCGATCGGGGTCGGCAAGACGACGCTGGCGCGTCGCCTCGCCGCCTCCCTGGGCTGCGCGCTGGTGCTGGAGAAGCCCGAGGACAATCCGTTTCTCGAGCGATTCTATCGCGCCCCGCGGCAGTTCGCGCTGGCCACCCAGCTCGCGTTCCTGTTCCAGCGCGCGCGCGAGCTCAAGGAGCTGCGTCAGAGCGATTTGTTCAGCCCGCTGCGGGTGGCGGACTTCCTGCTCGAAAAGGACCCGCTGTTCGCGCGCATCAACCTCGACGACGACGAATTCCGCCTTTACCAGCAGGTGTACTCACAGCTGCGTCCCGAGGTGCCGGAGCCGGCGCTCGTGATCTATCTGCAGGCGCCGATCGACATCCTGCTGCAACGCATACGTCGCCGCGGAGTCGACTACGAGCAGGGCATCGATCGCGACTATCTCGCCGAGCTCGCCGACGCCTATGCGCGACTGTTCCTGAGCTACAGTGCGGCGCCGCTGCTGGTGGTCAACGCGCAACGGATCAACTTCGTCGACGACGAAGCGGACTATGCCGTGCTGCTCGACTACATCACGCACATACGCCCCGGGCGTCACTTCTTCAACCCGCTCTCCGAAACCGGCGACTAGGGAGCGCCCGCCCCGCCGCGGCCCGTTTCCCCCCCACCGTGCTGCGGGGACGGGCCCGTCAGCCGCTCCACGCTCTCGCCGCGGAGGGCTTGCCGCCGGGCCCGTTCCAGCCGCTGCATCACCTCGCGCACGCCGTCGTGCACCGCCCGCGGCTGCGCACTCGTCTCCGCCGCGGCGGCGGCGCCTCTCACCGCCTCGAGCACCTGCGCGAGCCCCATCGCCTCGGGCGCGTAGGCCGGCAACCAGGCGCCGTCGGTCTCGGTCCGGCTGAGCAGTCCCGCCCGCTCGAAGGCGTCGAGCACGGGGGCCAGCTGAACGGCGGCGACGCGCAGCTCGGCGGCCAGCGCGTCCAGTGCGAGCGGCGCCTGCCCCTGGCGAAAGCGCGTGCCGATCGCGGCCATCGCCCGCAGCGCCAGCGCCTCGGTGGCCTCGATCGACAGCGGCCGCACGCCACCCGGCCGGCGTCGCTCCGGATGCTGGTGATACAGCGCCACGCTCGAGCCCAGCAGCAGGATGAGCCAGCACAGATACAGCCAGATCAGGGCGACGACGCCGATGGCGAAGCTCGCGTACACGGCGGTGTAGCGTGTCGAGCCGGCAACGAAGGCGGCGAACAGCCCGCCGGTCAGCTCCCAGGCGAGGCCGGCGACGATGCCGCCGAGCAGGGCCGAGAGCGCCCGCACGCGTGTGTTCGGCAGGAAGAGGTACACCGCCGTCAGCGAAGCGATCACCAGCACGAGCGGGAGCAGGGCGGCGGCGGCGTCGGCGATGGCGCCCAGGGTCTCGACGGCGTAGAGACGCTGCAGGACCCAGGAGCTGTTGAGCGACGCGCGCAGGCCGAGGGCGGCCATCACCAGCACGGGGCCGAACAGGGTGACGCTCAGGTAGCTGCTGAAGCGCTGGAAGAACGGCCGGTCACGGGCCACGCCCCAGATGGCGTTGAACGCCGACTCGATCTTGTGCACGAGCGACACGACGGTATAGATGAACGTTGCCAGGCCGAGGGCGCCGAGCAGTCCGACGTCTATGTTCTCGACGAAGCCGATAAGGGTGGCGACGAGCTCCGGCGCCTTGGGCCCGAGCGGCTGCAGGAACTCCTGCAGCAACGGTTCCACCTGGTAGTGCACGCCGAACGCCTTGAGCAGCGAGAAGCTCACTGCCAGCAGCGGGACCACAGAGAGCAGAGTGGTGTAGACGAGACCGGTGGCGCGCAGCGTCAGCGTGCCGCCCGCGAGGTCGTGGGCGAGCATGTACACCACCTGCACTGCGCCCCTCGCACGCCGCCCCCAGCCGGAAGCCGCGGCGGTGGGCGGCCACAGCAGCGCGGTGAGCCATGCTTTCAGTGCGTCGATGTCGCGTCCTCTGTGCGGCGCGGCGCCGGCGATGTGTTCGCGCGCGCGGCTAGGGCATCGCGCAGCGGCTTTCGCGCCGGTCGACGCCGAGCGTGTCGAGGTTGTTCTGAGGGTGCAGAAAACCCGTCAACGGCGCCGACGCGATCACGGCGTTGTGGCGGTGCAGCAGCAGTGCCTGGCGCAGCTGCTGGTCCCAGGGGCGGAAGCCGCCGGGCGCGCTCTTGTAGGTGTCGAGCCTGAACGCGTCGGCGCGCAGCGCCGCTCGCAGCGCGCCCCGATCCCGGCTGTCGCTGTCCGCGATGGCCTGCACCACGGCCTTTACCGCGAGCCAGGCGGCGTAGTCGATGTCCTGCATGCGCCGTTCGGCCATGCGCTCGAAGCGCTGGTTGAGCTGCGGCGCGCCGTGGCGCTCCCAGGTCCAGTGCCAGGCACTGACCGTGAGGCCCTCGGCGCCGACGACGGGGCGGGGTCGCTGCGTGTTGTAGGGGACGTAGCGACCGAACTCGCCGACGCTGTCGGCGAGAAAAACGACGTCGTGGTCCGAGCCGCCGGTCAGCAGCGCCACGTTGTTCTGCTCGCGCTCCCTCGGGTCGTTACTGAGCACGAAGGGGCGCACGTCGACCAGCTCGAGGCGAAACTTGCGCGCCGCGTTCTGAAAGCCGGCGCTCAGCGAGCGGCTTTCTGCGTCCTCGCCCTCGAGCACCAGCACCTCTTTCCAGTTCTTCTTCACCAGGAACTGGGCCAGCGCATCCATGAGCATTGCCCGGCTCGGCAGCGTGTGCCACAACGACGGCGAGCAGGACTCGCCGCGCAGGCGATCGTCCGTGTGGCGGATGTTGAAAAGAAGCGGCACGCCCCCGGCCGGCGCCGACCCGAGGGTGATGACGTCCTCCAGGGGCAGGTCGAGCAGCATCGCATCGACACCCTCGTCGCGGGCCAGCGCCTCGACGGCGTCCCGCGCCGACGCGTCTTCGGCGAGGCTCTTCTCCACGAGCTCGAATTTCACTCCCAGCGCGCGCCCGACGATGCGGCTGTCGCGCAGCGCCAGGCGGGCGCCGTCGACGGGGCGGTGACGGTCGCGCAGCGTGAGTCCGGTGTACGCCCGGTGGGGGTCGTAGAAGGCGTCCTGAGCGCGCTGCAGATACCCGAAGCGAAACGTCTCCTGCGCCAGGGCCGGGGCGGCCGCCAGCCACAGGACGGCGAGCAGCGCGGGCAGGCGCGTGTCAGTGATCATCGATCAGGATGCCGTAGGGAATCATGCCGACGGCAATGGAAGTGATGACCTTGAGGCTCTCGGTGTCGATGATCGAGATGTCGTCGGACAGACCGTTGGCGACGTAGAGCTTCTTCTCGTCGTGCGTGAGCGCGAGCCCCCAGGCGCGTTTGCCCACGAGCACGTACTCGATCACCTTGCGCGCGGCGACGTCGACCACGGCCACGTGATTGGCCCGACCCAGTGCCACGTAGGCGCGGCTCCCGTCGCGCGTGATGAGCACGTCGACGGGCGTGACCTCTTCCTTGCGAAACCCGGTGGGAAGAAAGGCGATGTCGTCGATGATGCGCAGACTGGCGACGTCGATGATATCGACGATGCCCGCGAGCTCGGCCGAGACCCACAGCTCCTTTTCGTCGGGGGTGAGCGCAAAACGACGCGGTCTCGTGTCGACGAGAATGTCCTTGATGACCTCGCGCGCCTCGGTGTCGATGACGTGGACCATGTTGGCCGCCTCGGAGGCCACGAACACCAGACGACCGTCGGCGGTGACCTGCACGCCTTCGGGTTCCTCCCCGGTCTCGAACTCGGCAATGAACTCACCGGTGACGACATCGAACACCGTTGCGGTGGCGTCCTCTTCGTTGGAGATGTACAGGTGGCGCCCGTTGGGGTGAAGATCGAAGGTTTCCGGCTCCTCGACGTTGCGGATGCGGCGCAGGAGCTTCTGCGTGGCGACGTCGTAGACGGCGATGATGGAGTCGTCGGCGCAGCCGACGAAGAACTCCGTGCGATCGGCGCTGAAGTGCATGCCGCGCGGGCGCGCGCAGGTTTCGAAGGTGGCGATCACCTCGTCGTTGCGGTTGAGCACGGTGATCGTGTTGCTTTTCTCGTTGCCGACGAAGATCAGACCGGTGTTCTTCGCCATGGCCGCGGGAGCGAGGAGGAGCGAGCCGGCGAGCCAGAGCGCGCCGATGGATACTGTTCTGCTGCACATGTGGGCGCTGTCCCCAGGTGATGCGGTGCGCGCGCGGCGCCCGCCGTGTCGTTAGCCGGCGGCGCGCCGGCGCATCATTCCCAGCCGCGGATCATACCCCCACACGGCGAGGGCAAAAAAGGCGAGCGCGCATCCCGCCACGATCGCGATCGCCGTCGGATTGGGCTCGAGGTAGAGCGTAAAGCGGATGCTTTCGACGGCGTGGGTGAAGGGGTTGAAGGCGCAGATGCGGTAGATGAGCTCGCTCGATTCCCGCATCTTCCACAGCGGGTAGAGCGCCGACGAAAGAAAGAACATCGGGAAGATGACGAAGTTCATGACGCCGGCGAAGTTCTCCAGCTGCCGTATCGTCGACGAGAGCAGCATGCCCAGCGCCCCCAGCATCAGACCGGTCACCAGCAGCACGGGCAGAGACGCCGCCCAGCCCCAGGGCGGCAGGTCCACCAGGGTGAGCTCCGCGATCAGCAGAAACGCCAGCACCTGGAACACCGAGACGACGGTGCCGGCGAGCAGCTTGCACAGCAGCAGATACCAGCGCGGCAGCGGGCTCGTCAGCAGCAGGCGCATGCTGCCCATCTCGCGGTCGTAGACCAGCGTGAGCGAGCTCTGCATGCCGTTGAACAGCTGCACCATGGCCACCAGGCCCGGCACGATGTAGGTCTCGTAGGTGATGTAGGTGTCGTAGGGCGGGATGATGGACACGCCCAGCACCGAGCGGAAGCCGGCGGCGAAGACCAGCAGCCAGATGAGCGGGCGCACCAGCGCGGCGGCGAAACGCTCGCGCTGATGCACGAAGCGCAGCGCCTCGCGCCACACCACGCCCTCGAGGCACGTCCGCCAGGCGCGTCGCGAAAGGCTCATGATGCCGATTCCGGCGCCGCGCCCGCGCCGGCGCGCGTGAGTCGCTCGAAGGCCTCCAGCACGCTGGCGCCGGCCGATGCCTGCAACACCTCCTGCAGCGACCCGGCCGCGCGCACGCGCCCGGCGTGCAGCACGATCAGGTCATCGTCCTCCCACACCTCGTCGACCAGGTGCGTGGCCCACAGCACCGTGAGGCCCTCCTCGGCGCACAGCGCGTGCACGTGCCGCACCAGGTCGTTGCGCGAGGGTACGTCCAGCCCCACGGTGGGCTCGTCGAGCAGCACCAGGCTGGGTTCGTGCACGAGGGCGCGCGCGATCTCGAGGCGCCGACGGTGGCCGCCGCTCAGGGTGCGCGCCTTGGCGCCGGCATGGGCGGCGATACCCATGCGCTCGAGGCTCGCGTCGATGCGCCGGCGGGCCTCGCGACCGGCGAGGCCCCGCAGCGCCGCGAAGTAGGCCATGTTCTGACGCACGCTCAGGTCGAGATCCAGCGTCTGCTGCTGGAAGACGATGCCCATGCGCGCCAGCGCGGCCCGGGGCCGCCGGGCGATGTCCACGCCGAAGACCTCGATGTGACCCGAATCCGCCACGATCAGACCGCACAGCAGCCCCACCAGGGTCGACTTGCCCGCCCCGTTCGGGCCGAGCAGGGCGGTGAAGCGGCCGGCGCGCACGCGCAACGCCACGCCCTCAAGCGCCTTCGTCGGTCCGTAGGCGTAGTTGAGGCCGCGAATGGAGACTCCGTCGCCCGCCGTCACGCGCCCGTATCGTCCTCAAGCCGGTGGTGGGAGGGGCGGGATCATAACCAACATCGCTGCCGCCGGCGACCGTGTCCCGGCTCCCGGGCGCGGGGGGCGTGCCGCCTGCGGCGGAGATTGACTTGGGGGGACCGCTGCGGTTTTAATAGCGCGCTCTTGGCAATGCCGGGCCGTCGTGTCCGGGGAACCGCAAACTACCAGGGTGGATAGAGATGAAGACTTGGAAGCGTCCCGAAATCCGGGAAATCTGCGTGGGGATGGAGATCAATCTGTACGTCTGCGCCGAGCTGTAAGGCTCGACGGGTCGTAGAGACAGCGACTCTATCCCGACTGCGTGATCCGTACTCTCGTCCTGGGCGCTGCCGCAGGCGGCGGATTTCCGCAGTGGAACAGTAACAGCGAGGCCTGCCGCCGGGCGCGTTCGGGTGATCCCGCTGCGCGCCCGGCGACGCAGGCGTCGATTGCCTTGACCGCGGACGACCGCCGCTGGCTGGTGGTTAACGCCGCCCCCGATCTGCGCCAGCAGATCAACGAGCAGCCCGCCCTGCATCCGCACGGCGCACTGCGGTCGTCCCCCATCGCCGGCGTCATTCTCACCAACGGTGACGTCGATGCGATCGCCGGCTTGCTGCACCTGCGCGAGCGCACCGGATTCGTCGTCTACGCGCATGCGCGCGTGCTCGAGATTCTCGAGGGCAACCCGGTCTTCAACGTGCTCGCGGCGGACGTCGTCGAACGCGTCGCCTTCTCTCTCGGCGAGACGCTGGCGGTCCGGGACCGCGACGGCGAGGACTGCGGCCTGCGCGTGACGCCGTTCGCCGTGCCCGGTAAGGTGGCGCTGTACATGGAGGACGCGAGCCAGGGTGAGGGGTTCGGCACGCGCGAGGGCGACACCATCGGCCTCGAGATCACCGACGCCGACGCCGGCGTGCGGGTCGTCTACGTCGCCAACTGCGCGGCGGTCACCGAGTCGCTGCGCCGGCGCTGCGAGGGTGCTCAGCTCTTGTTCTTCGACGGCACGCTGTGGCGCGACGACGAGATGCTCGCCCGCGGTGAGGGCCACAAGACGGGCCGGCGCATGGGGCACATCTCGATGTCGGGGCCGGAGGGCTCGATGCGCGCGCTCGCGGGGGTCGACGTCGCGCGGCGCGTGTTCATCCACATCAACAACACCAATCCGGTGCTGCTCGCCGACAGCGACGAGCGAACCGAGCTGCAGGCGGCCGGCTGGGAGGTCGCCCACGACGGCATGGAGATCGCACTGACATGACGCTCGACTCGCCCCAAGCGCTGGAGCAGGAGCTGCGCCGCATCGGCGCCGAGCGCTACCACAACAACCACCCCTTCCACGGGCTCATGCGCGACGGCAGGCTCGACAGGGGCCAGATCCAGGCATGGGCGCTCAACCGCTACTACTATCAGAGCCGGATTCCGATCAAGGACTCGACCCTGATGGCCCGTATGATCGACGCGGAGTTGAGGCGCATCTGGTCACAGCGCGTCGTCGATCACGACGGCACCCGCGAGGGACAGGGCGGCATCAGCAAGTGGCTGCACCTGTGCGAGCGCCTGGGGCTGGAGCGCGACTACGTCTTGAGCGAGCAGGGCGTGCTGCCCGCGACCCGGTTCGCCGTGGACGCCTACGTGCACTTCGTGCGTGAGCGCCCCCTGCTCGAGGCCATCGCCTCCTCGCTGACCGAGCTCTTCTCGCCCGGCATCATCGCCGAGCGTACTTCGGCGATGCTCGCGCAGTATCCGTTCGTGGACGCCGATGCCCTGCGCTATTTCGACGCCCGCCTCACCCAGGCGCCGCGCGACGCCGACTTCGCGCTCGATTACGTCAAGAGCCACGCGACGACGCCGGCCGAGCGCGAGGCCGTGTGTGCGGCGTTGCTGTTCAAGACCAACATGCTGTGGGCGCAGCTCGACGCGCTGTACTTCGCCTACGTCGAGCCGAAGCTGCCGCCGCCGGGCGCCTTCGTGCCGGCCGCCGCTTGAGGGCGGTGACGATGGGTGCCGAGGACAGCGCGATGCTCGGGCGGCGCCCGCGGCTGGCCCGCTTCGCGCGCCTGCAGCACGATCCCACGCGGGATCGCTGGGTGCTGCAGGCCCCCGAGCGCGTGTTCGTGCTCGACGACACCGGCCGCGAGATCCTCGAGCGCTGCACGGGTGAGGTGAGTGTCGGGGAGATCGTCGCGGCGCTGGCCGCCGAGTACGATGCCCCCCGCGATATGATCGAGCACGACGTGCTGGCGGTGGTGAAGCTGATGGCGGAGAAGACCTTCCTGGTGCTGGAGGAAGACGGTGGCGACGAATAGCGGCGCGGAGACGCCGGGGCTCAAGCCGCCGCTGGCGATGCTCGCGGAGCTCACGCACCGCTGCCCGCTGCAGTGTCCGTACTGCTCCAACCCGCTCGAGCTCGCCCGGCGCAGCGATGAGCTCACCACCGCGGAGTGGGTCGACGTCTTCGACCAGGCGGCGGCGCTGGGGGTGCTGCAGGTGCACCTCTCGGGCGGCGAGCCGACGGCGCGCAGCGATCTCAAGGAAATCGTCGCCGCCGCACGCGCGGCGGGCCTGTACAGCAACCTCATCACCGCCGGCGTGCTGCTGACGCGCCGCCGCCTCGAAGAGCTGGTCGAGGTCGGGCTCGATCATGTGCAACTGAGCATCCAGGACAGCGATCCCGCCAACGCCGAGCGCATCGGCAATTACGCCGGCGGCTTCGAGCGCAAGATGGCGGTGGCGAACTGGGTGCGCGAGCTCGGCCTGCCGCTCACCGTCAACGCCGTCGTCCACCGCCAGAACCTCGACCACCTCGAGGAGATCATCGCGCTGGCGCGGCGCCTCGGGGCCCACCGTCTGGAGATCGCCAACGTGCAGTATTACGGCTGGGCGCTCGAGAACCGGGCGGCCCTCATGCCCACCCGCGCTCAGGTCGAGCGCGCCACCGCGGTGGCGGAGGCCGCGCGCGAGCAGCATCGCGGCGCCATGGCCATCGACTACGTCGTGCCGGACTACTACGCCCGCCGACCCAAGCGCTGCATGGACGGCTGGGGCAACCAGTTCTTCGCCGTCACGCCGCGCGGCCGCGTGCTGCCCTGCCACGCCGCCGAGACCATCACCGGCATGACGTTCTCCAGCGTGCGCGAGCGCTCCCTGGGCTGGATCTGGCACCACGACGCCGCCTTCAACCGCTTCCGGGGCGTCGACTGGATGCCCGAGCCCTGCCGCGGCTGCGAGTACCGCGAGCGCGATCTGGGCGGCTGCCGCTGCCAGGCCTTCGCGCTCACCGGCGACGCCGCGGCCACGGACCCCGTGTGCGCGCTCTCCGAGCACCACGGGGCGCTGGTGGCGCTCGCCGAAGCCGACGCCGGCTCCGGCTCGGCGCCGTTTCGCTACCGCCGCTACGAGGGCGCACGGGAGAAGCGCGCCGCGCGACCCGGCCCCGGCCATTGAAACGCTTACCCCTTACCCGGTAAACTGATGGGGTTGTAAGCGGATTTTATCCGCCGGGTAAGTCCGAAAAATAAGCTTTCCGACCCCCACCCCCGGTCTTCGCCGGGAGCGTTTTGACTAGGAGGATCCTGATGACCAAATCCCCATCGACGCGGCGGCGCCGCCTCGGCACTCTCGCCGGTGCCGCTCTGCTCACGCTGGCGCCCGTATCCATGCAGGCGCAGGAGGTCGACAGCGGCACGCTGTACGGCGACATGCTGACGGTGACGCAGGACATGCTGAACCGCGCCGCCGGCGACGGCAACAACTTCCTGCACACCAACGCCAACTACGACCAGACGCGCTACTACCCGTCGCGGCAGATCAACGTCTCCAACGTCCACCGCCTGCGCCCGGCCTGGATCTTCCAGACCGAGGTCGTCGACACCATGGAGACCTCGCCGATCGTGGTGAACGGCATCATGTACGTGACCACGGCCTTCAATCACGTGTACGCCCTCGATGCCGCCACCGGCCAGCAGATCTGGCACTACAAGCAGAACATGGTGCCGCTCGGCAACTACTGCTGCGGTCCGAACAACCGCGGCGTCGCCGCCTACGGCGACATGGTGTACATGGGCACCCTCGACGCCAAGCTGGTCGCGCTCGACGCCAAGACCGGCAAGCTCGTGTGGGAGCAGCAGATCGCCGATCCCGAGCTCGGCTACAGCGAGACCATGGCGCCGACCGCCGTCAACGGCAAGATCCTGATCGGCACCAACGGCGGCGAGTACGGCATCCGCGGCTTCGTCAAGGCGTTCGATGCCAAGACCGGCGACCTCTTGTGGACGTTCTACACCATCCCGGAGGATTCCACGGGCGTGTGGGCGACCCACGACGCCACCGGGCGCGACATGCTGCGCGACATCGAGGCCGAGAAGGCGGCGCTCGCCAAGATGGGCGACCCGTACAAGACGCTCGGCGGCGGCGTGTGGCAGAACCCGGCGGTGGATCTCGAGCTCAATCGCGTTTTCTTCGTGGTCGGCAACCCCTCGCCGGACCTCGACGGCTCGCTGCGCCCGGGCGACAACCTCTACACCGACTCGCTGGTCGCGGTGGATCTGGACAGCGGCGAGTACGTGTGCCACTTCCAGTACATCGCCCACGACGTGTGGGACCTCGACGCCGTCAGCCCGCCGATCCTGACCGATGTCATGGACGACAAGGGCAACATGGTTTCGGGCGTGCTGCACGCCGGCAAGACGGGCCACGTCTACGTGCACAACCGCAATGACTGCAGCCTCATCCGCTTCTCCGAGGCCATGGTGCCGCAGGAGGACATGTGGGTGCTGCCCACCAAGGACGGCGCGCGCATGCTGCCGGGCGCCAACGGCGGCGTGGAGTGGTCGCCGATGGCGATCAATCCGGGCCTGGGGCTGACCTACGCCATCAACCTGCACCAGCCGATGACCTACCACGTGGAGAGCACGCCGTATCCCGAAGGCAAGCTGTGGCTGGGCGGCGCCTTCAAGGTGATCCCGAGCGAGCAGCAGTGGGGCAACGTCACGGCGGTCGACTACCACACCGGCAACATCAGCTGGCAGGTGAAGACGCCGCAGCCGATGATCGGCGGCGTGCTGGCCACGGCCGGCGGGCTCGTCTTCACGGGTGAGGGCAACGGCCAGTTCAAGGCGTACGACGCCGAGACCGGCTCGGTGCTGTGGACGTTCCAGGCGGGCGCGGGCGTGAACGCGCCGCCGAGCTCCTACACCGTCGACGGCAAGCAGTACATCGTCGTCGCCGCGGGCGGCAACACGCAGCTCAACTACAAGCGCGGCAACAACATCATCGCTTTTACGTTGGCAGACTGACGTACCCGGCGGGGTCGGCCGCGAGGCCGGCCCCGCCTCTGTTTTTCGGCTCCCGCGCCATCGGCCGCCGGCGAGCGGCACCCAGGGACACTCCCTGCGTTTCAGGACGACCCACGCATGAACGCAATTCCGGCCATCGCCCCGGCGCGCGGGCGACGAACCCTTCTGCTCCTGTTGGCACTGCTGTGGGCGGCGCCGGCGGCGGCCGACGAGCTCGCCGCCCAGGCGGCGCTGTGCGTGACCTGTCACGGGGAGAACGGCCTGCCCGCCGACAACACCATTCCCATCATCAACGGGCAGGAGTACTACTACCTCTACACGCAGCTCAAGGATTTCAAGGCCGGCCGCCGGGCCAACGTCGTCATGAGCGGCATCGTGCAGAACCTGGACAGGGAGCAGATGAAGGCGCTGGCGCAGCACTTCTCGGCGCAGAGCTGGCCGCGGACCGGCTACCGCACTCCCGAAGGGGTCGCCCGCCAGGCGACGGCGGGGCTCGGCGCCGGTCAGTGCGTGCAGTGCCATCTCGGCGGTTACGAAGGCAGCGGGGCGGTGCCCCGTCTTGCCGGGCAGTTCCCGACCTATCTCGAGCGTACGATGCTCGACCTCAAGGGCAAGATCCGCGGCAACGCCCCGGACAAGAGCTCGCTGTTCCGCACCTACGCCGAGGAAGACATCGTCGCGATGGCCGAGTACCTCGGCGGTCTCTGAGCGCCGGGCCCCGCTCGGGGTACCTGCGGCCGGGGCGGGTTCCCAAGCGCCCCGGTGCGGCGCCTCCCGCCGCCCAGCGCGCCTGCCGACGGCGTCCGCGGGTGATTCACGGCGCCAGCGCGCTCGCCGCGGGCGCGTCGGCGGCGAGATCGTGTGCCGTCCTGCCGTCCCGATCGCGCAGCCCGGCGTCGGCGCCCGCCGCCCGCAGCACGGAAATCACCTCAACGTGTCCGCGCTCGGCGGCCATCATGAGCGCCGTGCGCCCGCGGTCGTCCGTCAGATCGAGCGCAGCGCCGCGGGCGAGGAGCGTCCTGACCGTCGCCACCCCCTCGGCCACCGGCACGTCGTTGGTGTGGCCGGCGGCCCACATGAGCGCGGTGAGGTTGTGATCGTGGCGCATGTCGACGTCCACCCGCGCCTCGAGCAGCCGTTCCACGAGGCCGGCGAAGCCGCGCGCCGCGGCGTAGACGAGCGCGCTCTTGCCGGTCAGGTCCAGGGGTTTCGGATCCGCTCCCGCGCCCAGCAGCATCTCGAGCACGCGCTCGCTGCCGTTGTAACAGGCCGCCATCAGGGGCGTCACGCCGCGCCGGTTGGCGGCGCTGGGATCGGCGCCGCGCTCGAGCAGCAGCTTCACCGTGCGCCGCCGGTTCATCTCCACCGCGCGCAGCAGGGCGGTGCTGCCCTGCAGATTCCGCTGGTGCAGGTCCGCGCCGCGCTCGAGCAGCAGCTCGACGACGTCGTTTGCGCCCGCGTGCGCGGCCAGCAGCAACGCGGAGTTGCCGCCGCGGTTGCGCGTCGTCACGGAGGCGCCTTCGTCCAGGAACTGCGCCAACAGCGCGGCGCAGCCGCGCTCGGCCGCGTCGAAGAGCAGGAAGTCCAGCGTGCGGGCATTGAGCTGCCTGCGATTGACGGCGTAGCGCTGTGCGATCTCGTCGCAGACGTGGGTTTTGGCCCCGTACTGGACGCGCATCGGACCCGGGGCGGGCAGTGCCGCCGCGCTCGCGGTTGAGCCCGCGCCGGCGGCGAGCAGCGTCATGGCGGCGGCGGTGGCGAACAGCGGCGGCATCGGGCGGGTCTCCCTCTGTGTGTGGCGACGACGGGCCGAGGGACGCGTTGTCCGTCGGGCCCGGGCGCAGGGTACCACGAGCGTGCCGTGTGCGCCGCGTCGCGGTGTCCTTTGCCGGGCGTTCGGGGAGTCAGCTCATTTCGGAGCCGTCTCGGCTTAGGGTAGACTCCGGGTTCGCGGCGAAGGGTCCGCCGCGCCGAATGTGTTCAGCGTGTCCACCGAAGCCGAGCTCCCCCGCAAGCTGGTTGCCGTTCTGTATGCGGACGTCGCCGGGTACAGCCGTCTGACCGGCGCGGACGAGGAAAGCACCCACCGCCGGCTCAGCCTGTGCCTGGACCTCTTCGCTCGGGAGATCCGCCGTCACCGCGGCAAGGTGGTGCACTACGCCGGCGACGCCGTCCTCGCCGAGTTCGCCACGGCGAGCGACGCGCTGACCTGCGCCGCGCGCGTGCAGTCCGAGCTCGCTGCGAGCAACGCGACGCTGCCGCAGGCGGAACGGGTCGTGTTCCGCATCGGCGTGAACCTCGGCGAGGTCATCGTCGATCGCGAGGACATCTACGGCGACGGCGTCAACGTGGCGGCGCGCCTGGAAGCGCTGGCGGAGCCCGGCGGCATCTGCGTGTCGGAGGCGGTGCGCGCGGCGCTCGGCCAGAGACTGCCCTTCGTCTACGAGGATCTCGGCGAGCAGCGCGTCAAGAACATCGAGCGACCGGTGCACGCGTTCCGCGTGCGCGTGACGCCGGGCGCGCAGCTGCCGCCGCCGGTCACGCGCACGCAGCGCTGGCGCCGGGTTGGTTGGCGCACGCTCGCCGCGGGCGCGCTCGTCGCCGCGCTCGCCGCGTCGGCGTTGCTGTGGAGCCGGCCCTGGTCGCCGCGCGAGGAGCCGGCCTCGCTGGAGCGCATGGCGTTCCCGCTGCCGGACGCGCCCTCCGTGGCCGTGCTGCCCTTCGACAACATGAGCGGCGACCCCGCGCAGGAGTACGTCAGCGACGGTCTGAGCGAGGATCTCATCACCAGCCTGTCGAAGGTTCCCGATGTGTTCGTCATCGCGCGCAACTCCACGTTCGTCTACAAGGGAACCGCGGTGAAGGTTCAGCGCGTCGCCGAGGAGCTCGGCGTGCGTTACGTCGTCGAGGGCAGCTATCAGCGGGCCGCCGACCGGGTGCGCGTCCACGCCCAGCTCATCGACGCGTTGTCGGGCCGCCACCTGTGGGCCGAGCGTTTCGACCGCGAGTGGGCCGATCTGTTCGCCCTGCAGGACGATCTGACCGCGAGCATCGTCGACGCCCTCGCCGTCAAGCTCACCGAGGAAGAGCGGCGGCGCATCGCGAGCCGCTACACGCGCAGCGTGGACGCTTACGACCTGTTTCTGCGCGGCCAGGCGGCGGAGTTCCGCTTCACCCCCGAGGACAACCGCAGCGCGCGCGCGTTGTACGAGAGCGCCCTCAAGCTCGACCCGGATTTTGCGCGCGCCTACGGCACCCTGGCCATGACCCATGCCTACGAGTTTCGTTTCGGCTGGGGCGCCGAGCCGCGGGCCGCGCTCGAGCGCGCGCTGGCGCTGGCCCGCGAGGCCGTCGCCCGCGACGCGGACCTGCCGCAGGCGCAGTTCGTGCTGGGCCAGATCCAGGCGTTTCGCAAGCGCTACGACGAGGCGAGCGCCGCGGTGCAGCGTGCCATCTCGCTCGACCGCAATTACGCCGACGCCTACGCGCTGCTGGCGGTGACGCTGATCTCGACCGGCCGGGCGGAAAGTGCGCTGGCCGAGATCGAGACGGCGATGCGCCTCAATCCCGCCGCCCCTTCCGTCTATCACCAGGTGCTCGGACGCGCGCTCTACTTCATGGCGCGCTACCGCGACGCTGTCGCGTCGCTGCAGCGCGCCGTCGAGATGAACCCCAACTACCTGCTTTCGCACCTGCTGCTGGCTGCGAGCCACGCCCAGCTCGGCAACGCCGACGAGGCCGACTGGGAAAAGACCCAGATCCTGGCGCTCGAGCCCGACTTCAC
>JABAOH010002182.1_pt1 | contig 37485 bp, 34 predicted proteins | sample 7062181 | NCBI WGS metagenome assembly JABAOH01 (sample SAMN14538630, study PRJNA623070) | marine sediment metagenome | biome: marine biome [ENVO:00000428]; feature: marine pelagic biome [ENVO:01000023]; material: deep marine sediment [ENVO:00002113]; isolation source: pool of 5 deep marine... | reverse complement strand
ATTTTTACTGTTTGACCCCGTAGAACGGGGTAACCCGTATACGGGGGAGTTTAAAAATTCGAGCGAATGAGTCATGTGACGGGTAAAAATTTCCCTCTAGGGAGCGAAAGGAATATGTCCAACTACTTAATCCACTAAATCTTTTTATACTGAAAACGCATTTTTTGGGTTAAGCTTTTACGATAAACTTTTCAAGCTTAACAATACGAGCACTGTAAAGTGGAAAAGCTTATTTGACAGGGCAGGCGTCGTTACCTTATAAAGAATTTGAGACCCTTTTAATTTCCTCAAGCTTTTTTAATGCCTTGCTGGAGTCAATGGAATCTTTTACTATCTCAAAGGCTTCCATAAGATCGGATGTTTTACCTGAAACTATCAGGGCCGCGGCAGCATTTATCAGTACAGCGTCATACTTAGGACCGGTTTCCCCATTAAGAATTTGAATGATTATCCGTGCATTTTCTTCTTTATCTCCACCGAGCAAGTCATCTTTTTTACCACGTTTAAGTCCAAAGTCTTCAGGGGAAAGATACATATTTTCAACCTTACCATTTATAAACCTTGAAATTTTTGTGCCGTTTGTAATGGTGATCTCATCGAGACCATCCTCTCCATGCACTACCATTGCATCCTCTGCGCCAAGATTACCAAGTACCATGGCGAGTGTTTCTGTAAGTTTACTTGAGAATACGCCTAAAATCTGTCTTTTTGCCCCTGCCGGATTAGTTAATGGTCCAAGTATATTAAAAATCGTCCTAATCCCCATCTCACGCCTCGGTCCAATTGCATATTTCATAGCAGGATGAAATAGCGGGGCAAAAAGAAAACCGAAGCCAGTATCAAAGAGACATTTTTCAACCTTTTCAGGTAAAAGGTCTATTTTTATGCCGAGAGATTCCAGGACATCAGCGCTTCCAGCCTGGCTCGAGACAGCCCTGTTGCCGTGTTTCGCAACAGGAACGTCCGTAGCAGCAACAACTAAGGCAGCAGCTGTTGAGATGTTAAATGTATGTGCCATATCTCCACCGGTGCCGCAGGTGTCGAGAACTCCTTCAGGTGCCTTTATGGTTTTAGCCTTATCCCTCATTATTCTTGCGGCACCTGTTATCTCATCAACAGTCTCGCCTTTAATCCTGAGAGCGGTTAAAAAAGAGCCTATTTGTGAATCAGTAGATTTACCCTCCATTATTTCATTCATGCACTCACCCATTTCAGACTCTGATAAATTGATACCACTGACCAGAAGATTAATAGCCTCTTTAATCATGTGACCCCTCTTTTTTAAAAAGATAAATGTGTTAGATTTTAACATATAATATCAAAAAAACATGTTTTTTATCTCGCATCTGGTAAAGGCTCAGGGCTAAAAAAGTTAGAAGTAAGGAGTGAGGAGTAAGGGGTAAAGCACAAAGAAAATTGAAGAATGCAAAATGCAGAATGCAGAATGCAGAAAAACGCCATGCGCCGAGCGCCATGCGCCATGCGAAGAGTAAATGGGCCCTGTAAAGTAGAAAAGCTTATTTGACAGGGCGGGCTTCGTAACCTTAAGACGTAGCCTTTAAGATTTGCAATTGATAATTAAAAAATCGGAAATCGGAAATCGGAAATCGGAAATTGGAAATCGGAAAAAGGAGCAAGGAGTAAGGAGTAATATTCTTGCTGAAAATGTGCTTGATAGTGCAAAATATCTACTAAAATTACCTTCTGGAGACGATATGCCAGTACGAATAGGTGTTATAGGCGTTGGATATCTCGGTCGGCATCATGTGAGGATTTATTCTGAACTTAAAGATGCAGAGCTGGTGGCAGTTGCTGATATCAACAGCATGAGATCAGAAGACATTGCTAAGACTTACGGATGTAAATCTTTTACTAACTATGCCGACATACTTGGGGAATGTGATGCATTGAGCATAGTCACACCGACATCAACACATCATAAAATAGCCATAGAATGTCTTAAGGCAGGCAAAGATGTTTTAATAGAGAAGCCAATAACAGAGAGTATAGATGAGGCAAGAGAAATTATTGAAGAAGCTGAAAAAAATAATCTGCTCCTGCAAGTTGGGCATCTTGAAAGATACAATCAAGGTATTATAGCTGCTGAAGAGTTAATAAAGGAGCCGAAATTTATAGAATCCGAACGCCTCTCCCCGTTTCTTGGAAGAGGAACTGATGTTGATGTTACACTTGATTTAATGATACACGATATAGATATAGTTATGAGCATAGTTAAATCCAGACTTAAAGAGATCAGGGCAGTTGGAGAAGCAGTCCTTACAGAAAAGATAGATGTTGCAAAGGTATGGCTGGAATTTGAGAACGGTTGCAAGGCATTGATTACCGCAAGCCGCCTTTCTCCTGAGAAGCAGAGAAAGTTGAGAGTGTTTCAGAAAGATGCGTATATATCAATTGACTATCAGAGCCAGGAGGTCAGGCGCTATTTTAAGACCGGTTCTGATATATCTTTTGATGTTATAAAACCAGAAAGTAAAGAGCCGTTGAAAGAGGAGTTAAGAGATTTTGTTTATTGTTCAATGCACAGAAAAAGGCCAAGGGTTTCAGGAATTGAAGCAATGAATGCGCTCGATGTAGTCCTGAGGATAACTGAAGTTTTAAAAAATTCACATCAGGTTTAACAATGTGCGGGCTAAACTATCAAATATAAGCACGAAACCTGTATTAATTCTTGCTTATTCGTATAGATTAGTGAATGAAAAATTTACAGCGGGGTATATTTTAATATGATTCCGATGGTTGATCTTAAAAAACAGTTTATTGAGATAAGAGATGAGGTTTTTGAAATAATTGCGGAGATCATTGAAAGCACACAATTTATACTCGGTCCTAAAGTCCATGAGCTTGAAAAGAAGGTTGCAGAATATCACGGGATATCTGAGGCTGTAGGAGTTGCCTCAGGTACTGATGCCCTCCATCTTGCTATTGAGGCCTTCGGGATAGGCAGGGAAGATGAAGTTATAACGACACCGTTCAGCTTTTTTGCCACTGTAGAGGCTATTTTATATGTAGGTGCAATCCCTGTATTTGTTGATATAGAGCCTGATACCTTGAATATTGATCCCGCAAAGATCGAATCGAAGATAACAGAAAGAACAAAGGCAATATTACCTGTCCATATTTTTGGCCATCCTGCCGATATGGAAAAAATTTGTTATATAGCCGAGAAGCACAATTTGAAAGTAATTGAAGATTGCGCACAGTCATTCGGTGCTGATATAAAAGGGAAAAAAACCGGAAGCTTCGGAGATGCAGGCTGCTTCAGCTTCTATCCGTCCAAGAACCTTGGTGCATTTGGTGATGGAGGCATGATATTGCTGAATAATTCATCGATTGCTGATAAAGTCAGAAGAATGAGAAATCACGGTGATAAAGGCGGTTACATACATGAATCAGTCGGGTACAACAGCAGGCTGGATGAAATACAGGCGGGTATACTCTTAGTGAAATTAAGACACATCGATGAATACAATAAAAAGAGAAGGCAAAAGGCTAAATACTATAATGAACTGCTTTCTGACAGTATATTAAAACCCGTTGAAAAACCAGGTATGACTCATGTTTATCAACAATACACGATCAGAAGCCTGAAGAGGAACAAAATACAGAAGCATCTGCGCGAGAAAAATAAATCTTCTGTTATTTATTATCCTGTACCGTTGCATCTCCAGAGTGCCATAAGTTTTTTGGGATATAAGAAAGGAGATTTCCCTGTTGCAGAGAAGAATGCAAAAGAGGTTCTTTCTCTGCCTATTTATCCTGAACTTGAAGAGTCGTCAATAGTGGAGATTGCAGGTATAATCAATAATGTCTGAGACAGTCATGATCGTTACTGGGGAACCCTCTGGCGAACTCTATGGCTCCCTGCTTGCGGTATATCTGAAGAAGAGAATGCCTGAAATGAAGATTATCGGTATCGGCGGCGAAAGGATGAATGGGGCAGGGGTTGAGCTTATTTCAGGCGTTTCCAGTGCATTTGGGCTTGCTGAGGCTATTTCTTCTTTCAAAGCAGTCAGGAAGACATTTAAAAAGGCTACCATAGCACTGGCAAATCATAAGCCCCGGGTACTTGTATTGATAGATTATCCGGATTTTAATTTAAAGCTTGCCAGAGAGGCAAAAAAAAATAATATAAAGATACTGTATTACGTAAGCCCCCAGGTCTGGGCATGGCGTAAAAGGAGGGTAAAGAAAATAGCCAAATTAGTTGACAGGATGGCTGTGATTCTTCCTTTTGAAGAAGAGATTTATAGAAGTGTCGGTCTTGATTGTGAGTTTGTTGGTCACCCTGTTTATGATGAGATACGTGAATTAAATAAAGATAAAAGTGAGATAAAAAAAGAATTAGGTTTAGCAGAAGTTGAACCACTGCTGTCACTGTTGCCCGGAAGCAGACAGCATGAGATTGACAGACTTCTGCCGGTTATACTGGATGTGGTAAGGGAATTTAAAAAAGAGTTCAGAGATTTTCAGTTTTGTGTGCCTTTTGCTCCCAATACAGACATTCAGAGATACAAAAATATCATTGAAAAACTGGAGCAGGAAGGCGTAGTAGTAAATAAAGGACAGTCTATAAAGGCACTCTCCGCTTCAGATGTTGCTGTTGTCGCTTCAGGCACGGCTTCATTACAGGCTGTTTTACTAGGTATACCGATAGTTGTTATTTACAGACTTTTCCCTTTAACTTACTGGATTGGGAAGTTGATTATAAAGGTAAGGAACATATCTCTAGTCAATATTCTTTCAGGGAATGAAGTTGTAAAAGAACTTCTTCAATCGGCTGTAACACCTCAAAACATAATGAATGAAATAAGGGAAATTATACTCAATAAGTCATATAAAGAGAATATGATGAGGTCTTTTGAGAATGTCAGGAAGATGTTTTCAGGTAAAAAAACCTCGGAAAGAGTTGCAGACATGGTTTTAGAAATGGCAGGATGGAAGAAGTAGGAGGCGATATTTTTTGTTCGCCCTTTTGTGTAAAATGGATATCGGGAAGGCTGTACAAGTCAAAATAAAATGTTTCTGATTTATAGCTTCCTTTATACAGTAGCAATAATTTTTTTGTTCCTGCCCCAGTATTTCAAAAGACCAAAAGAACTCAGAGGAAAGTGGCTCAAGGAAAAGATGGGCTATTTACCCGCGGTAGATTCTGCTATCTGGATACATGCTGTATCAGTTGGTGAGGTAGGTGCTTCTTTACAATTAATTAAGAAGTTGAGGACTGAATACCCTCATCTGCCAATATTCCTTTCAACAATTACAGATACAGGGCAGAAAGTTGCGAAGGATAAAGTGCCTGAAGGTACGAAGGTGGTATATCTTCCATTTGATATGAAGTCCGTGCTGAAGAGATGTTTCAGGAGAATCAATCCGAAGATCTTTATCGTTATCGAAACTGAACTCTGGCCAAACATTTTTAGGGTAATGGCAGATAGAGGCGTGCCTGTTATCGTGTTGAACGGAAGGATATCTGAAAGATCATTAAAAGGATATAAAAGGATATCTTTTTTTATGAGAAGGGTTTTCTCATATGTAAAGGTATTCGGCATGCAGGGTAAGATAGATGCTGACAGGTTAAAGTCTATAGGTGCTGAAGAGAAGAAAATTCGGGTTATTGGAAATTTCAAGTTTGATATGTATATTTCCAGTGAAATACCAATGTGGGCTCAGAGTATAAAAGGCCCTGTAATAGTAGCAGGTAGTACCCACAGGGGTGAGGAAGAGATCATTATTTCTGCCTATAGTGAAAATCTTGACAGGTTCCAAGGATTAAAACTGATAATAGCTCCAAGGCATCCGGAAAGGTTTGAAGAGGTCGAGAATCTAATCAGGTCAAAGGGAATTCCATTTATAAAACGTTCTGAAATCGGAACACGTTACCCGGAACTTGAAACTACTAAGAATTCTGTTATCCTCCTTGATGGTGTAGGGGAGTTGTCAGCTGTTTACGGTATTGCTGATATTACTATTATTGGTAAAAGCTTTATTGGATTTGGCGGACAGAACCCACTTGAGCCTGCATACTGGGGTAAGCCTATCCTGTGCGGACCACATATGGAGAATTTTCCGTTTATCAAGGATTTCTATCAAGAGGGTGCTGCTTTTGAAGTTGATGCCGATAACCTTGGAAATAAAGTAAAAGAACTACTCTATGCGCCTGAGAGTGCAAAGGAATCCGGAGAAAAAGCAAAGTTATTATATATGAGAAATTCAGGGGCAGTGGAAAGGGCAATGAGGGTAATCGAAGAATATATTAGTTAAATTGTAATGGTAAAATAAACTGATGGGTATCGTTGAATTTTTATATTATCTCGGTTTTTCAGCAAAGAGAATTTATTCCCTCTGGAATCAGAAAAAACTTCACTACAAAGTTATCAGCATAGGCAATATAACCACAGGAGGGACGGGGAAAACGCCTGCGACTATTGCTGTTGCTGAAGAAGCAGGAAAACGTGGATTCTTCCCTGTTATCCTTACAAGGGGATATAAAGGCAGTGCAAAAGGCCCTTGTTTTGTAACAAGAGGGAATAACCCGCCACTTTCAGTAAAAAAAGCAGGAGATGAACCTGTATTGATGTCTGAGAGATTAAAGGGTGTACCCATTGTAAAAGGCAGTAACAGGTACGAATCTGGCATGTTTGCAGTTCAACATCTTGAATCGAAAATTGAAAATCGAAGATCAAATATTATATTCATACTGGATGACGGGTTTCAGCACTGGCGTCTTTACAGGGATAAGGATATCGTCCTTGTTGATTCTAATAACCCATTTGGAAACAGAAAGCTGTTGCCTTTAGGGAGATTAAGAGAACCTGAAAGATCACTTGCTCGTGCCGGTGTTTTGGTAATTACAAAATGCAGAAAAGATGATGTCGTACATGATAAAAGTGTCAAAAATCTGATTAATATTATACGGCAATTTAATGACAGGTCGCCTGTCTTTTTTTCCGAACATATTCCGGTATCTTGCAGGTTACCGTCAGGTGAGAAAAAGCCTTTATCATTGGTATCAAATAAAAAAGTTTTTGGATTCTGTGCAGTGGCAAGTCCGGAGTCTTTTATGGATACAATAAAGTCAATAGGCGCTGAACTTGTTGGCTTTAAAAAATACAGAGACCATTACACATACAGAGATAGTGATATTCTCAAAATAAAAGATGAGGCTGAAAAGTCCGGTGCCGAGTGGATAGTTACAACCGAAAAAGATATAATAAAGATTGGTAATCTTGATTTGCCCGAAAATATACTTATAATAGAGATTGAATTTTCTATTGATGATGATTTTTATCGTGAAATATTCAATTTTAGTAGATTTACCCCGTAAAAAAAAGTTTTCGATGAAATCGGAAGTTAAAAAATAATTTGTAGTCGGTGGTCTAAAGCCACCGACACGCAACTCCTTTTTAACGGTGTTTACAGTTTGTCAGGGGGGATAAGTGATTAGATATATAAATGTAAAAAGCAGGACAAGGACAGAATTTATAGACATAACTGAAAAAGTTCAGGAGATTGTAAAAGAAACAGGTATTGTTACCGGAGTCTGCTATCTATTTGTACCACATACTACTGCAGGGATTACAATAAACGAAGGTGCTGACCCCAGCGTACAATATGATATACAGACCTTGCTTAACAGGCTGATTCCTTTTGATGGCGACTATCATCACAGAGAAGGCAATTCACCAGCCCACATTAAGTCAACCCTTATAGGTATTTCTCGTAGTATTTTTATCGATGAGGGAAGCCTGGTTTTAGGCACCTGGCAGTCTATTTTTTTCTGCGAATTTGATGGTCCAAGACATAGAAGGGTAGCTCTTAAATTTATCAGTGATAAATAAACGAGTTCTGGTCATTAACAATATGATAAGCAGAACTGTCTTTCACTTACTGTGATATTTTTCTATAGTCGAAGCGACCTTGGTACGAGTCGATATCAACCTTTTCGAAGACCTGCATCGGGAGTCGCTCCGAGCTGGAATCCTTTTACAAATAATCCTTGTTTATCATCTTTCTTGCATTATGCTATTGTTTTATAATTAAAGCTGGTAAATTATGCATAAAAAAAAGACTTTTGATGAACTCGCATTTCTGAGAAAAGAAGTCAAGCGTCTTAGAGAATCCTTAAATATCCTGACCCCCGGCTTAGATATTATGTTAAAGAGGCGGGGTTTCCATATATACAAGAGAGAACCTTCGGAAGACCTTTTGATCCCGGGACAGGGATTTCTTAACGAATATTACAAGATGCTTCAAAAGTATTCATTCCGCCTTTTCCTGCGTGATGTGATCAAACATCAGGATTTCTTTATATTGGAACGAGTGACCAGGTATTCTACGTCAAAAGTAACTAAAGAGTATCTGGAATTTATATATACTATAGGACTTGCTAAGAGGAAGGGTAATGGCTATACTCTTACAAAGCGGCCCATAAAGAGTTTTGGAGAAACACTGGAATGGTATATCGCAGAGGTTTTCAGGAGAGAGTTCCGCTTTGAAGCTATATGGGGTGTGAAGTTTAAAAGACCCAATATTGGAGGGGATTACGATGTTATTGCAAAATTCGATGGCTCAACACTCTACGTGGAGGTAAAATCATCTCCTCCAAAACAGATATATGACAGTGAAATATCCGCATTCTTTGACAGGGTTGCTGATCTTTCGCCTGAGATAGCGGTTTTTCTTATTGATACAGAACTCAGGATGAAGGATAAGATTGTCCCGATGTTCGAAAATGAACTCAAAAAGAGGTGGAAAGACGTCCCTGATGTAATCAGGATGGAAAAAGAACTCTTTCAGATATGGAACAAAATATTTATAATAAATTCTAAAGAAAGTATAATCAGCAATATCCAGAAAGTATTGGACTGGTATTTCAGGAGGTGAAATGAAATCAGAACCGGAAATATGTATTCTGTGTGCTTGGAGGGAGAAATGTCAGAAGAAATTTTCTGTGTCGGGGAAAGATATCCGATGTCCTGATTTTGTTAGAGATCTGAGCATAAAAGAAGTTGAAAAAAAAGAAGATAAAGAGGATAAAGAAAAGAAGAAATAAGATCAGGAGATAAACTTGATTTACGATTCTTTTTTTGGTTTTACTGAAGAACCTTTTGGAGTTACCCCTAATCCGAGATTCCTATTTCTGAGCAAAGTTCATGAAGATGCACTTGCGCATATAAAATTTGGCATATCTGAAAATAAGGGTTTTGTTATGTTGACCGGCGAAATCGGCTCAGGAAAAACCACTATCATGAAATACTTTATTGAGAGCCTCGATGAAAAGACCCATACCGCGGTTATATTTACTCCAAAAGTGCAACCTCTTGAATTATTAAAGTTAATAATTCGAGACTTTGCAATACAATGCATAGGAAAAACATATGACGACCTTATAACATGCCTGAATGATTTTCTTATAGAATGTTATTCAAAAGGCGAAAGGGTCCTTATCTTTATTGATGAAGCTCAGAACTTGGGCGTCGAATGTCTGGAATTTGTAAGGATGCTTTCCAATCTTGAAACCGCCACAAGGAAGTTACTGCAGGTTGTGCTAATAGGCCAGCCTGAATTGAGGGATATTGTAAGACACAAAAAACTGAGACAGCTTGACCAGAGAATAGCAGTAAGATACCACATAGGGGCCCTTAAAAGGGATGAAATTGAAAAATATATATATCACAGGTTAAAGAAGGCAGGTTCTATAATATTGTTCCCCCAGAAGAGCTTCAGTCGTATTTACCGATACAGCAGGGGACTGCCCAGGCTTATAAATATAGCATGCGACAGGGTGCTCCTCGCAGCATATTCAAACGGACAGATAAAGATCAACAACAAGATTATAAAGGAAGCCATGAAAGAGATAGGTGTGAAGAAAAAGAGCATCCTGATATATGTTTTTGCATCGCTGTTAGTATCAATTGGTATTATCTGGTTTTTCAATGAACAGATCAAAGTGAATATTGTAAATATTCTAAATCACTTCAAATCAATCAATACTGAGGAAAAGACAGAAAAGAAGGCGAGATTTTCGATGGATGCTGACGGAATGGTTATGGTTACAGATCCTGGAGATGCAAAAGATGCCTGCTTTTTAAGCCTTATGATGCATTGGAACGAAGTTAATCTGCCTCTTACGCAAGAATCAGAAACATTAGCCAGGGAGAGGGGATACAGCGTATATTCTTTTGGGAGTGACTGGGATAGACTTGCCAGACTGAATATGCCGAGTATAATTCTTTCAAAGGAAAATAACAGAACAAGATGGGGCGTCCTTTTATGGATAATAAACGAAGATGCCGTGATTTTCGACCCCTTAGAAGGTAAAATGATAATACCTCTTAGATATTTAAAGAATTCTGTATTGCAGTTCGTAATGTTATGGAAAAATAATTATAATACTCCTGATAGAATAAAAAAGTTTCAAAGAATCCTTAGAATGCAAGGATACTTAAACAGGCCTGAAACCGGATTTTTTGGAAAGATTACCAAAGAGGCTTTAAAAAGATTTCAAAGAGAAAGGGGCATCCCCGAAAGCGGGGAATTTGATATAGAGACAATGATAATACTTTCAAAAGATGAAATGACCCCGGAGATATTTCCTCATGAAATTACTAAAAGGGAGGGCTAAATGGATATCAGAGAATTAAATGGATTAATAGGTATAGGCAAGGAAGGGATAAGTATCAAAAACCGCAATGGAGTTTCTTCTGTTATGGATAAGCTTATATATGAAGCGGTCTTCTCTGAAGATGAAAAGAAGAAAGGGCTCTTTATATTAATAAAGGAGATTGCCAAGGCATGTGGGGCAGTCCCTGCTTCCATACAGGAGCTGTACGAGGAGATGGGAAAGAATTATCCGGGATTTACAGTGCCTGCAATAAATATCAGGGGTCTTACCTATGATGTTGCAAGAGTTGTAGTCAGAAAAGCTATTGAAAAGAAAGTTGGTGCATTGATTTTTGAGATAGCACGTTCTGAAATCGGCTATACAAAACAGAGGCCTCTTGAATATGCTGCTGTAGTACTGGCTGCAGCAGTCAGAGAAAATTTTCAGGGACCGGTTTTTATCCAGGGAGACCATTTCCAGTTAGTGAGAAAGAATTTTAAGAGCGACCCAACAGCTGAAACAGAATACGTAAAAGGATTGATTAAGGAGGCGATAGAAGCTGAATTTTATAATATCGATATTGATGCTTCTACACTCGTTGACCTTGACAAACCAACTTTAGCCGAACAACAGAGGCCGAATTTCGAAAAAACAGCAGAACTAGCCTCTCTTATAAGAAATGTACAACCTAATGGGATAGAGATATCGACAGGCGGTGAGATAGGTGAAATCGGGGGCAAGAACAGCACACCTGATGAACTAAAGGCATACCTTGATGGTTTTAACGAAATTTTTAAATCAGGCAAAGGGCTGAGCAAACTAAGTGTGCAGTCGGGCACATCGCACGGTGGTGTTGTTCTGCCAGACGGTACACTTGCAAAGGTTAAGATAGATTTTGAGACACTGAGACAATTATCAGATCTTGCTAGAAAAGAATACGGTCTTTCCGGTGCTGTTCAGCACGGTGCTTCAACACTGCCTGAAGATGCATTCAATATGTTCCCTGAAACAGGAACTTCAGAGGTACATTTAGCAACAGGCTTTCAGAATATAATTTATGACAGTGCACATCTGCCCGACAGTTTCAGAGAAGAAGTTTATGATTTTATCAAGAAGGAATTTGCAAAGGAACGCAAGGAAGGTCAGACAGAAGAACAGTTTATTTACAGCACAAGGAAAAAAGGCTTTGGACACCTTAAGAAGAAATGGTGGAATCTGGGAAAAGATATCAGAGAGCCTATCATGGCAGAACTCGAGAAAAAGTTCGAACTCTTATTTGAAAAGTTAAAGGTTGTTAACACTACTGATATAGTCAGTAAGACAATAAAGCCCGTGGTTATTAGAAAAGAAGTGCCTGAGAGTATATTAAAAGAGATATAAGTAATTTGCCAACTTCTGGTAATTCCATTTTCCGATTTATTGCGTCTCTAACTTTATTATCCCTTTGGAGATAGCGAATTTTATAAGGCCAGCACGTGAATGAATATCAAGTTTCTCCGAGAGATTTGTCTGATGTGCGATAACTGTCTTTACACTTATATCAAGCTTGCTAGCAATTTCTTTATGGCTGTATCCCTCCGCAATAAGTTTTAAAACCTGTTTTTCCCTGTCAGTGAGCTTCTCATACGGATCTTCTACAGCAATTTCAGTATCCTTGCTCAAATACCCATTAATAACCTTTGTAGCTATTGATGAATATAAATAGGATTCACCCTTTGCCACAGCCCTAATTGCAGAGATAAGGTCGGTACCAACAGCGTGTTTTAATATATACCCTGACACCCCTGCCTTAAGCAGCCTGCTTACGTATTCCTTATCGTCATACTGACTTAATATAAGAATCTTGATATCCGGTTCTTTCTTTTTTATCTCTAGAGTCGCTTCAATCCCGCCAAGTTCAGGCATTGATATATCCATTAGTACCACATCGGGCTTTAGCTTCTCGGCCTTTTCTATAGCCTCAAGACCATTAGAAGCCTCTGCAATAATTTCTATATCCTCGTATAACTTCAGAAATGCAATAATGCCTTCTCTAACCAATGCATGGTCATCTGCAATCATTACTCTTGTCTTAGACATTTTTCTCTCCATAAGATTCTAAAGGGATCCATAAACTGATTCTTGTTCCACAACCAGGTTCAGAACATATAAGCAGTTTGCCATCCAGAAGATTGATCCTTTCCTTTAAACCTAATAAGCCAAGTCCCCTTCCATCTTCAGTCCGCTTCAATGCTGACTGAATGTCAAATCCTTTTCCATCATCCTCTATATCCACATTCATGCTATCCTTATCAATCCTGAAAATAACAAAGACATTTTCTGCCTCTGCATGCCTTGAAATATTAAAAATTACCTCCTGTATTATCCTGAAGAGTGTTATCTCAACATGCGGATTAAATCTTTTTTCATGAATGCCTATTATATTAAAGAAATATCTTATACCCTTTTCACCCAGATGTTTATCAAGAACCCACCTTATTGCTGCTTCAAGTCCCAGGTCATCCAGTACTGACGGTCTTAGATTCTGTATTACATTATGTATATCATCGAGAGTCTTAAGCACGATTGTCTTAATCTCATCAACTTTGCTTGCCGGTGGATGTTCAGGGTCCAACTTGCACATATCAACCTTCATCAAAATGGCTGACAGTGACTGCATGGTTTCGTCGTGCAGGCCCCTGGCAATCCGCATTCTTTCGTCCTCTTGAACAGATATGACCTTCTTGAGAAGGTTTTCAACCTTTTTTTGGCTTAGTTTTATCTCTTTCGTCCTTTCTATTACCCTTTCCTCGAGCTCAATGTTGTACTGCTGGAGCCTTTCAAGAGAATCAGCCAATTTTACACGCATAATCTCAAAGCTGTTGCTTAACATTCCTATTTCGTCCTCTCCAGCTGATCCTACGGTCTTCGACATATCTCCTGATGCTATTTTGCGGGTGGCATCAATCAGTTCATGTACCGGCTTGACTATACTTCTGCTCATCCCTATCGCTATTAGCAGTGCAATTCCTATAGAGAATATGCTGAAGAGCAGGAAAGTTTTTCTCAGTTCCCTGGCTGGAGCAAAAACATCATTTTCTGGCTGAAGTATAGAAACACCCCACGGTGCCATTTCAAGAGGAGAAAATGCCAGCACGTCTGTAGAGCGCTGTTTGTTCCCTTCAATGAGTTTGCCTTCTTCATAATGGCATCTGTGGCATTTTCTAACCACGGACATCTTTTTCTGTATCATGCTCTCAAGGAACCTGTTATGGTCACTGCCGGTAAAAATCCTGTTTGGATTGTTTGATGCTATAACAACACCGTGGCTGTCAACTATCTCCATATAGGTATTCTCTTCTGCAGGAATTGCCTTAATAATTTGTGTAAGTATATAGTTAGTTGGATTAATCTCCCCGCCCGCTATACCTACGATATCACCGTCTTTACTCTTCAGGGGTACAAGCGCATATATTATTTTCTTTTTTATATGCTTTATAGTATATATGTCCGATATAACAGGTCTTCCGTACGTCATAACTTTTCTGATATTTGGAATGCCTAAAAGTTCTCTGGAGTTTCTATTCCTCGGTGGATAACTCAAAATCACGTTGCCGTCATTATCCAGAAGAAAAATGCCGTCTGTAAATATTGAATACTGATATGCTGTTTGAAGAGCCTTCTTTTCAGATTTCCAATTATTATCTTTGAGATCTACACTCCCTGACAAAGATATATCATAAAGTCTGTTCAGGTTAGCTTCCAGTATAGAATCAGTATGCTTGGCTATTGTCTTTGCCAGTTCGAGTCTCCTGTCCAAAGACCGCTTTATAGTATTATTTACTGTAATATAACTTGCAATCCCCAGACTTGCTAATATTATCAGGACACTAAGGATAACAGAAATAATTATTCTTTTATACAATTTACTTAACCCTAAAGATATAGTTTAAAAACTCATATATAAAGCCGGATGTAACAGGAGAACAGCGGTATAAGGACCTTTCATAAAATAAATCTTGCAGGGATACCTCCCTTTATTAAATCTCCGATCATTTCTAAGTCTCTGCAGAGGCTTATGATAAAATAACTATACCATTCAGGTTAAGGGGATGAATCAGTTTTTTGTTCTGTGTCTTCTTCCTCAGGATGTTCTTTACCTTTTATTCTTTCATATTCCAGTGGATGCTCATGTATCATTCTCTTAACAGATATCTTCCCGACAAATATAGAAGTATCCAATGGGAATACCTCTGGACTGAATATCGAATTGTACAGGTGCCATGTTATTATAACAAGAAATGCCAGCAGGGCTTCATTAGTATGAGCCGCCTTTGCAGCGGGGATAAACTCACCGGGCAGATATTTTACTGCAAGTGTTGGGAACCATAATAACAGTCCTGTTACTATCATGAGGATACCGCCAATGACAACCCCCCAATATTCAAACTTTTGTTTATAGTCATATCGGTCACACTTTGCCGGCTGGTCTGTTACACCAAAATAGTATTTTAAATTGTCAATAGCATCGGTAAAATCCTTTTTGTTTATAACCATTGAAGTCTGCCATTTTCTGAAAATGACCCCTACAGAAGCCACAAATATATGTAAAACAGTCAAGATAGTAAAAATTAATCCAGTATATCTATGAATTATCCTTACACTGTCTACACCGCCCAGATTTATGATAATCCACTGTGAAAGACTGTATTCATGGAATTTCTGCGATAGTCCGGTAACTACCAGAATTGCAAAGCATACCATGGCAATCTGGTGCTCGATTATTCTGTATATGCTAAACCTCTTGATCTTTCCCTCAGCCGTTAAACCGTCCATTTACAACCCCCTATCTGTTTACTGCATATCTCCAGATATGTAAAAGTATCTGTAAGATCAAACCTACCATCATAAACGGAATAATGATTTTGTAAATTAGATTAATAGCAAAAACCAGCGGTGCCTTTTGAAGACTTGGCTTATAATGGGAAATCCAGCTGTCTGGGTAATTCTCTGTTGCATCAGGGTGGCACTTCCTGCACCTCTTAACAAGATTTGACTTTACTATTGTTGAATTAGGGCCGGTGGTAATTGTAATGTCGTGAATTCCATGACAATCAACACAGACAGCAATAGGCTTTAATGTAATTTTGTTGCTCACATCTCTCTGCTTCTTATATAACTTCAGTGTAACTCCGTGAAAATCCTGCAGATAAGTCTTCAGTACAGCTGTAGTTAGACCATATTTATCCATAAGCTCTTTATTAGCGTGACAGTTTCCACACATCTGGGGGATTTTTTCCCTATAGTCAAATGTGCGTGGGTCTTCTATATTATGTGCCAAATGGCAGTTTGCACAGACAGGGACATCCTGATTATGCTCGTGAAAAAGTGCACTGCCGTGTACACTCATTGCATAAGTCCTGTATATCTCAGTATGGCACTTTTCACATCTCTTTGCGCTCAATGTCCTTTCTTTACCTGTTTGGCTGATAGAATGTGCGCCGTGGCAATCAACGCATACAGGTGCGTTCATATTCCCCTGGCTGAGCATAACATAATGAATGCTCTCCAGGGTTTTTGTATATTTATCAAAATGGCATCTTCTGCAGCTTTCCGATGATGTAATTGTATAATCCCTCTTGCTTTTGAATTTCCTCACTGGATGCTCTTCATCAGAAAATCCAAAGTGACAGTCTGAACAGTACAGCTTGTTATGAACGGATACCTTTAGCATTTCAACGTCTATCTGAACAGACTGCCTTTCACCATCTTTAAAGCCCATTGTTAATTCATTAGCGTGGCATATGAGACAGTATTCAGAACCTCTGTAAACCTGTTTCGAAATCTGTTGGACAGAATGTGCGCCGTGGCAGTCTATACAGAACTTTCCACCCTTTTTTGCCATACCAACCATTCTGGAGTGTAATTTGTTTTTGAATTTAGCATGGCAGTTTCTGCATAAAGCAGAACCAGAAATAGCATATTCTCTTTTATTCTTCAATATCCTGCTTGGATGTTTTTCAGCAGAAAATCCGCTGTGGCATCCTGCACAGTCAACTCTTCTGTGCACAGATTTCCTGATGAGTTTCATATCTACAAATAAAGACAACTCTTCATTACTCTTTAATTTAATAGAAAAATCCCTATTTCCGTGACAGCCGATACAGATCTGCACATAATCATAAGAGGTGGTTTCAGAAGCTGAACTTTCAATAGGAACGTAGAAGAAAAAAACTAATACCCCAAGTTTTAATAAAAATAGTATTCTATATCTCACAATTATTCTGTAGACTGAATACATGCCCGGCATATCCCCCTATTATAATATGAGAATATCTGCTTAAACACAAATAAAACAATCGGCATAACTTCCTATTTTCATAGAAAATATGTCCTATTTCGCCCGTTACACTGCCAGTGTGTATTTACAACCTATTATAGCATGCTCTCTGCCATTTTCAGGAGCAGTTCAGGATTATCATCTGAAATAAGAGTTAATATAAATTCCCCCTCCTCCCATGATAACTTGTTGCACACCTGTTTACCTCTACAGACTGCCATTACAAGTTTGCCTTTTCTTCCTTTAATGGTTACAGTGCTTTCCTTTTTTATATATAAGATATCCGTCTTGTTTTTCGGTTTAAAATCAGCTATTGAGTCTACCTGGTAAATAGATAGAGCAAAGCTCATTCTGTCTATATGTGTAAAATGCATTTTGACCATAATAAAAGGTCTTTTTTGAGCAAATATTTCGGCAGGTGGCCAATTGATATGCTCAGGGAAGTACGACGGTACATATACCTTTGAAATCTTCAATTTTGCCTTTACCTCTTCTATGGTTTTATACTTCCTGATATCTTCTTTCTGAAAAGACAGAGGTATCCAGTTAATCAATTTTAAGATAAGCAAAGTTACAAGAATCGTGACTGCAAAGGAAAAAAACATGCGAAATTTTGTCAATTTGCTTTCTCTCATAATTCAGACCACAAAATAATTGATAATTATTATTGTACCGGCTGTCAGCAGGAACTTTCCCCATTCAAAATTTTTGTTTTCAAACATGTTACTGCTTTCGAGCCTTTCTATCCTTTCTTTAAGTAGGAGATTATGGCTATGATTTTCTATTTCTCTCTTGATAGAGGTTATTCTCCCAACCATGGATGTTTCCTTTTTTTTATCTGACGAGTAAAACACTTTTAATGTTGAAGCAAGTACCAACGGCTTTTCTGTTAAGGAAATTGTTAAATCGTCGCAAATATGTTCATCGTCCTGCACAATTCTTCTGAATACAATAAGAACGATGGGATTGAAAAACATTAAAATCCTTATTATGAAAATCATCCATGAAGTCACGTTGCTCCTTCTCACTATATGGGCAAATTCATGTGCTATTGCACTGTATAGCTGTTCCCTGTCAAGAATTTCAACCAGGCCTGAAGATAACACTATAGTATGACTTTTTGCACCAGTAGTTAATATAACAGGGTTTTTATCATTAATTATGTTTACCCGTGGTTTTTCAATACCCAGTGATTCGCTTAAAACCGAAACCATGGATTCTATTTCGGTATCAACTGGCAGTGTATTATAATGATACACTTTTACCCTCTGTACGGCATCTTTTATAATCGGTATGATTTCCTGAAGAAAAAAGGTTATTGCTGTTACAAGCAAAAACAGCTGGAATAGCATACTGACCGGAATTATATCCCATATTTCTATAGCCAGCCATCTGTTTACGTTAAAAATCGCCTTCTCATCCCTGAACAAAAGAGAACCCCTATTTAGGTTAACCAGGTTGTACAAGGGGAACATAGTGATAGGCAGTATCAATGTCATAAGCCTATATCTGTAATGTGTCAGGGGATTCTTTATGTCCCATATCTGGATTGCCCGTTCAATAAATAAGATGGCAATTAATGAATGAAGAAATGTCTGGACAACATACATTCCAATTACAGAGTTTAATAACCACACGATTTTTCCTTTAATATTTATTATTTTAGATGATAACAGGAAAAGAATCTACGATGGACTATGATGTCTGTTACAGTAAACCCCGTAGAAAGTCAGTAAGAAGTAAGGAGTGAGGAGTGAGGGGTAAAAAGCAGGGTGCAAGGAGCAGGGAGCAGGGCGAATCCTTCGACTGGCTCAGGACTAAAGAAGTAAGAAGTAAGGAGTGAGGAGTAAAAAGTAAGCAGTAGGCAGTAAGCAGTAAATAGAATAATTCGGAGAATTAAATTGTCCTTAAACCAAATTAACCATACAAACTAGAGAAACCTTACTAACTATTTAATCATGTAACCGAAAACCGAAACGGGCCTCGTAACCGTGACCGTTAGACGTAACCGAACGGGAAATTAACTGTTTTTTTATTGAGAGATTTTAATTGCCTCGTCGATTAACATTATCGGTATGCCTTCTTTTATGGGGTAAAGCAGCTTGCAATTATTGCAAATAAGACCATCCTCTTTTTCATTTAAATGTATGTTACCTTTACATTGAGGACAAGCAAGAATATCGAGAAGTTCTTTGTTTATAGCCATTTGTTCCTCCTCATTGACTTTGCACAATTAGATATTAAACCCCGTTAGAAGAAAATATCAACACTTTCTAACGGGGTAAACATCTAACGGGTTTATAAGATTAACAGTAAATTCAATTTACTTCAAGTATTATTAACCCAAAAAATGCATTTAAAGCAGGTATACATGTTATATAGTTGGGCATGTTTCTTGAGCGTACATAGGGAAATTTTTGTCTACGACTCTGTGAGGCACCCGTCATGGCGAAATAAGCATTCCCGAGAAGTCGGGACGAATTTTTACTGTCTGACCCCGTAGAACGGGGGTAACCCGTATACGGGGGAGTTTAAAAAATCGAGCGAATGAGTCATGTGACGGGTAAAAATTTCCCTCCAGGGAGCGAAAGGAATATGTCCAACAATTAATTCAACAACTTTTTTATACGGAGATGCATTTTTTGGATTAAAAGATACTCTACTTAATTTTGTATTCCTTGATTTTTGTTCTAAGAGTATTACGGTTTATGCCGAGGATCTTTGAGGTCTTAAGCTGGTTCCCATTTGTTTCTCTAAGGATTATAGTAATGAGAGCCTTTTCGACTTCTGAAAGTACCGTATCGTAAAGGTTAAAATTTGATACTTTTGTCATATCTTTCAGATAGCGTTTCAGTTTTTCCTCGAGAAAATCTTTTACTGAATAAGAATTGGCTTCTTCAATGAGAAGATCTTTCCTGTCTATAACAGTGCCTGTTGAGAGAACGCAGGCCCTTTTTATTACATTATCGAGCTCGCGCACATTACCAGGCCAATCGTATTTTAAAAGTAAGGCCTTTGCTTCTTTAGAGAATTCTTTTTCGCCTGTTTCCAGTTTTTCAGAGGCTTCCCTGAAAAAATTTTTTATAAGTAGCGGTATATCTTCTTTTCTTTCTCTTAGGGGAGGCAATTTTATCTGGACAACATTGAACCTGTAATAAAGGTCTTCTCTGAAATTAACTTTGGTTACAGCTTCAGAAAGATCTATGTTAGTTGCACCTAAAATCCGAACATCTGCCTTAACTGGTTCATTGCTGCCAAGAGGAGTAAATTCCTTTTCCTGTAAAAAACGCAGTAGTTTGGCCTGCAGATGCAGATCCATTTCTGATATCTCGTCCAGAAATAAAGTGCCGCCATTTGCTGATTCTATTTTGCCTTTTTTACTCTTGGCGGCACCTGTGAAAGCACCTTTTTTATAACCGAAAAGTTCAGATTCAAGAAGATCCTTTGGTATGGATGCAGAATTTATTGCAACGAACGGACCGACTGAACGACTGCTGTTATAGTGAATTGCCCTTGCAACAAGTTCCTTGCCTGTTCCACTTTCGCCAGTGATTAAAACTGTGATATCTTTTGGGGCAATTTTCCCAATATCTTTAAAAACTTTTAACATCTTGGAACTCTTACCAATCATCTGTGGATATTCTGTTTCGAATACAGTTTTCTTCAGTTCCTTTAATTCTTCTCTTAAAGACATGTCCCTGAAGGCTTTTTCAATAACTATTTTTAGCTCTTCAATATCGAAAGGTTTTTCAATATAGTCATAAGCGCCTTCTTTCATGGCAGTTATTGTGCTTTGCATTTTGGCATGGGCAGTGATCATTATGACAATAGCTTCTGGATTAATAGAGTGTATTTCCCTTAAACCTTCGAGCCCGTCACCGTCAGGGAGAACAAGATCAAGTAATATTACATGGGGTTTTTCCTGAACGGCCCTTAAGCCTGATGCAAGTTTTGTCCTAGAGGTAATTTTATAGCCAAGGGGCTCAAGGGCTTTTTTAATAACCCAGATTATACTTTCATCGTCATCTATTAACAGTATTTTTTTATCCATTTTGAATAAACGGTATATATATATGAAAAGATGTACCCTTGTTTTTATGCCTGATCACCCTGATAAATCCCCCATGGTCTTTAATGATCTTTTTAGAGATAGCAAGACCTATGCCAGCCCCGCGTTTCTTTCGTGTATAAAAAGGAAGAAATATCTTCTGAACCTCATTTTCAGGAATTCCTTTCCCGGTATCTTTAAATGATATTAGTGCCATACGCTTAATCTTGCCTTGTTCCCTGAATAGTTCCTTTGAAGGATAAGTAGATACTTCAAGTTTGCCGCCTTTTTTCATTGATTCAACTGCATTTTTAATGATATTTAAAAAGACCTGTAAAAGTTTTCCCTCATCTCCCTGCACATCTGGAAGACTCGGGTCATAGAGACGTTTTAATGTGATCCCTGTTTTTTTCATGGATATATTCATGATGGACAGTGCCTTTTCTATAACTTCGTGGATATTTACATGATTAAATGAAGGTTTTTTACAAGCCGTAAGATAATCCTGAAGAATTGAATTTAGTCTGTGTGTTTCTTTGATAATCAGATCAACATATTCGTTAATTCCCGCATTTTGTGTCTTATTACGCAATAACTGGGCAGCACCTTTTATCCCTCCAAGAGGATTTTTTATTTCATGAGCAATAGCACCGAGAAGATAATCGATTGAATTAAACTCATAATCATAATCTTCTCGTTCAGTAATATTTTCTGAAATTGACATTATGGCACCTTTAATTTTGCCATCTATAAAGAAAGGTGATAAATTGAAGTCAATATTAATGATATGTCCTATGTTCAAATTTACAGATTTTCCCCTAAAAGAACGGCCTTCTTTTAACGCTTTTTTAATTAATGGTGAGATGGATTCCTTACCGTTTATTAATTGAGAAAGTCTTTTCCCCAGGATAACTTTCGAGCTTTTACGAAAAAGCTCCTCGCCGCTTTTGTTAACGTATATTATCTTTATTTTATTATCAAAAAAGATAATGGTTTCTTTAAGGCTGTTTATAATTGAATCAATAGAGATCATTATTTTAAAATTGTTGGGATTGAGAAGATATTTGGTTTTTTCCTCAAATGCTAAGGATGTAATTCCCGCATAAGCTGACAGCAAATCAAGATTTTATGTGCTTCTTGTGGCAATTGATAGTTTTATTTTCTGTGAAGAGCCATCAGCGCCCAATAAATCTGCTGAAACTCTAACATAGTTAAATTGATTTTTCAACTCATTAATAGAGTATCAAAAAATTTAGCCTTATTAAACTGTACAAGTCATGAACAAACAAAATAGTTGATCTATTCCGTTGCATATATTATTTTAGTATCGTTACACTTGCGGGTAAATGATAATTAAAATTCAATTATATTTGCCCCTTTGAAAAGCACTGCTGATTATTGAAGGAATATGTCCAATTACTTAATCCACTTCTTTTTATAAGGAAATTCATTTTTGGGTTAGAGAAAATAGAACTTTTAGCTTTAATAATGATTGCTTATATATAGAGTTTCGGCATTGACACATAAGTGGTTAAATTGCTAAAATTGTTTAAATTTTTTAAACAGGGGGGAGTGATAAATGGATGCCCTTGATAAGGGTGCGTGAAAGTGATTCGTTCGAAAATGCGCTAAAAAGATTTAAAAAACAGTGTGAAAAAGAGGGAATTCTCTCTGAGGTTAAGAAAAGAGAGCACTACGATAAACCTAGCGTAAAGAAAAAGAAAAAGGCCATTGCCGCACGTCAGAAAGCCTTAAAAAGACTCAGGATATCAACAAGATAAAATGTCTCTTCTGGAGAATCTTGAGGAAGATTTCAAAAAAGCTTTGAGAGAGACTAATAAGTTAAAGTTATCTGTCTTAAGAATGGTTAAGGCTGCGATTAAGAATAAAGAGATCGAAAAGGGACAGATGCTTTCTGATGAGGAGATCCTCTCAGTTTTTTCAACCCTGACTAAACAGCGAAGGGAATCTATTGAACAATTTTCTAAAGGTGGTAGAGAGGATCTGGCAGAACAGGAAAAGCAGGAGCTGTCAATACTTCAATCATACATGCCTAAACAGCTTTCTCCAGATGAGCTTGAGAGCATAATAATTCAAGCAATAAATGAATCTTCAGCTAAAGACGAGAAAGATATCGGCAGAGTTATGAAGATACTGATGCCGCGTATAAAAGGTGTTGCAGACGGTAGTTGGGTAAATAAAAGAGTCAGAGAACTGCTTCATTCTAATAAAAAATAAATATTATGACACTCGGAGAGCTGTATCATAAAACAATTGCTGCAGGAATTGATAATGACCCCAGAGGTAAGGAAACTGTATTAAAGGATCTGCAGCGTATTGAAAAGGAATATAGTGAACTGAAGCCAGAAGAGAAAGAGCTGTTTGACGTAGAATCGCTTAAAAATCCCTATTCTGACTCTCGTATTTTAAATGGCAATCAAGATGATGAGATTAAGAGTATGCTTGTTGGAATAGATATAGAGGTCGGGGAAGTTTTACTTGCGGAAACCCTGAAAAACAGGGGGGAATCAATTGACCTTATAATGTCACATCATCCCGAAGGGAAGGCATATGCTAATCTTTATTCTGTAATGCACATGCAATCTGATATTTTAAACAAATTCGGCGTGCCCATAAATATTGCAGAAGACCTTATGGAAGGCAGGGTTAAAGAGGTTGAAAGAAGACTCATGCCCGTTAATCATACAAGGGCAGTTGATGCTGCAAAACTTCTGGGGATTCCTTTTATTTGCTTACATACTCCTTCGGATAATATGGTAGCTACTTTTCTTCAGAAGCTTTTTGATAATACTAAACCCCATACCCTTTCAAATCTTCTCGATCAACTTAAGGATATACCGGAATACAAGAATGCCATGAAAAACGGTTCTGGTCCAAAAATAGTTTTAGGTTCCAAGACAAGGAAAGCGGGCAAGATATTTGTTGATATGACTGGAGGCACCGAGGGCTCAAAAGATATATTTGAGAGCCTGACCTCAGCTGGCATAAACACAATTGTAGCAATGCATTTAAGCGAAGATCATAGAAAAGAAGCTGAGAAAAATCACCTGAATGTTGTAATTGCAGGCCATATATCGAGCGACAACCTTGGATTGAACCTGCTTCTCGATGAAATTCTGTCAGACTCGTCTGATTCGAAGGTGAGAAAAGAATCTACAATTGAAATTTTCGAATGTTCAGGATTTAAAAGGATAAGCAGGGTTAATTAACTTAATGCAGTAAACCCTGTTAAAAGAACTGTGTCTTCTAACGGTATACGTTTAAATTATGGTAGTTACTACCGATTTCATCGGTGGATTTCTCTAACAGGGTAAATTGAGTTCCAATAAACAAATCACAAATTTCAAACCTGATCCTGTCAGGTTCAGGAATAAATTCTAATAATTATCGACAATTAAACAATTTGGTTGTTCGAATTTAATCATTAATTATTATAATTCTGTAGCAGATCTTTTTTATAAAATTCCTTAGATTTCATGTTAATATAGATGAATTTCATTCCTCGGGAGATATGATGAAAACAGATTTACTTCTTGAGGACATAAAATCAAAAATAGATATAGTTGAGTATATTTCAGAATATGTGCAATTGAAGAAAGCCGGTCTGAACTGGAAAGGCCTCTGTCCATTCCACGCTGAGAAAGACCCTTCCTTTATGGTCAGTCAGTCAAAACAGATATTTCACTGTTTTGGGTGCGGTGTTGGAGGAGATGTTATCAGTTTTGCTACAAGGTATGAAAATCTTTCATTTAATGAAGCGGTAAATTTACTGGCAAGAAGGGCAGGTATCCCTTTGCCTGCCGGCAAGGTTGATAGAAAGTCTCTTCAAGAAAATGAGCAGATAAGAAACATACTTAATGAGGCCATGAATTACTTTATAAGAATGATAAGTAAATCCGTAGCTGCCAGGGAATTTATAAAAGATAGAGGTATAAGCAAAGAGTCTCAAGAATTGTTTAAACTTGGATATGCACCATCAGGATGGGATAATCTTTTAAAACATCTGAGAAATTCAGGTTACAAAGATTCGACAATAAAGGGAGCTGGGCTTGCTGTATCAGGTGACAGAGGGCTTTATGATATGTTCAGAGACAGGATAATATTTCCGATAATAAATGCCAGCGGTAAAGTTATAGCCTTTGGGGGAAGGGCACTTGGCAATTTAATGCCAAAGTATATTAATTCTCCTGAGACCTCGGTCTTTAAAAAATCCGATTCACTTTTTGGTCTTTATGCTGCTAAAGAAGAAATAAGAAAAAAGGATAATGTTATAATTGTCGAAGGCTACATGGATGCTATAATCTGCCATCAGTACGGATTTAAAAATGTTATTGCACCACTTGGGACATCTCTAACTTCCGGCCAACTAAAGAAACTGAGGACCTTGACTAATAAGGCCGTCCTTATCTTTGATGGAGATTTAGCCGGCATAGCTGCTGCTAAAAGAGTGCTTTTACTTATGTGCCAAGGTGATTTTAAGTCTGGGGTCCTGTTATTGCCTGAAAATGAAGACCCTGACAGCTATTTGAGAAAGTATGAAAGTAGCTCTTTCGAATTGATGATTGAGAGTGCAAAATCCCCGATAGATTTTATTCTTGATGTTTCCAGTGGAGAAAAAACGGATACTATAAGAGAGGCTTTAACCCTAATTGCTGAGATGAAAGATCTGCTTGTAGCAGGTGAAATGCTAACGGAATTATCTGACAGAACAGGACTTCCTGAAACTGAAATACGGCAGGAGTTAATGAAGATTAAGAGCAAGAAAGTTTCACAAAAAGCTGAGTTGCGCGGTTCTGGCATTAAAACAAAAAACAGCGAAGAATATCTTTTGCTCAGTGCTGTAATTTCCTTTCCAGAAAAAACTGACCATGTACTTTCCAGAATAGACATCAACGAGATAAAAGACAAGACAGTAGGATCTTTACTTAATAGGATTGCATCGGTAGAGGATAAGAATGATCTTACAGTTATTCTCGATGAGGCTGATGAAAACGAAAGAAAAATATTTACAAAACTTTCTATTGACCCTGGTTTTGACATCGAATATGTTGATAGGAATATAGAAGATTGCGTAAGAAGGATCAAAAAAAAGAGGGTTGATGAAAGGATCAGGCTTGCCAGGGTATCTGGAGACATAAAACTTATCAACTCTCTTTTGCTTGAGAAGAGAAGATTAATTGAGGGAACGTGACTATGAAAGATTACTACGATTATTTTGATGATTATGATGATGAGGACGAATTTGAAATCGAAAGGGAAGATACCGACGAAGAGTTTGAAGTTGAAGAGGGCGAAAAAGAGGGCCTCTTAATAGAAGGGGAACATGACCCCATGAAAATTTATTTAAAGGAGATGGGAGGGGTACCTTTACTGACTAAAGAGGGTGAAATCGACATAGCTATGAAAATAGAACAAGGGAAGGAAAAAGTTGAAAGGGTAATTTTTTCTCTCCCATTTGCAATAAAAAAGCTTATAACACTTGGCAGGATAGTTGAAAAAGGAGAAGCGCCTCTGGAGGAAATTATTCTAAATGGAGAAGAGGAAGCCGAAGAAGACCTAATATACGAGAGAAAGAGATTTTTTGATATAACTTTGTCTATAAGGTCACTATTTCAGAAGAGAAAACTTTTACTCAGGAGGCTTAACAAGGCAAGCAGTAAATTACAGAAAAAAAATTTAAAGGCTCTAATAGAAAATAGAGAACAAATTTTAGAAAAAATACGCATGTTAAGGCTGAAAGAAGATGTCATTATAGGTTTTTCAGAAGAACTCAAGAAAGCAATATCTAGCGTTGAAGAAGTTCAAAAGAAAATTGTTTCTGCAAGAAAGAGAGCAAGAAATCTCGGTGTTGATATCGAAAAGCTTAAAGGTAGAGTGTTACCCAAGAAATTCAGGAAAAGATCAATTAGGAATGAAATAAAGAAGATTCTATCTGAGATCTCTGGTTATGAAAAGGAGATTAAGGAGAAGCAAGACAATTTCGGTATAAATTTTGATGAGATGAAAAAAGCACTAAAGATTTTGGATACTGGAGAAAGGGAGGTCAGCGAGGCAAAGAGCGCCCTTATAGAGGCTAATCTGAGGCTTGTTATAAGCATAGCCAAAAGATATCTAGGGAGGGGACTTGGATTTTCAGATTTGATTCAGGAGGGAAATACAGGACTTATGAGGGCAGTTGATAAATTTGAATATAAACGAGGGTACAAATTTAGCACTTATGCTACATGGTGGATCAGACAGGCAATTACAAGGGCACTTGCTGACCAGTCCAGAACAATCAGAATACCTGTTCATATGGTTGAGTCTATTAACCGCATGACCAAAGTAACGAGGGAGCTTGTTCAGGAAAAAGGAAGGGAGCCCACACCCGAGGAGATTGCCGCGAAATTACATATTCCTGTTGAGAAAGTTAAGGCTATGCTGAAAATCTCTAAAGAGCCGATATCACTGGAGACACCTATTGGTGAGGAGGAAGACAGCCATCTCAGAGACTTTATTGAGGATAAAGCAACAATGTCACCACTTGATATCGCGATACAGGAGGATATGAGAAAGAATATAGACAGGGCATTATCTTCACTCAGCAAAAAGGAGAAGAGCATAATAAAAAAGAGATTTGGGATTGGAGAAGATATGCCGCATACTTTAGAAGAGGTTGGACTCGAATTTGATGTGACCCGTGAGAGAATCAGGCAGATAGAGGTTAAGGCAATAAGAAAGTTAAGGCATCCTTCAAGAAGTAAATGGCTAAGGGAATTTATCGAGCGCTCTTGACTAAAATTAAATACAAGTTTATATTAACCCGAAAAATGCGTTTGAAGCAGGTATACATGCGGAAAAACCTTTACAAATCACAATCTGCTACTAATTGATACAAATTCTTTTGTATGATAACGTAAAGGCAATCGGGTATTGAGAGGACTTACAAAGGTGGTACCCCGACAAGTCGGGATAAAATGGTAAAGACTTTTTCTGCAAATACACCTGCTCTTTTTATAATGAAATGCATTTTTGGGGTTAACAATTTGGTGGCTATAAAGAATAATAACTAGTTAAAATATAATAATATTTTTTGCACTTTGCTTTTTGTAAGGGCCCATAGCTCAGCCGGAAGAGCTACCGGCTCATAACCGGTTGGTCCCAGGTTCGAGTCCTGGTGGGCCCACCATATTTTCTGGAGGATTGTTGACGAACCTTCTTGGACTACTGATTAAATTGCAGGATACCGATTCTCGTATTCTTGAAAAGCGCATATTTATAGATAATGCACCTAATCGCTTTTCCGAGGTTGATGAGCCTCTCAAAATTGCAAAGTCAGAGCTCGAAAAGATAAAGCAAAAGAACGATCTGCTTGCGAAGAAAAGGCGCGAGAAAGAGGCTATACTCGAAGAAATTAATGAAAAGATAAATAAGATGAGATCACGAGTATCAGAGATAAAGACAAATAAGGAATATCAGGCACATCTTAAGGAAATTGATACGCTGGGAAAAGAGATATCTAACATTGAGGAAGAGATTTTGTTGAGTATGGAAGATTTTGATAATTCTTTAAAAGAACATAACGATAAGGAAAAAGAAGTGCAGATTGAAGTAGAAAAGATAAATGCCTTTAAAAAAGAACTGGATAAAGAAGTCGACAGATATAAAGAAGAATTAAACTTATTAAAGAATGAGAGGGCGAAAGTCGTCGAAATAATAGATCCTGATATTTATCAAATATATATGACACTTCTTGATTCTGGTAACGGGGTTGCTGTAACCCGTGCAAAAAATGAGATCTGCAATGGATGTAATATGAATGTGCCGCCACAGCTTTTTGTGGAAATTAAAAAGAATGAAGAAATAATTCATTGTCCACAATGCCGCCGCATACTCTATTATTTAGAAGAATTATGAATTAATAAAATTTTTTAAATTACCACTTCCAATAATTAAAAAGATATTATATAATAATTAAAAATTATTATAGGTAGCTGAAGCAGAACAGGTGGTCGCCCAACTCTGATAATTTCCGGGTTGGGAGGAAAGTCCGAGCTCCAAAGGGCAAGGCGCTCCGTAACACGGAGTCTCCCGATAAATCGGGGGAAGGAAAGTGCCACAGAAAGGGAAACCTCTTCCGTTTAAGCGGGAGAAAGGGTGAAAAGGTGTCCCGGGAAGTCGGGATCTGTCCGAATTGGACGGAAGGTAAGAGCTCACCAGTGTTTCGGGTGACCGAGGCAGCTTGGTAAACCCCGCCTGGAGCAAGGCCAAATAGGTTCCGCGTTGAGAGGGGCCCCTTCGAATTCCCAATTTGGGAAGGCGGAACGGGTTAGGCTGCATGATCCCGATTGCAAAATCGGGACATAGATGAATGACCACAGTCCTGCTTAGAAGGATTACAGAACTCGGCTTATGGGCTGCTTCAGCTTCTATTTATATAGATTTAATATTCCAGAAGGCTTGAATTGATCTTTTAGGAAGGATTATATGGATGACCATAAATTAAAAGTTTTCTGTACTGTAGCTGAAACCAAGAGTTTTTCGAAGACCTCGGAAATTATTCACCTTACACAGCCGGCTGTAAGTCTTCAGATACAGGCTCTTGAAGAAATTTATGATGCAAAGCTTTTTGACAGATCAAGCAGTACAGTGACTTTAACCCCAGCCGGTGAGGTATTATATAAATATGCAAAAGAAATACTTGCGCTTTACGCCTCTGTGGAGAAAGTTATAGGAGAAATAACAGGACTTGTAAAAGGCAGTATCAGTATCGGAGCAAGTTCTACAATTGGCAACTATGTTCTTCCCGCAATAATAACTGATTTCAAAAAGATTCATTCAAAGACAAAGGTTCATATGCTTGTTGGCAATACAAAGAGGGTAATTGAGCTTCTGAACTCAGGAAATATCCATCTTGGACTTGTTGAGGGAGAAGTTACCAGACAGAAGATGATAGTGGAAAAGCTAATTACTGATGAATTGCTGCTTATCGTGCCATCCAATCATGCATGGGCTAAGAAAAAAGAAATATCGATAAGCGAACTAACAAGGGAGCCGTTTATCTTTAGGGAGGGAGGATCTGGCACAAGACAGATGCTGGAGAAGTTTCTTGCCAGACACGGAGTTTTACCGCAGGACATGAAAATATCGATGGTGCTCGGCAGCACAGAAGCTATTAAAGAAGCTGTTGAAAGCGGCCTTGGAGTTTCTATAATCTCACGTTGGGCTGCAAGGAAAGAAAGCAAATACGGAGCTCTTCATCTCCTAAGGTTAAGAGAGGAAAAGGTGTTAAGGGCATTTTCGCTTATTATTAATAAAAACTCGATATCCTCTCATGCTGTAGATGAATTTTTAGTATTTCTAAAATCATATCCATTCACAAGGCTTCTAAACGCAAGCTGAATACCTAGCAAAATCTCTTTTAAAAATATGCTTCATCACACATTAGATACGAGCACGGAGCAGGGCGCATCCTTCGACAGGCTCAGGATAAAAGTAAGGAGTGAGGGGTAAGGAGTGAGGAGATTGAAGAATGCAGAATGAAAAATTAGGGATTTAGGAATTCAGGAATTATAGAAAGGCAAATAGTAAAGAGTAAAAAGTAAGGGGTAAAGAAAAAAGAAAAAAGAAAAAAGAAAATTGGAAATCGGAAATTAGATATTAAAACGCCATGCGCCGAGCGCCATGCGCCATGCGAAAAGTAAACGGGCCTCGTAACCGTTACCGTAAGACGTAACCTTTTAGTTCGCAAGCAGTAAGCAGTAGGCACTAAAAAGAAAAGCAAGAAAGACTTCTCACATATGAGACATGGCAATAATGAAATAAGTAAACACAAATATAAAGCCAATCTCCTTTTGTCAGCCCTTTTTGCTTCAAAAAAGGCAGGAGATAAAATATTGGAAGTTTATAAATCAGACTTTGGAGTTGAACACAAGAATGACAAATCACCCCTAACCATTGCTGACAAGCAGTCTCACCAGATAATATTAGATCAACTTCTCACTTTTTCGCCAGTCAATTTCCCTGTTTTAAGTGAAGAAGGAAAAGATATTTCTTTTGAAGAAAGGAGGCGCTGGGATTATTTCTGGCTTATTGATCCTCTGGACGGGACAAAAGAGTTCATAAACAGAAACGGTGAATTTACAGTAAACATAGCCATGATTCAAAAAAAGAGGCCTATTCTAGGGGTTATCCATGTTCCCGCTATGGATACATTTTATTACGGAGCTGAAGGAATTGGTGCATACAGGCTTGACTCAGGCGTCGAATTGAGTGATATTCCAGATGATGGTGGGTATACGAAAGAGGATCTGTTTAATGAAATTATAGGGAAGTCTAAAAGGCTTCCGATAGTGTTAAATAAGACTGCTGCAGAATTTACAATTATAGGCAGCCGTTCACATATGTCAAAGGAAACGGCAGAGTACATAAACAGATTAAAGCAAGAACATGGAGAAGCTAACTTTATTTCTGCTGGCAGTTCACTGAAGTTCTGTCTTTTGGCAGAGGGCAAGGCAGATGTATATCCAAGATTTGGCCCAACCATTGAGTGGGATACAGCAGCAGGACACGCAATCGTCGAACAGGCAGGGGGTAAGGTAGTGGACATTGAGACTGATAAACCTCTTGAATACAACAAGAGAAATCTTTTGAATCCGTATTTTGTGGGACTAAGAAAGGGGATGGATTTATAATTTTAATTTGTCAAAGTGTTTTATTTGACATCATAATCTTTGTTGCTATATTCTATTGAAGAATAAAATTATTATGAGACTATTCCCGAAGGAAATATACTTCTTTGATATATTTGAAAAGGCAGCATCGAACCTGACAAAGTCTGCTTCCCTCCTTGTTTCCCTAATGGAAAACTTTGATAGTATCCAGACACGGGTAAAAGAGATATATGAGGTAGAACAGGAGGGCGATATCTTAACACATGACATTATGAAGAAGCTCAATAAGACGTTTATTACACCTATAGACAGAGAAGATTTACATGCCCTTGCTTCAAGAATAGATGATGTTCTGGATTTGATATGGGCTGCTGTAGATAGAATTTCCGTGTTCAAGCTTGATAAATCAACAGAAGAGGTGATTACGATGGCTAAAAATCTGTTACTGACTACTGAGGTTATACAAAAGGCGATAAAGAAACTAAAGGAAAAGAATTACTCTCAAATGCAGGATCACTGCATAGAAATAAACAGGCTAGAAAACAGAATGGACAGGGATTTCAGGGATGCACTTGCAAAAATGTTTGATGAGATGAAAGACCCCATTCTGATTATAAAATGGAAAGAGATATACGAGCACCTTGAAGATGCATCTGATAAATGTGAAGATGTAGCAAATATCCTTGAAGCGATAGTGCTCAAGCATGCCTGAAATAATAATCCTGATAGTAGTACTTGCCATACTTTTCGATATTAGTAATGGATGGAATGATGCTGCAAATGCTATTGCTACTGTCGTCTCTACCCGGGTTCTATCACCTACTCAGGCTGTGCTCCTTGCTGCAGTAATGAATATTCTAGGAGCCTTCCTTACAACAGCCGTGGCAAAGACTATCGGAAAGGGCGTTGTAAATCCAAAAGATATTGAAGATGTAGTAAACATAATTGTAGCTTCTGCCCTTCTTTCGAGTTTTTTCTGGAATTTCTTAATGACACGATTTGGACTGCCAGTAAGCGCTTCCCATGCACTCATCGGAAGTCTTATGGGTGCTGCTGTTGCTTATGGGGGTATTTCCATCCTGAATCCAGCCGGATTGAAAAAGATTTTTTTAGCACTCCTCCTTTCCCCTGTCTTTGGTATTGGTGTGGGATATTTTCTCATGAAGCTTATAATAAGGTTTTTTGGCAGATTTTCACCAGGAGCTATAAATAGGCACTTCGGCAGGCTTCAATTATTATCTGCTGGTCTTATGGCCTTCGGCCACGGCTCAAATGATGCCCAGAAGGTTATGGGAATAATTACGATATCACTTTACGGTGGAGGCTATATACCTAATCTTGAGGTACCATTCTGGGTCATATTGGTATGCGGTCTTGCCATGGGTTTTGGTACAGCCGTCGGAGGTTGGAAGGTCATTAAAACCCTCGGGGTCAGCATGCTGAAACTACAGCCTGTTCATGGTTTTGCAGCTGAGACATCAGCTAACATAGTTATACATGGTGCCAGCCTTCTGGGGCTACCGGTGAGTACAACTCATGTAATTACTTCATCGATAATGGGGGTTGGCGCGACTAAAAGGCTGTCTGCTGTCAGATGGGGTGTTGCACGAAAGATTGTGCTGGCATGGATCTTTACTTTACCAGCATGCATCTTGTTTGCATGGACTATATATAATGTTGTATACAAGTTTTTAAAATGAATTTCAATCAATGATATTTTTAGTGAAACCTATTTGGGTAATTAGGTGTTTAAGGATATAAGTAACTGTTTTAATCATATTATGCAAATCAGAAATCATTTTTGAAATAACAGGAGGAAAAAATGTCTTTAAAAGGCAGAAAGTTTTTCGGTACAACACTACTTATTGTTATTGGATTGGTACTTGGGCTGTTTATTTCTTCACAATTTAGCCATCTCTCAGAGACCCATGCACAGAGTTCAATAATCTCTGAAGATTCAGTTGATTTTTTATCAAAAACGGGCAAGGCTATGGCTGAGGTCTCAGGAGCTGTCAAACCTGCAATCGTTAATATTTCCACGACCAGGACGATAAGAATTTCAGGAGGGTGGGATCCTTTTTTTGATGATCCTTTTTTCAGGCGCTTTTTTGGAGATAAATTCGGACATCAGGGGCGTCCTCAGGAACGCAAATCAGTCGGACTGGGCTCTGGAGTTATAGTTTCCTCTGATGGATATATAATTACAAACTATCATGTAATCAAAGATGCTGATGAGATAAAAGTAATACTTTCAGATAGGAAAGAATACACAGGCAAAGTAATAGGCTCAGACCCGAAAACAGAAATAGCAGTTGTTAAAATAGATGCAACCGGCCTGGCAACTATATCGTGGGGTGATGCTGATAAGCTTGAGGTTGGAGAAGTTGTGCTTGCAATCGGGAATCCCTATGGCCTTAACCAGACGGTTACCATGGGTATAGTAAGTGCCCTTGGAAGGGCAGAAGTCGGTATTGCAGACTACGAAGACTTTATACAAACAGATGCAGCGATAAACCCGGGGAATTCTGGTGGAGCCCTTGTAAATGTCAGAGGTGAACTGGTTGGCATAAATACAGCAATTTACAGCACAAGCGGTGGATACCAGGGAATAGGTTTCGCAATACCCAGCAATATGGCGAAATCAGTTATGGAAAGCCTGATAAAAGAAGGTAGGGTCGTAAGGGGTTGGCTTGGTGTTTCTATACAGGGAATAACCCATGAACTTGCAAAACAATTCAATCTTAAAGAAGAGACTGGCGCCCTTGTAGCCGATGTAGTCGAGAACAGCCCTGCAGAAAAGGCTGGACTTAAAAGAGGAGACGTAATTATGGAGTATGACGGTAAGAAGATAGATAAACCTTATGTACTTCGTAATATGGTCGCTAATAGCATCCCCGGAGGAATATATAAATTGGAGGTACTTAGGGATAATAAAAAACAGACGATTAAAGTAACCATCGGGGAATTACCTGCTGAAATGAAACAACCTTTGACAGGTGAATATGAAAATGTAATGAAGGGGATTGGTGTTAAGGATATTACACAGGAAATGGCAAAAAGATTAAGAATCCCTGAAAGGATAAAGGGAGTTATTATTAATAATATCGATCAGGACAGTCCTGCCATAGGTGTACTAATACAAGGTGATATCATTCAGGAAATAAACAGGATAAAGATAAGTGATGTTGAGGATTACCAGAAAGTGGTGTCAGAAATTAAGAGTGATGAGGATGTGTTGCTCCTCGTATTCAGGAGAGGCTCGTCATTTTTTATTTCGTTATCTAAAAGATAAATAATAAATAAATATCAAAACCGGGCCGCTGGAAACAGCGGCCCTTTATTATTAGTGAGGATTTACCCCGTTTAGAAATTGTTGTTATTTTCTTCTAACGGGGTTTACGAGAGAAAGATGAAAAAAATATTGCCTATAAATGTGGTATTGCTATTTTTTAATCTCCCCTATTTTGTCAAAGCAATTTTTTAGAACCACAAGAATATCGTTAGATAATCTCTGAATTATATCCATCCTTTCAATTGACTTAATTAAAAGTTCATGCAGTTCTTCCTCTGTAACAGACGTATCTATGAGTTCTAATGTTCCCTTTACGGCTAATATATTTTCGTTAAGTTGATTTGATATTTCATCAAGTTTATTATCCATTTCTGCCATATTTCCCCCTCTTTAACAGGTTAAATATAATTAAGGTTTTCAAAAAGACAATTATGAGCATGAAATAAGATTCACCCCGTAAAAAAAGCCTTCGATGAAATCGAAAGTTAAAAAATGCCTGCTTGCCTCGATTCGGCGAAGCGGGCAGGCAGGTTGCAGTAGGTCGTCTAAAGCCATTGACACGCAACTCCTTTTTAATGGGGTTCACTAGGATTATTCTTTAATATTTAATTTATTATTAAAGAATTTTAAAACACTATTTAGTAAATATCAATCCAACCCTGTAAATATTTTCAACTATTTTTTCACTCCAGCGCACAATTCCTGACTTATATGAATCACGGAAAATACTCTTAATTGTTATCCCCTGCCCTTCACTTAGATGGTTAGATACATAGAGGCATAGTCCTGTTCCACTGATATTAACGGCAACTCCATTAAAGATTTCACCAGTTGTATCAGGATTCAAAATATATTTTATCTCATGGTGAAAATCAGAACGTATCTGTGCTCTTCTGCTATTAAATGGCAATTTGTTAATCTTCAAGAAATACCAATCAGTCATCTATGATAAATAAGATACATAATACACAATCTTTCAACTGAATATCAATTTTACATCTAATAGTACCCCCCCCGTTAGAAGACCTCCGCCTTTCTAAAGGGGTAAATATATAGCTTTGTTATATTGTATAACTCATTTTGGTTGAGATATAAAAGTGTCAGATCTTGACTGGCTGTTGCAAAACTAAGAAATATATAAAACTAACATAATTATCGTCATTAAGATGCCGACATTTCGGCAGAAGCAATCTCATTATATATTTGATACTTTTTAGATTGCTTCGTCGTCAAGACAATTCGGTACTCCTCGAAATGACAAAAAATAGTACTTTTTCAATAGTCTGTTGAGACCTGATACCATTTTCCCCAAAAAATCAGGAAAATTTGTACTGCTTTTTACCCCTGTATAAAATCCCCGCCCCGGTAGACCTTTGGTCTATTAAGGGCGGGGATTTTATGATTAGAGACAATCTGTTTACAATAAAAGCCCTATACCAATACTATTCCGAAACTATAAGAATCTCAGCACGTCTGTTGTTATACCTGCCCTGAGGTGTTTTGTTTGTACCAACAGGCCTTGATTCACCATAGCCTCTTGCTGTTATTCTGGATGCCGGAATAGCAGAGTGCGTTATAAGATAATTTCTTACTGCATCTGCTCTTTTATTTGACAGATTTTGATTGTATTTAATACTTCCAGTGCTATCTGTATGTCCCTCAATAACAACAGAAGAATCTGGATATTTGTTGATAAACTCAATTGCCTCATTCAGTTTTGCATAATCTCCCTGCTTTATAACTGCCTTATCAGTATCAAAGTTAATATGGAGAGTCATCCTGTCGATGATCTTTGGTTGAGGTGCTTCAACTACAACTGGCTCAGGTTTTGGTTCAGGCTCTGGTTCAGGTGTAGGTGGAGGTGGTTTGACAGCAACATGAATTTTGGGACAGAGGCCATCAGCCATTTCTTTTGCCTCTAAAGCCAATTTGATCGCTTCATTGGTTCTGCATTTAAAATAAGTCTCAAAAGCATCATCTCTTCTAACTTTTGCTTCTGTGAACTCTTCGGGACATTCGGCATCCTTACCTGCCTGTTGTGCTGCTGTAATGGACTCATCGGCCTCTATGAGTTCCTTATGAATAAATCCATATGGCGGTGAAAATTCCATACCCGCACAACCGAAAAGATAGGTAAGAGAAATAAAAATAAAAAATACAAAAAAACTTCTGGACATTATAGCTTTATTCATATTTCTTCCCCCCTGCTAGACTTTATAATTAAATTACAAAACAATTCTGATATGCAGTCTAATTAATATTTGTAATAAGAATATAATTTTATTTAAGTAAGGAGTAAGGAGCAGGGAATCAGGGGAAAAAGTAGGGAGTAAGCAGTAAAGCACAAAGAAAATTGAAGAATGCAAAATGCAGAATGCAGATTGAAAATTGAAGATTGAAAACTAGAGGCGAGTAAAAGTGAAAAGTGAGGAGTGAAAAGTGAGGAGTGAGGAGTAAGGAGTAAAAAGCAGGGTGCAAGGAGCAGGGAGCAGGGCGAACCAGAGAAACCAGATAAACTAGAGAAACCAA
>JABAOH010004260.1_pt1 | contig 37491 bp, 49 predicted proteins | sample 7062181 | NCBI WGS metagenome assembly JABAOH01 (sample SAMN14538630, study PRJNA623070) | marine sediment metagenome | biome: marine biome [ENVO:00000428]; feature: marine pelagic biome [ENVO:01000023]; material: deep marine sediment [ENVO:00002113]; isolation source: pool of 5 deep marine... | reverse complement strand
GTTTTCGTACCTGCTGCGTCCCGTAGGACCTGCCTTCATGTCTCAGAAGGCATCTCGAGGCTCCCACTCTCATGACCCCTACCCGTTATAGGTTTGTGAGTATTTTATACTCACAACTGCCATGATAAGCCGCAGTCCCATCCTCAAGCGCCGAAGCTTTGACTGTTAAAGCATTCCAGCATTTAACAGCTATGGAATATTAGCCCCAGTTTTCCAGGATTATCTTCCACTTGAGGGTAGGTTAGCTACGTGTTACTGAGCAGTTCGGCGAGTCCAGATGACTCACGCCTCGCATGGCTAAGTCGAAACCTGATAACAGTGACCTCCGGCAGGATCAACCGGAATTATGCGGGTTGCACATTCATTCCTAACAAATTTACAATATCATATCTTTACTACATCAGCCAAAAAAATAATTTCTGACTTCATTTTTAGTCACATTTGAAATGGTTTTTCATTAAATGCAAATGCTAAATCCAAACCAACGCCAAAAATGTGACAATAAAAAGCGCATATATAAATAATTTGTCACTCTTTTTAAACTTTTCGTTTTTTTGACTTTTTTTCTGGCATTTCAAACTCAGGTTTGTAGAAAATTTTTATAAAAATTGTATTAATTAAAACTGTTAAAAGTATTACTATGAATGCTACATTTGAAAATATCTCGGAATTCTGCATTCCATATATAAAAGGTATCTGAGCTAAAACAGCTGCTGCTAATCCTCTAGACATCATTGAACGCATTATATCCCTTTCAACTTTTGTAATATTCATTTTATATGTGCTTATTTGAACAGCAGCAAGTCTCATAATTAATAACACAACTAAAAATATTAAACCATAAAACAAATATGTTGTATTAAATGTTGCTATTAAACCCAAATAAACAAAAAAGAAAGATCTTATAAAGAATGTAATTTCTCCATGAAATCTTTTTAATGTTTTATCAACTCTGTATCTTTTCCTGAATTTTAGCATTTTTGAAAAAGCATAGCTATTACCTAAAACTAAACCAAACATTAAAGCTGATATTGCTCCACTGCCACCAATTGATTCTGCAAAGACATACAATAGAAATACCACAGCTAATGTTAGCATATAGTCGAATTCTCTTTTTTTAATTTTATCTAAGATTAACAACCAGATAACTCCTATAAATAAACCAGCAACAATTGCAACAGAATACATACTAGCTAAGTTGTTAATTAATGGAGCTGTTTGAGTGCTTGCAGTTGCTATTTGAACTATGGCAATTGTAAGAACAATTGCTATTGGGTCAGATAAAATAGATTCTAATTTTAAAACAGTTTTTATACCATCCCTAATTTTTAGAGGATCTACAAATGAAATAACAGCAGCACTACTTGATCCACATATCATTGACCCGAGAATTAAAGCATGCATAAATTCTAAGTTGAAAAAAACAATACCAACAAGAGTAACTCCACCAATTGACAAGAATATTCCCAAGAAAACAAGTAAAATACCTCTGGAAATTTTATTAATCATTTGATAAATATCCATGTGTAAACCGGCATTAAAAAGAATTATTAAAAGTGCTATTGCACCAAGCAAAGAAGATGCTGAAACAAAAACTGCTCTGTCTATAAGATTGAGAACAGGACCTACCAATAATCCGAATAATAGTAACCAGACTACATCTGGTATTCTTGTTCTTTCAAAAATAATTGAACCGACATAGCCTAAAACTATTGTTAAACCGAAAAATATTAAAATGGTTAGTGGGTCTATCATGAATATAGTATGTATTATTGGTATATAAAAAATTATTTTAAGTGGGAATTCTAAATTGATTGTATGAAGAAGAAATACTATCTGATTATAGTTTTCTTAATAGTTTTTATTGTAGGTTTATTCATTCATTACTATTTTTATTCTAGTTTTTGGGGAAATTTGATCAATCCTAGTAAAAAATGTGAAACGGTTATAGAGTATATAAATGGAATGATATCGGGGTTAAATTCAGTAAGTATTATTAACTCTTCTGAAAAATTAGTGTCTAACATTTGTGATGTAAAAAATTCTGAAACTATTGAATCTATAACACATTATGAAATTTCTTCTTGTGATTTAGATAAAATTAAAGCTGGGTTAGAAAACCCAACTGATTTAAGTTTGGATGATTTAAGAACTTATATAATAGTTTCAGATTTACATTCAATGAAACACGCTTTTATGTTATTGAAAGAAATATATGAGAGGGAATTTTCTGAAGATTGCAATGATGTTAGAGCTCTATCAGCTCCGACTTACAATATAATAATAATAGGGACAGGAGCTCTGGTTTATACACACCAACAAGGATTTTTGTCAAAATGTTTGAGTGAAGAAAACTTTACAGATGAAGAGAAAAAGGAATGTTTTTTAAGTGTTTTAGATGCAGAAAAATCTACTACAGATTATTATTCTAACTTAGATTATACAGGAAATATCCAAAAATGTGTTAATTTAGCATCTCATGATAAAACATTTTCTAGTTTAAGCACATCTGTTATAAATTCAATTTGTCAAAAAATGATAGAATATAGAAAAAAATTACTTGAAAAAGTTAAAAAGACAGATATTGATTTTAACCAAAAATATTTTATTATTACAAGTCTATATATTCAAGAATTATACCTTGGTAAAGAAAGTGTTTCGGAACATCTTGAAAAAAATTTAATAGAGAGAATTATTAACCCAAAATACCAGAATTTATTTACACTTGGTTAGATTACATCATGATATTTGTATTTGTCACATTATTTTTCAAATAACTTTAGGGATGTTCCCTATCAAATCAGTTGCTAACAAACCTTGTTTATATTTTTTTGAAGCCAACTCTCCAGCTTTACCATTAATATAGGCAGCTGCACAAGCAGAATCAAAGGTATTTATTCCTCTAGCAAGTAATGCTCCACAAATTCCTGTTAATGTATCTCCACAACCGCCTTTTGTCATATAAGGTGTTCCTGTTTTATTTAAGAAAATTTTATTTCCATTAGAAATAACATCAACATGACCTTTAAGAACTATTACACAATTTAATTTTTTTGCAAATTCTTTAACAAACTTTTTTCTTTCTTTCAAGTTCTTAACCATTATTCCTGTTAATGCTCTGAACTCATCAGCATGGGGTGTTAAAACACAATTTCTTTTTAGAACTTCATTTTTTCTAGCAACAGCCCTTATTGCATCAGCATCTATAACCATTGGAAGATTAATTTTTTTAATTAATTCATTGATCGTATCTAAAGTTTCTTTTTCTCTCCACAAACCAGGACCAATTGCAACAGCAGTTGCTCTAACTTCTTTTATCAAAGAAATTATTTTATCAATATGTTTTTTAATTAGTTTATCTCCTTCCAAAGGTTCTGTTATAAGATTTGGAGAAAAATTTGCAGCAACATCAGCAGCTCTTTTCGGAGCTACCATATAAACTAAATCACAACCAGCTCTGTAAGCAGCCAACCCGAGAAAACAAGGAGAACCTGTGTGTCTTTTACTTCCTGAAATAGCAACTAATCTTCCGAACTGTCCTTTGTGACTCCAGATATCTCTTTTTCCATAAATTTTCTTTAGGATTTTCAAATGGGCCACCAGCTAACATAAATTAAAAATCCTTTAATTGCAAGAGCTGCCAGAATTCCCATTAAAGCGCGTGTCCAAGGATTTCCATAATTTTTGTATTCAAAAATTATAATGAATAAAACAACAAGAGCAGCAGAAATCCATTCTGTAGGCATTAATTTTTCTAAAAACTCATATGTACTCATTACAGTCATAGAATAAAAATAATTTTACTCACTTAAAAAATTATGTTTCTAGAAAAGCTTTTTAAATTTCATAAGAGTAATAAGCTTATGGCTAAACAAAAACCATTCTATTTAAAACCTTGGGTTTGGGCAATAGTCATAATATTAATAATAATATTTTGGGTGTGGGGATCTTACAACAACTTTATTGTACTGACCCAGAATATTGAAAACCAATGGGCAAAGGTCGAAACTCAATATCAGAGAAGAATTGATTTGATACCAAATCTTGTTAACACAGCAAAAGGCTATATGCAATTTGAAAAATCTTTGCTAGAGGAAATTACATCCTTGAGAAGTCAGTGGATGGGTGCAGCTACTACTGAAGACAAAGTGAATTTTGGAAATGCTTTNNTTGTTAGTTTATGAAAACTATCCAGAATTAAAAGCAATACAAGCAGTATCATCTTTAATGGATGAATTAGCAGGAACGGAGAATAGGATTGCAGTTGAAAGATCTAGATACAATGACATGGTTAGAAATTACAACACAGCAATTAAAATGTTTCCATCAAACATCCTTGCAAATGCATTTGGTTTTGGAGAAAGGTCATATTTCCAAGCTCAAGAAGGAGCAGAAATCGCTCCAACAGTTAATCTAACAATCTCTTAGGCTTTAAAATGAAAAAACTATTGTGCATTGCTTTCCTAGTTTTTCTTTTATTTATTAATATAGGCTTTTCTCAAGAGATTCCTAATCTGGAAAAATATGTAAATGATTATGCTAATGTTTTATCTGCTTCTGATGAGAGCAGAATTAATACCTTATGCGAAGAGATCGAGAAAAACTGGACAATAGAAATTGCTGTTTTAACTGTTGATACAATAGAACCAATGTCCATCGAGGAGTATGCTGTTAAAACTTTTGAAAAAAACGGAATTGGAAAAAAAGATGTTGACAATGGTTTACTAATAGTAGCTGCAATTCAGGATAGGAAATGGAGGTTCGAAGTTGGATATGGATTAGAACCAATTATTAATGATGCTAAAGCGGGAAGAATTGGAAGAACATATTTAACTCCTTATTTTAGAGAAGAAAATTATGGAGACGGATTATATTATGCTGTTGATGCTGTAGGAAAAGTTATTCAGGCTGGAGGGGACGAGTCTGTTATTTCTGGAGAAGGATTTTCAGATGAATTGGTCCTTGAAAATATAATAATATTTTTTATTGTGTTTTTCTTTGTTATATTACCTTTAATTTTATTTATAATTCGCAGTGTTGCTGTAGAAAGATGTCCCAAATGCGGAACAAAGATGAAATGTCATACAGAAGGGGATTATATTATTTGTGAATGTCCAAAATGTGGAAAGAAAATTAGAAAGAAGAAGAAAAAGCAAACACATTTTTGGTTCTTTGTTGGTGGATTTGGTGGAGGTAGAGGAGGGGGAGGAGGTGGAGGTTTTGGTGGAGGAGCAAGCGGTGGCGGTGGCGCATCAGGTGGATGGTAAGAAATGAGCCCGGGGAGATTCGAACTCCCGACCTACTGGTCCGAAGCCAGTCGCTCTAATCCAGACTGAGCTACAGGCTCAATAATTATTTTGGTTAAGAATTATTAATAATAGTTAAGGATAAAACCGTGTCATTGTTCTTGGGAATGGAATTGTATCCATTATATGTTCTGTTCCAGAAATCCACATTACTAATCTTTCAATTCCTAAACCAAATCCAGAATGAGGAACAGTTCCATACCTTCTCAAATCCAAATACCATTCGTAATGCTTTTTGTCAAGTTTGAATATTTTTATTGATTCCAAGAGTTCTTTGACATCATAAATCCTTTCGCTTCCTCCAATTATTTCTCCGACTTCAGGAACGAGCAAGTCAGATGCTAAAACAACTTTAGGGTCTTTAGTATCTGGTCTCATGTAAAATGCTTTCATGTCTCTTGGAAACTTAGTAAGAAATACTGGTTTACCTCCTAGTTTTTCTATTAATTCTCTCTCATCTTTATCAGTTATCTCATGTCCCCATTTCTTTCCTAGCTTTTCTATTGCTTCTTTATAACTTATTCTTGGGAATGGTTTTTTCAATTCTTTTAGTTCTGTTAAATCTCTTTCCAATTCCTTTAGTTCTTTTTCACAATGTTTTAAAACATGGGCAACCACATGTAAGATCATATCTTCTCCAAATTCCATTAATTCTTCATGACCCATCCAAGCAGCTTCTATTTCAGCTGTCCAGTATTCTGATATATGTCTTTTTGTTCTTGATTTTTCAGCCCTGAATGCTGGCGTGATTGTGTATATTTTTTCTAAAGAATATATCATTGCTTCTGCATGCAATTGCCAGGATTGAGAAAGATATAGCTCTTTGTCGAAGTATTTGACCTCGAATAAACTAGAACCGCCTTCACAAGCAGCTGTTGTAAATATAGGAGACTGAATCTCAATAAATCCCCTTGAACGACAAAAGTCGTGTATTGCTCTAAAAACTTCGCTTCTTATTTTAAATATCCTTCTTAGTTTTTGAGACCTTATCCATAGATGTCTCACATCTCTTGTAAATTCTTCGCTCAAGTCTTTTGAGATTGGAAATGTTTCAGCTAGTCCGACAATTGTTAAATCTTTTACCTGGATCTCAAGCCCACCAGGAGCTCTTTTATCTTCTTTAACAATTCCTGAAACTTGGATAGAAGACTCGATTGTAGCTTTTCTTGCTTCTTCAATTCCTTTGCAAGCTAGCTGGATTACACCTGTTGAGTCTCTTAAAATCAGAAAGACCATTTCTTTCTGGTCTCTTTTTCTATAGACCCAACCTCTTAAGGAAACCTCTTTTCCAGTCAGTTTTCCTGTCAATACATCTTGAACATGAATGAAACCCATATAATCACTATCCCTATTTTTATATTTATTTTTATCCTCCTGGTAGTTTTGTAAATGGTGCAGCATCTTGAATGTGTTCTAAACCACAAATAAATCTTGTTAATCTCTCTAGACCTAAACCAAATCCTGCTGTTGGTTTAACTCCTTCTTTTAATATTTTTAAGTATAACTCGAATTTTCCAATATCTCCTGACTTTTTCAATTTTTTCAAAACTTTTTCATATTCAAATTCTCTCTCACTTCCTGATATTGCTTCTCCAAATCCTTCAGGATATAACAAATCAAAACTAAGTTGAAAATCACTGTCATCTTTATCATAAAAACTTCTGCTGTCCTTTGGATAAAATTTTACAAAAAATGGTTTGTCAAATTGCATTGAAATTGCTCTTTCTACCTTCCAAGGTAGCTCCTTTTCATAGAAAGCTTCGAATCCTAGTTTTTTTGCTAAATCAACAGCTTCTTTGTGACTTAATCTTTTAAATGGTAAACTTGGCACCTTGATGTCTCTGCCTAAGATTTTTAGTTCTTCTTCGCATTTTTTCTTTATTTCTGAAATAACAAATGAGACCAGTCTTTCTGCCAATTTCATGGCGTCCTCGTAATCTTTTTCTAACATCTCGATTTCTACTTGATAAAATTCTGATAAATGTCTTCCTGTATCTCTTGAAGTTTCTGGTTCCCTTCTAGCACATGGACAAAATGAAAATATTTTTCCTAAATGTGTTGCCAACAAAGGTTTATGAACTGTTAAAGCACTCATTAAACTGTATGTTTTACCGTAAAAATCTATTTCAAAAAATTTTGATCCTCTTATCCCTGGATCTGTGAATGGTTCGAATATAGGAGCTCTTATCTCTAAGAAGCCTTCTTTTTTTAAGAATTTTCTTATAGAATACATTATTTCTGACTGTATTTTCAATACAGCTTTCATCTTAGGTTCTTTTAAAGCAAGATATTCCCTAATTTTGTCCCTCACCTTTCATCTTTTTCACCCCTTAAAATTTTTTTAATTACTATTAAAACTCTAGAATCTGTTTTTACCTTTAGTTTCTTTCTAACAGAAGCGGGTATTGTTATTCTTCCTCTGTGATCGGGAATAGAAGTAAAGCTAAGAGATTCTATTTGCTCAAATTTTTTGTCCCAAATTTTGACGTCCACCCATTTATTTCACCTAATAGTAGTTAATATGAAGTATTATTTAAAACTATGTGGGTAATTGGTATTCAATCTTCCTTATGTGTTTCAGATATTTTTCTCTTACTTCTTTTTACCCATATAGAATTTACGTTATCCAGAGCAGCAAAAGCTAAAGGATGGAAAAATGCAACTTCACGTCCTTCTTTTAATCTGTAAACAGGCTCATTGGGAACATAAATAGAATTTTCTAAGTTTTGTTGTGCAAGTTTGTGTTTCATGTTGGAAGTCCATAAAAAGGGTTCAATACCATGTCTCATATACTCTCTTGTTAATCTATTAGCATCAGTTTTCAGACTGTTTGAAATTGTAATTAATCCAACATTATCTCTTATTTCTTCTTCTGAGAGTGATTTTAATTTAATATCGACAACAGGTTTATTTTCTGAATTTATATGAATTATTTCTTTTCTACCTGGTTTATTGTATAAACTTTGTCCACCTCTCATTTCAAGTGCATCAGCAATTTTTGAAGATCCTGGACCAACTCCTATAACTAATACGAGTGATTTAGGTATTATCTCTTCATAACATCTTTCGATTTTATCTCTTTGATCTAAAATAACAGGAAAACCATCTCTAAATCCTTTTTCAGATTCTTCCATTAAACGCATAAATTCTTCTCCTAAAGATTCTTTTGAACATTCGCCTTTATTCCATTTATAAAATGTTAATAACTTGTTGGTTTTAACAACATAAGATGATAATTCAAAAAGATTACCTGAATTCGCTAAACATAAACTTTCATTAAGATTTAATAAACTACTTTCTCTTCCAGGAATTAGTAACACATGTTTTTCTGGTTCAATTTTTCCATAATATTTTTCGAATAATCTTTTTTCTTCTTGTGTTCTATCAAAGTCTGGAAATCTTGGATCATTTAAATGAACTCCTTCTAATTGACCTTTAACCATTCGGGGTACAACTTCATCAGGATTAGATGTTGTAACAAATGTACAGACGTTTTCTTTAATAGCAGCATAAATCCTATTTGCACCAGGAACTTTTTTACCAGAACCAGTATTCTCTCCATAAATATCTCCAGGTTTAAATCTTGGCGTTCGATTCCATTCATGAAAATAAGCAGAAAGGTTTGCAGCTCTAGAATTCCACATATTAGTTTCTTCAACATGACCACTTCTACCTTCCCCACTTCTTATTAAATTTCTCTGAAGACCATCATCCCTTATAGTGTAATCTTCAAGCTTTTTTATATAGTATACTATTTTTCCAAGTTGATCCTCTGAAGTGCGAAACACTTCTTGTAAATGACCTCTTTGAATTGTTGAATTAGTTACATAAAGGTCCCAATCAGCCATAGGAAGATAATACAAACTAAAAAATTTAAGGTTAATCGATTGCTTATAGCGTAAAGTATCTGTAACCTCTTTTCATACCCAAACCCCATTTCTAGCTCAAAACCCCCAAAATCGAGAAGAATTTAAAAACCTGATATAAATCCTATTTTTCAAATTTTCATAAAGTAACCAAAATTCTCATAAAGTATCGTAAAGTATATTATAAAGTATCTTCTAATTATTTTAAAGTATATGATGTTTTAATAAAGTAGTGATTGTATGGCATGGTACGAGAGATATGGCTGGTCAAGTAATCCCTTTGATCTAATTCCCATGCCAGAGACTATTTCAGGAATCGAGGAAATAAGGCAAAAAATCGTAGAATACGTCAATTCTGGCGACTGTTGCCTTTTAACAGGAGAAGATGGTATGGGGAAGACTATTGTACTAAAATGGCTGGAAAAATATCCTTCACCAAAAACGATTTCCATATATCTAAATACTTTAGGAATGAACCCTGAAGAAATACTAAAGATAAACGTAGATGAAATAATCAGGGAGAAATCAAAAGCAGGTTTGTTCGGAAAAAAGAAAAAAATTATTATACTTATTGATGATGCAAATACTTTACCGCCTCTCTTAGGCAAGTCAATAAAGAGGAATTTTGACGATAAATTGATAAGTTCTGTTGTTTTAGCTTCTGATACTGATGAATTAAAAAATCTTAAGGGAAATCTTTTAGAACTAATAGGAAATCGAAAGATAGAATTAAGGCCTTTAACAAGCGAGGAAGCTGAAGAAATGATAAGAAAGAGAGCTAAACATAGAAACCCATTTGAAAAAGATAGTCTTGAACCCATATTCAAAAAAGCTGATTTCATACCAAGAAAAATTTTAGAACTTTGCGAAATGGTAGCTACATCAAACACTGAAAAAACTATAACAAAATATTTTGTTAAAAAATGTTTTGAGTACAAACCAGAAATTGAGACCAGCAAAACAGAAATTATAGACAGACTTTCACCATTACAAAAAGAAATTGTTAGTATCTTAAAGAAAGGTAATTTTACACCAAGTGAAATAGCTAAAAAATTAAAAAAACCAACAAAGACAATTACATCTCAACTAGCTTACTTGAGTTTGAAATCTGGTATTGGAGTTATGAAAAGAAAAGGAATAGAAAATCCTCTTGTGGAAAAGGTTTCTGAAGATTCTTCTGTTTATAGATTAACAGATGAAATTTCTTAAGAATCTTTGTGGCGCCTATGTATTTCAGTCCTTTAATTTTCCTTTTACTAATCCTTTAATAAAAAAATAAATTGTTACAATAAGTATTGAAGATAAAATTCCTGTGATGATAGGATCTAATGAAAAATAATAATAAAAAATTCTTAAAAAATCAAATACAAAAATAGGACGGGGCTTATATAAAAACCATAAACTAATTAGAAGATAAACAATAGATATAAAAAAACATGCTAATGAAACATCAACTGAAAGATCTTTAATTTTTTTCAATTTCTTAATTCTAATTGAATTACTAAATATAGCAAGTAAAAGTGAAAATAGGGGGAATAATAAAGAGTAATACAACCAATTTTTTGTTGGAGACAATATATCATCAGTTAGAGGCCATAATTGTGTCAGTATCAAAAAGAGTAAGGATGCGTAAACAATCAATAATCCATAAAATCTAATACCGAGTCTAGGTTTCTCTTTATATTCTTTTTTTACTTTTTCTGGTTTTGGTTTCTCCTTTTTTTTCATTTCAGGTTTAGCTTCTTCCTTAGGCTTTTCCTCTTTTTTAGGTTCTTCCTTTGGTTTTTCTTCTTTCTTTTCCTCAGGCTTTTTCTCAACTTTGATATCCTGTATTACAATCCCATCCATACATAAAATATAGAAAAACCAGAATTTAAGAGTTATTTTACCTCATCTTTGTTATTGTTTTAGATAATAAAAGATATGAAATTATTTTTTCGAAACGTTTATATCATAGAAAGTAGTAATATTCATTCTATGAAAGGTTTAAAAGGTATTGCACCTGCCATCGCAATTATAGCTATTTTAGCAGCTGCAGGTATTGGTGTTGGAGCACCAGTAGCTATGGCAAGCATGCAACATAGCGGTGATATGAAACTTACACCAGTAGATGCACCTTATGGAATAATGAGAGCTGGTGAAGCTATAATGGGAGCGTTTCAACCAGATAAAGGAGCATGGAACGGAGAATTGATAAGAGTCAGAGAAATGGAAAGAACTGAATTGCAAAAAAGATGTCCTGAATGTAAAGAACAAATTCAGCAACTTGAACAAGAACAAGTGAGAATAAGACAACAGGAGCAAGAAAGAGTTGCGACGGAGTCCCAAACACAAACAGGAACAGGCAAGCAAACAGGTACAGGATCTCAAGGTGGACAGGGGCAAGGCGGCTAGTAGTTATTAACTAAATGTTAATGATATCAAATCACCAACATAATGAGTTATGACTATAACTATTAATGCAATAATCAAGTGTTCCGAAATAACCTTCCAAGGTATTTCTTTTTGTTTCTTAGCAATTCTAAAACTAAGAATGCTTATCATTAGTAATCCCCAAACTACGCTTACCAAAATTGCTGTCAAAAGTTCGAATAGTAAGACAGGGATAACGAAAGTTATTGCAAAAATAAACTTGAAAACAAAAGTAGAGATTGTTGATTCCCATATGTCCTTTGTGTTTCTTTTTTCTGATTCTTCAGAAATATGCATCCCTAAAGAATCTGAAAATGCATCTGCCACTGCTATTGTTAATATACCTCCAATAACTGCAAGTTTTGAGTGAGTGCCAGAATGTAGACCCACCATTAATCCAAGAGTTGTTATTATTCCAGAAGTTAAACCAAAACTAAACCCTATTTCAAATGGCTTTTTCATATCAATAGCTTTCTATTTCTTGCTTAAATAAATATAATTTCACGCCCGAGGCAGGATTTCTATATTCAACACGATGCCTATACTATTTTATACTAAGAGAAATTTATTGATTTTGATGATAGAATGACTATTTAAAATATAAAATGATCATACAAGCTCATAAGACCCGTTTTCTTCTTTTATAGTTTTATCTTTTTCAACCATTTCTCCAATTATAATTGTAGTAAAGGGGTGACCGATTCCATACCCATTAAAAATCCTTTCCAGCTCTCCGAAAGAATAAGTCTGTTTTTCATCTCTTCTGATTTTCAAATCATCTATAATAAGTCTTTTAGCAAGTCTCTTATCCACCAAGCCTAATAAAAAATTATCATCCATTCTATCATCTTATCTTATAAATGAACCAAAAATTATTTAAGTTTGATATTTTTATATATCATAAATATTTAAATCCCTGCGAGCTTTTTTTCAAGCTTTTTCTCAATATCAAGTCTTTCAACTATTTCTTTGAATCTATTTCTTATTGTAACTTCTGTTACTCCAACAGCATCAGCTATCTCTCTCTGTGTTCTTTTCTCGCCTCCCAAAACAGCAGCTATGTATAAAGCAGCTGCAGCAACTCCTGTTGGGCCTTTTCCATGTGTAGCTTCAAATTTTTTAGCTTTGTTTAAAATTCTTATTGCTCTTGCTTGAACCTTATCACTTAAACCAAGCATAGAAGCAAATCTTGGAACATAATCTTTTGGTAAGGCAGGTAAAATTCTCATACCCAGTTGTCTTGCTACATACCTGTAATTTCTTCCTATCTCTCTTCTTTCAACACCTGTTGCTTCTGATATTTCTTCTAATGTTCTAGGAGTCTTCATTTCTCTACAAACAGCGTATAACAAAGCAGCTATAACAGATTCCATTGATCTTCCTCTTACCAAGCCCCTATCCACAGCTTTTTCATATTTTATTGCAACTTCTTCATGAACAGACCTTGGTAAGCCTAAGAAAGAAACAAGTCTTTGCAGTTCTGATAAGGCAAAAGAAAGATTTCTAGCTTTTGATTCAACCAATCTTTTTTGCCATTTTCTTAACCTATAATATTGAGCTCTTTTTGCTGGAGTAACCTTAAATAACTCTCCCTTTCCTCTTCCTACTTCAGTTGTCAAACCTTTATCATGTTTTGTATGTGTTAGTGGAGCACCTCCTCTTGTTCTTCTATGCATTTGTTCTGAGTCAAAGGCTCTCCATTCTGCAGATCTATCTATCATTTTCTCTTTTATGACAAGACCACATTTAGCACAAACAATTTCTCCCCTAGATTTATCTGTAGTAAGATGTTTAGACCCGCAACTTGGACATTTTCTAATTCTAATAAACTTTCTTGATCTTTTGATTTTTTTTGGTTTCCTCTTTCTTGGTTTCATAGTATCATGACTATTCTTTATAATGAAAAAAGATAGACGTTATTTGAAAACATCTATTGATTTCAATAGTTTAAGAATATAATTCGTTTTTATCATTTTTAAATTATTTATCCTATATATCGAGGCCTTTTTCTTAATTTTAGTTTTGTTTTCTTGGGTCTAGCAAAGAGTGCTTTACAAAGTAGACATCTATATCTTCCGTTTCTACGCTTCCTAATATGATCACTACCACAAATAGGGCAAAATCGTTTTTCCAAAATTATTTTATTTTCTTTTCTTTTTTTCATCTTGACCAACTTTTCTCTGTCTATACACATGAGCAAGAACTTTTTTTCCTTCAAGATGCTTCATTATATCTTTGAAATATTTGACAAGTTTTCTACCTTTGGGCGTTGTCCGGTATAGAATAGTTCCATCTTTTTTATCAAGTTCTTGAATCAAATTTCTCTTTTTAAAGTCTTGCAAAAATCTATTCATTTCCTTAGGTTCTAATCTTGATTTTTTTGCAATAGTTTTTTTGGTCATTGGTTCAAACAATTTTAATAAAATTCCTATCTTAATATCATGTCGACATTTCATTTTCACGCTTATCCTTATATTATTTGTTTTTTGAGCATTAATAATTCGGGAATTATTCTCCTTAGAAAATTTATAGAAGAAGGAATGATGATTCCTTCCCTATTTCTTTGCTGTTTATTTCTTTGTTTCTGCTTCCTTCTTTGTTTCTACCTCTTTTTTCTTCACTGCTTTTTCTCCAATTTTTTCCTCAACTTTGTCAACAGCTTTTTGTATAGCCACTTGAACATCAACTACATCTGTTCCTGTTTTTAGTTCTTTAAGTTTAGTGGCTAATTCATGCATTTCCATTAGAATTCACCTCCCATTACTTCAATAAAATGGCAGCAATTCTTTTTACTATTGTTTATACAAATTTAAATATTTTTAAAAAATACGTCTAGTGACTTTATAATGTTCGTTATGTTATTGATATATTTTATCACTTAAGAGTAATTAACGCCCGAGGCAGGATTTGAACCTGCAACCTTCTGCTTAACAGGCAGCTGCTCTACCGTTGAGCTACTCGGGCATATTCAAAATACGTTGCAAGCATTTATAAAATTAATTGGGTAAATTGCTTCTGAATCATACGTTATTTACCGTAAACTTTAAATATACAATTTACCCAATTTATAGAGTAAAAAAGTGATTAAAAATGCCAGAACAAATTGATCCCAATGGACGAAGTTTAGACACGTTTATAGATAGATGTGGTTGCTTTGGATGCGCAAAAAAAAATGATGGGTTTGGTACTTGGCCTTCAAAAGAAGCTATTTATGATTGTGGTAAACGAAAAAGGGAAATGAAAGAAGCTCATAGCACCGGAACACCATATGAAAGTTTTAATTGTGAATACAAAACACGCAAAACAACAACTCCGGAACTAGTATTGATCTAAAGTTGATAGATTTTTTAAAAAATTATCTAATTTTTCTATTCTAATTCATTATTTTTAACAGATATTTTAAAATATAGATAAATTTATAAGTAAATTTCCAAATAGAATAAAGTACCTTGTTAATAAATCGGGCAATTTATTAACATTACCTTTCGGGCAAAAGGTATTTTGTAATTATAAACTACTGTAAGGTCTCTATTTCTAAAAATAGTTAGTGCAGATGTTTAAAAAGCATTTCGCGTTCACAAAATATATTTCCTAAAAAACATGTGTGCGGCACATACTGTTCAAAAAAACATAAGTAAGAGGTGTAAATAATGGAAACCATAATACAATCTGCTTTTAATAGAGCTTTTGGCAATGAAAATGTTCCTGCCCCAGGAGTTCAAGGAAGAATTGAGAAAATGGAAAACGTTGATTGGGAAGCAAGAGTTTCTGAAGAATTCGATATTCAAATGCATAAAGCAAAGATAATGGTAGTTGGATGCGGAGGAGCTGGTTGTAATACTGTAACAAGACTAACAGAGATAGGAGCATCAGGAGCAGATATAATTGCAACTAACACAGACGCAAAACACTTGGCAATAACCAAGGCTCATAAGAAATTGTTAATAGGAAAAGACACAACAAAGGGACTGGGAGCCGGAGGTTATCCTCAAGTTGGAGAAAAAGCAGCTGTTGAACAAAGAACACAAATTAAGCAATTGCTAGAAGGTGTTGATCTTGTTTTTGTAACAGCTGGAATGGGTGGAGGAACAGGAACAGGAGGAGCCCCAGTTATTGCAGAAATAGCAAAAAGCTTAGGAGCAATAGTTGTTGGAGCAGTTACAATGCCATTTAAGATGGAAGGAACAAGAATTCAGAAAGCTGAAGATGGTTTATCAAAATTAAGACAAGTAACAGATACAGTTGTAGTCATAGAAAACCAAAAATTATTAGAATACGCTGGTTCTATGCCATTAGCTCAAGCATTTGCCTTAGCAGACGAATTAATATCAATGATGATAAAGGGAATAACAGAAACCATAACAGTTCCTTCACTAGTTAACCTAGATTTTGCAGATGTGAAAACAATAATGAAGTGCGGTGGTGTATCAGCAATATGTGTTGGAGAAAGTGATTCACAGTCAAGAATAAAAGATGCTGTTCTAAAAGCTTTGAATCATCCGTTGTTGGAGGTTGATTACACAGGCGCTTTAGGAGCATTAATACATGTTATCTGTGGACCAGATTGCACATTAGCTGAGATCAATGAAGCTGGAGAATTGATATCAAAAAGATTGTCTCAAGACTCACAAGTCATCTGGGGAGCAAGAGTCTTACCAGAATATGCAGGAAAAGTTCAAGTTATTGCAATTGTTACAGGTGTTAAGTCTCCTTACATACTGGGACCAGTTCAAAGAGAAGAAATGGCAAGAGGAGTGTCAAGCGAACTAGGAATACCAGTGATAATGAGGTAATCAGCATGAAGAAAGTGAGGGAAGTGAAAAAATTAAAGGAAGATGTTCCTTTCTTTTTGATATTTTATTCGAAGAACAACTAACTTCCCTTTTCTTTTTCTTTTTTTATAAATCAATATGTTAGAGGTTCGAATCCCTCTCGAGTCTTCATTACTTAAAGACTACAGAATAGAATTTAAGAATTATTAGTTCTATTAATATTTTCTAACAAACCTAGTTTCTTCTGCTAATTTTAGAAATCTTCTATACTGTCCTGTATTTTTGAAGACGATGATATCTCTCAAATTGAGGTGAATCAAGTATTCTGGACCTAAAACTTCACTTACTTTTTTCTCTCTATCAAAACCTAGTCTGTCTATTGCTGCGTTCACTACATTTATTCTCTGAGCGATGTGTTCTTTACTTGCTCCTAATAATGCTATATCCAAATTTCCCCAAATCTCGCTCAAAGCTTTTCCAACAGTAACACTCGCATCTATTCTGTATTCCTTTCCCATTTTATTTTTTATAGAATCGATTACCCTAGATACATCTTCTTCAAAATCATATTTTGCTCTTTGAGCCATAATTTTATAAAGAAAAATAAGCTTTATAAACTTAATTCTTATTAGGACTTTGTTACTTGATTCAAGGTTTCTCTCGAGGCTCTTCTAACAGGATACCATTTAGTTAAATAAGAAAAATCAGGATTAAAACTATGTAAAACGATTTATAGGATAACTTTCTTCTTGTTCTTCAGAATATCTCCTTCTATGTCTCCTTCTCCAATTAGGTGGTATTTTTCCCATATTTTTCAATCCTCTTCTTGTTTATTCCTTCTCCATATGTTTATATTTTCTCTTCCATGCCTTTCTAATGCCTTTTCTCTCATTACAAACGTGTTACCCAAATTTATCACTTACCTTTTTTTAAACACTTGTTAAACTTTTTCAGAATAAGAAGTATCTCTTTATTATTGGGTTCCTAGACATATATAGTCCTATGTCTAATAAATTTTAAAATAGAAAAACCAGATAAATGTATATCTATTTAAGCTTCTAAATTAAACACTCCTTACTAAATAAAGGAGAATTTAAATGCAATTTGAAAGAAGACGCTTTGATAACAGAAGAGATAGAGGCTTTAACTTTAATAGAGCCCCAAGAGAAATGCATAAAGTCATTTGTTCTGAGTGTGAACAGGAATGTGAAGTTCCTTTCAAACCAACAGAAGGCAGGCCTGTCTTTTGTAGAGAGTGTTTTGCTAAAAAAAGAAGATTTTAAAGAAAATTTTAGTAAATTCTAAGAAATTAGATTACTATTTTTATTAGTGTGAACTCTTCTAAAACTTTATGAAATTTGAAAATATAATAATTTACTATGAGGGGAAAGATGATTAAAGAAGAAAACCGTATTTTCTTGCTAGAGTCCCTCTCGAGGCTCTTATTTTCTATATTAATTTAATATATTGTGTTTGAGTTCCAATGTTCAGAATTTAATGAGTTTCCTGCTGTCAATATGTTTATAAAAGATTCCACAACCCCAGATGCATCACCAATTGGTTTTCCTATAAACTCACCATTCGGTCTTCTATTCCAATTAGGATGTCCCTCACCATCATGGTTTACTAAAACATGAGTATAATTATGAGCGCTCATTAGTTCAGAATATGCGCTCATTGCTCTCCTCTTATTATTTTCAGCAACTTTTGGATTATTGGAGTCTTTTCCCTGATATATTGTTCTTTTATTTAATTTATCAAGCATTATTTCATAAATTTTACTGTCTAATTTAATACTCTGAGACTTAAAATCTTCAATCTCTTTTTCTGAAACTGGAGATACAAAAACACTACTTATCTTTACATCACCATAAAAAAGATTATTTAATTTACTCAGTTCAGGACCAAACTTATGATAAGCTTCCACTAATACTATATCATTTTCAGCTCCCAAAATTTCATCCGAATCTATTGCTTGAGGAAGTCCTCTACAATCAGCGACTAAAAATCTTGATGTATTTTGAAGCTGCCTAATCTCAATAGCCGTTCTAAAATATTTCGGGTTTTCCCATAAATATTTTTCATCAGGTCTAGGTCCCTTAGGTCTAGATTCTCTGCTTCTAATAACAGGAACACTACTGTAACTCATTTTTGGAAAGAAATTATCTACAGTAGCAATTAAAGGACCTTTTCCCACACATGAGGGTCCAGACAAAAGAACAACTTGCAGATTATCCCTTTCTATCCACCTCCTAAAATCACCATGGTATTTTTCTCTACTGACTCTTTCTGACTTTTTTCTAGCTTTTTCTAAAGTTCCTTCAAAAATAATATCCGGAGGTAAACGTTCTTGAGGCAAGGTACTATATGGTCCTCCTCCACCTGGTTCATTTGGTAAGTGGTCACCGAAACATAATCTAAATTTTGGCATATAATTATAATAATTAAGAAAATTATTTAAACCCCTTTCTTAAATAAAATGATATCATGAAGAGGAAGATGATTAAAGAAGAAAACCGTAGGTTATCTTTTTTATTAGAGACCCTCTCGAGGCTTCCCTCCCATTTAAATTCTTTTCTATCCTAATAAAATAAGATAATATGACATCTGATGATCTAAAGGTTCAGCATAAAATTCAGGAAGCAATACGATACGTGCTTCAGCCATCCTCTGGAGACAATTTCTTAATAATTAATAGAAATTCAGATCATCTTTCAGCACTAACAGAAAATGCTGCAAAAACACTTAAGTTGAATGCTGAAACTTTTTCTCTAAATAAACAAGGACCTTATGATAGGTTTCCTTCAGAACTTAAAGAAAATATACTCTCTAGAAAATATCCAAGAGCCATAGGACTTTTTACTTATCCTGAAGGTACAGACTGGGGACAAAAAGAAACACCAGCAAGAGTAGATCTTCTTTATGAAGCAATAAAGAAAACTCCTATGGGATATTTACATGCACCGGGAATAAATTCTGATATGATTTTGAATGGTCCAGGTAGAGTTAACTTTAAAGAAATGATTACTGACGCAGAAAAAATGCTTGAGACACTAAAAGGAGTAAAAACAGTTCAAATTAAAGCACCAGCTGGGACTGATATTGAGATTGAAATACCTTCTGAATTAATATGGGAAACTGATTGCATAGTTGTACCTCCTGATCCTTATGGAGATCCAGGAATATTTGGTAATTTTGTACCAGGAGAAGTTTGTATTGAAAGAAGAAGAAAAGTTAGTGTTGCTGGTAGAGAAGTCAAATATCCAATAAAACTTATAGCAAATGGAACAATTGTTTGTGATGTTTGCGCAGACAATATTAATAAGTTAGTCGATCCAGCTAAACCAATAACAATTTCATTTAAAGATGGTGTTTTAACAGATTATAGATCACCAGATGAGGCCTTCCAAGTTTTACACGAAGAATGGAAACAGAGAGAAGCAGAATATGGATTACCAACAGTTATGGAAGAATTGGGGATTGGAATAAATGATAAAGCTAGGAGAACACCAGAGATGCTAGAAGCTGAAAAAATGGATGGTACTGCTCATGCCGCAGCTGCACATGTAAATTCTCATGCTGATTTTCTTGTTGATAGACCAACTGTCACTGTAATTTATGAAGACAAATCTAAGAAAACAATTATGAAAGATGGGGTTTTAAAACTTAACTAATTTTTTCTAATAAGGCTTGCAACTTGACTTCAGGTTTCTCTCGAGGCTTTTTATTAAAATGTTCTTTCAATATGTTTGCTTATTGCTATGCCAAAATCAACAAACTTAGGGCCTATTTTCTTACCGTGTTGAGTTTTAAAAGAATTTCTCAAACTAGAAAGATATTGATAATCATGTATTGCTTCTTCCGGCGGTATATTATGCTTTTCTTTAGCTCTCCAAAAACTTTCTTCTCTTTCTAATCCCCAAAGTATATGATCTGCATCAAAATTACTCTGAAAGGGAACATCAAATTCAACATCACCTATTGAGAATAAATCAATTTCATCATGTCTCATAATTATTTGTGGTATGTATTCATCTTCAATTGAACATCTTGCTAGTATTTCTTTGGCTACTTTTGAGCCTTCTATAGCATGTTCTTTTTTAAATCCACGATAACGTTCTACATCATGTAATAATCCAACAGCAATTGTTCTTTTAATTAATCTCTGTTTTACTTCACCTTCTATATTTCTTGCATTACATTCTAAATCTGCAAAATAGCCACCACGAGGAGCAACCCATCTTAAATGTTCATGTCCATGACCTGGTTCTGTATCTTTTTTAGAAACATGTTCTTGAACCATTGCATTTAGGACAGCATAATCCTTAACAATAATAGAATCAAAAGGAGAAAGTTCCTCGTAAGATGGTAAATTAGGAAGTCTACTCTTTAGTAGCTGAGCATGTTTCTTTGCTTCCGTAATAATATCTTCATAGGCCAATTCTTTCATATTCTGTATTAAAATAAAAATCTTTTTAAATAAATCTTTTATAAATGATTACTATGAAGGGAAAGATGATTCATATTTCTATAATGCTAATGTTACCATTGCTCCGTAAACAAGGAAAGCTGGCCAGAAGATTGCTTTGAAGAATCCTACAACTCCATCCCAAAAACTTGATGCAGTAGTTATGTAATATATCAATGCAGCAACGAATCCCAAAAAGTAAAACCAACCTCCAGTTCCACTACTACTCACACTGTCTTTCACTGTACATCTGAAGTCTTTCTTTCTTCGTTTGGATCCCCTAAATTCCTTTTCCATCTTCCTTCCTATGACCTCTCCGATTTCATCCCAAGTCGGTTCTTTCTTTCTTCGTTTAGATGATTTTTTCTTAGCTATCTTATCACCTCCTTTTAATTATTTTTCTATTCGGTTTATTATTTATATAAAAATTTTATTTCTTAATTAATTTTCTCTAAGTTTTTTAATAGTTTTTTTCAATTTTTCTTCTATTTTCTTGCGTTCGGTTATGTCCTTTTGTACAGATATAGAATGCAAAATTTTACCATTTTTGTTTTTAACAGAATTGGCACTTAATATTACTGTACGCTTTTTGCCACTTTTGCTAATAATGGTCATCTCCTCATTGTTTATTTTACCATATTTTTTCCATTTTTTAAAAAAAAGCTTCATTTTTTGCATTGACTCTGGAGCATAGATTTTTTTTAATGGTTTGCCAACAAGATTTTCTTTTTTATATTCAAGTATCTTTAGCGCAGACTTGTTAACATCGATTATCAAACCTTCTGGTGAAATCATGTAACAGTATGCTGGTTCATTTTCAAAGAATATTCTAAAGCGTTTTTCTGCGTTTTTGCGTTTGGTTATATCATCAATGATTAAAATGAATGAAATACTATTATCGGGATTTATCACTTTTGTGCCTTTTATGCGGAGAGTGTCATCAAACTTATCAATGATTTCAAACTCCACATTATCGTTTTTACTTTTAATCAGTTTATTTATTTGTTTTAGGGAATTTGGTTTCTTCAGGCCAAGCACGCTTGTGTAAAATTTTTTTCCTGTTATGTTATCATATTTTTTAAACATAAAATCATTAATAAATTGGATATTATATTCTCTGTCTATAACTATCAGACCTATAGGAATCTTGGATGCAATGTTAAATATCAGTTTTTCAATGAAACTCATATCATCTATTTTAGAACTAGAAAGCTTTTGCAAAAGATTTTTATTAACAAACCATATTTTCCCTCTACCCAATTTCTTGTGTCTTAATAGACCTTCCCTTTCCATTATAGAAAGATATTTAGATATAGTATGACGCTTGAATCCTACTTTATTTCCAATTTCCAAAGAAGTAGCTCCATCGGACCCATAACCAACAATTACCTTTATAATTTCTTTTTTAATTTCAGATTTCATTTTTTAATCCCTCATTATTTTTATCCTTCTTAACTCTTAATTTTATATATTTATTTAGTACTTTCTAGTATTTAATGGTTACTATTAATGGATACCTTTAATGGATACCTTTAAATATTTGTTTAACCCAATAATTTTAGGGATTACATGAACAATTGTTTTGTTTTTGAAACCGTCAAAGGGGGGAAATTAAAATCTAATTTTTTTAATATTAAACTATCTGGATTTTGTTTTAATTGTGAAAACTACAATGAATCCTTAAAAATTGTAGAAGGTCTTTTAATCTGTGAATTTTGTAGAGAATGATTTTTTAATTTCATTATAAAATCGAGGAGGTAAAAAAATGAAAAAAAATATAGTAGAAACTGCAATAAATGCAGGATCTTTTAAGACATTAGTAAAAGCGGTTAAGGCTGCCAAACTTGTTGAAACTTTAAGTGGCAAAGGGCCATTTACGGTTTTTGCACCTACTGATAAAGCATTTAGAAAATTACCGAAGGGGACAATTAAAAAACTACTTAAAGATAAAAATAAACTAACTGCAGTTTTAACATATCATGTAGTTTCTGGAAAAGTTATGGCATCAGATGTTTTGAAACTTAAATCAGCAAAAACTGTTCAAGGAGGAAGAGTTAAATTTGACACCGCAGATGGTGTTAAGGTAAACAATGCCAATGTAGTAAAGGCAGATATAAAAACTAGCAATGGAGTAATTCATGTAATAGATAAAGTATTGTTACCCAATTAATTTTTTACCGAGTTTAATTGTTATTCGGTTTTTTAATTTTACATCATGAATAAAGAGGTTATTATATGTGTAAAACTTGTGCAAAACATAGAAAGAAGAAAAAGAAAAAATAATACAGGGGGTTTAAATATGAAGACTAAAGAAATTTTAATAATATTTTTTATATTCTTATTTTTTATTTCAGAGACAGCTTTTGCTCATCAACCTAGAATAGTTTCAGAACAAATTACATTAATTAGAAATCCTGAGGTTTCCCAGGCATTTTATGGTATTCTCAAAGGAAAGCCTGATTATTATCATATCGATTCAGAAAAACAGTTTAATCTTTATGTCGGGATTCTTGTCCCCGATATTGAAAACATAGATAAAGATGTTTCTGTTAAGGTTGTTCTAGAACATGAGCATGAAGAAGAACACGAAGAAACTGAATATATCCTTAATGGCACGGATCATGAGTGGACGTATTATTATGAAGAATTTGGTGGAGATTCGTATTATCAAGGGCCTGAGCTTAAAACAACTGCAGAAAAAGGAACTTATATTATTGAAGTTTTCAGTCAAGATAATGATGGAAAGTATGTTCTTGTGGTTGGAGAAAAAGAGGAATTTCCTTTGGATGAATTCATAAATACAATAATAACTCTTCCTAGATTAAAAGAGGAGTTTTTCGAGAAACCAGCTTATACTGCATTCTTTAACTTAATTGGTTTGTTTTTACTTGTAATAGTTGTTGTGGTAATTGCCATCATATATGTCATCTTTAGATTTATTAAGAAAAGAAAAAAGTGAAAAATATGAGAGTTTGGATTATTCATTCCAAATATCTAGATTGCAAAGGGTTAGTTGCATTATGGAGAGAAACGCTGTTAGCTAGAAAGGTCCTTAAAGGCAAGACCAAAGGTTGGAAAAACCATCCCCAATTAAATAAATTCAAAACCCATAAAGATCCTGTTGCTGCTGTTAATACTTATCTTCTTTATGTTTGGAAAGAATCTGAAAAAAGATGTTATAAATTTAACAAAAGAAAAATTGAAAAAAACTTTACAAAAAAGAAAATAAAAATTTCTAAAAAAGATATTATTTCTGATTTTGAAGACCTTAAAAATAAACTTAAGAAAAGAAATCCTGAAAAATATAAGGAAATTGCTAAAATAAAGAAGGTAGAAGCAAATCCTATATTTATTATTAATAATTAATGGAGGTTTAAAAATGAAAGAATTTATATGTGTGCAAGTTGGCAATCATGGGGATGTAGGTAAAACAATTGCCGAATGGCAAAGAAAAGGCTGGAAGCTTCATACATATCAAGCGACTGGACGTGACATTTGGATTAAACATTATCTGCTTTTCGAAAAGGGAAATTAGATAAATAATGAATGGAAAGATTAAAAAACAAATTATCCTTTGAATTTCATATAGGTTGGTTTACTCTCTCTTTTGATCTTCTCCATTATAAGACTGTTTCCAAACTTTTCAATATGAACATAATCTTCCATAGACTGTCTATCAGGAGCAGAAGGTTTTACATCAGAATAACCTAGAGTTATTATTGCACATGGCCTAACATGACCTGGACATTCTAAGAATCTAGCAACCATAATTTCAGAAAAAGCTCCAACCCAGCATGTTGATAGTCCTAAAGCTTCAGCAGCCAAAAGAATATTCTCGATTGCTGCAGCAACTGACTGTATTCCATAAAGTTTTAATCCTCTTTCCCCATAAATTGCTCCTGCTACTTTATTGTTGGTACACGCAACTATGAAAACTGGAGCATCTAGCATCCACATCTGATTATAGCAAGCCTCGACCAAATGTTCTTTCATTTTAGGATTTCTCACAATAATAAATTCCCAAGGTTGACAGTTTCCTACAGAAGGAGAATATTTAATAGACTCAAAAATTTCCAATAACAATTTCATGTCAACTGGTTTTTTATTGTATCTTCTAACAGAACGTCTGCTTTTAATTACAGAAATAATAGAACCTGGTATTTCCTCTTCTCTCATGATTTCCTCGAATTCTTCAGGTATTTCTTTTTTCTTTTTACCAAACTTAGTAATTGTCTTAAATGGCATAAAGATAATTAGACGATTAGATTAAAAAAGTTTTACGTATTAAATCGGTAATTCATTCCATTTGTATCTTTTAGTGAATATAAAACTATTCCAATTTTTTATTATTTTCGAAAACTTTGTTTTTACTGTATGTGAAATAAAGTCAAGTTCCTCAGTATCTTTTGCCCAAAAAGAGAATTTTAGGTCAAAATCACCAGTTATCTTTTCAACAGTCGCAACATTTTTATGATCCATCAGGTATTTGAAAAGCTCGTTCCATTTTTCTTCTGTATAGTTCCAGGTTGATAACATTATAATAGCATAAATATGATAACCGAGTTTTTTCTTATTAATTCTAACAGTAAATTTTCGTATAACACCTGATCTTACAAGTTTTCTTAGTCTGTACCTAACAGTTTCATGAGATAATTTAACCATCTTAGCCAATTTTAGAATAGGGATTCTGCCATCATTCTCCAAAATCCTTAAAATTTCAATGTCCTTCTTGTCGACTTTGACTTTTTCAGAAATTTTGATAATTTTTTGCCTCATATTTACTATTTTTAAGATACTTCTATATAAATTTAACTATTCTACATATTAATATTACTTAAAGGTTGTAAATAACAATAAAATTGGTGAAATTATATGAAAAAAACAAAAAAAGATAATAAAGAAGAAAGAAAAAACATGAAAGGTTTTAGAGTTAAAAAAGCTAAATCAAAAAAAGCAGGTACTAATGAGATATTCACATGTTTTGAAGGAATTGAAAATTATGGAGTACGTGTTTTTCACAGAGGTGCTAATGAAAAAGCTGGTGAGGAATATCATACTGGAGATAATCCATCAAAAAATCCTGAAAGATTCTATATTGCTAATGGAAGAATAGAATTTAATGTTTCTAATGGAAAAGAAGATGAAAGAAGAGAAGTTGAAAAAGGTATGGTAGTAGAAATAGACCCATATGTTTGGCACGCAACCCGCACTTTAAGTGAAACTATTTACTTGAAAGTCATTGAACCAGGTCAAAAAGTAAATGATACTGTTTTTTTAACGCTCGGAGAGTACAAGGAAAGATTTGGAAAGAAAAGTTAGTAGTGTTTAAATGAAAATCAACAAAAATGATGTGAAAGCAATAGAAGATACTTGTGGCTCAATAAGAGAACTTTATAGATCAGAAAAAATGAGTATTGCTTATGTAACTCTATTGGGAAAAGCAAAAGAACATACTCATAGAACAATGGAAGAAGTTTATTATATTGAAAGAGGAAAGGGTCAATTAATTGTTGATGGTGAAATTATAAGCCTGAAAAAAGATGATTTAATTCCAATACCACAAAATAGTTGGCATTACTTGAAAAATCTAGGAAAAAAACCTCTAGAAATAATGGTCACAAATTCTCCACCTTTTGATAGAGACGATGTAATCATGAAGTCCTAGCTAAAATACTTTCCAAAAGATCTGGAGCTGTTTCTGCTACTTCCCTTATCCAGTATAAAACATTTATTAATCTCTTATTTTTTGTTTCCTCTGATATTTTATTGACCCTAGCTCTTATTTCTATCTTGTAATCAAAAACTTTTCTGGCCTTTTCTTCATTGTATTTAAAATAATTTACTGATAACATTTCTATCATGTCTTTTAAATCTTCTATTAGTTTCAATATTTTCTCATTTTTTATTTTGTAGTTAGCTAAACTCTTCCCTAGTCTCGCAACATCATCAGATATATGTTCTATTAACAAAACTTCTGAATATCTATGAGGTATGGTTTCAATATTTATGTTTCCCGATGGATGTCTTAATTCTTTGTTTAACTTTCTTAAAAGTAAGTAAACAAAACGGTTCACTGTCTGGTCTCTATCATGCATAGAACCAGCATCAGTATTACCTTTAGTTTTTAAAACATCTTCTAACATGGTTCTTATCATAAGAAAGCATCTTCTTATTATCTGATCAAATGGCTGTTCAGAGCTTATTCCCAAATCTCTTATTAAGAACATGTTTTCTGTTTGTGAAACAATCTCCATTCCTATAAGATTTTTAACTCTTCTATTTATGACATCGTAGAGTTTTGTTGTATCACCCAAAATAGTTATTTCGTCATAGCCTTTAATGTATCTAGCTATTAGTAATCTCTCATTAAAAGTTGTTATGAATGGTTCAGAATCATCTCCACGGGGTTTTTCAGTATTTTTGATTTCCACTGTTGTTCTAAGAGGTTCAAATTTATGCTTCTGAGTAGATATAATTAGTTTTGAATTATTTTGATCAACTTCTAATTCATCTCCTGCAGAAATTCCTTGTTCTCTAATCCATTTGGCTGGTAATGACATCACTAAAGTTGCTTTTCCTAATTGTACAGCCTTTCTTTTCATGAAATATATATGTATAGTTAAATATATATACTTTAAGGATTTAGTATATATTATGTTTCTAAGATTATCTAAATATGAGAAAAATATTGTTAACTAATGATGATGGTATTGGATCAAAAGGATTGAGAGCTTTAGAAGAAGCTGTAAAAGGATTAGGTAAGATTTATGTTGTTGCTCCTAAAGGACTACAATCAAGTACAAGCAGAGCTTTAACAAAAAGAAAGTTCTTAGAAGTAGAAGAGATGGAGAATTATGATGGAATAGAAAGATATGCAATCGATGGAACACCTGCAACATGTGTTTTAATAGCTATTGAGAAGGTTCTAAAAGAAAAACCTGATCTAATTATCTCAGGAATAAATCTTGGGGAGAATTTAGGAACAACTACTTATACAACCTCGGGAACAATTGGTGCTGCTTTAGAAGCTGCTACTACTTATGGCATTCCTGCTATTGCTGCTTCAGTAATAATTCCAATTGAACATCACGAAATTCATGAAGATTATCCTGTAGATTTAACTATTGCCAAAAATTACTTAAGAAAAATATCTAAGTATATTTTAGAATCTCCTAACAATGGGAGAGAATATGATGTACTCAACATTAACTTTCCTTTATCATCGGAAGATAAAGGTTTTAGAATAACTGCTCCCAGTAAGAATAAGTTTTATCATCCAGATTTGATTGAGAAAGATGGGAAGTATAAAATTTCTCATAGTATTAAAGTTGAGGACGAGGAAGAAAATAGTGATGTAAAAGCAGTTTTTGATGGAAAAGTATCAATCACACCGCTTTCTTTTATCAGTAATAATGGAATTTCAATTGAAAAAATTGAAAAAATCTTTAATGATGTGATAAAATGGTAAAAAACCCAGACCTGGAGAGAATAGGAAAGTATGTATTAAGAAACATTATAAACGGTACAGATTTATTACAAAGAACAGAAACAATGGGTGCACTGACACCTGAAGAAATGGTCGAAACAGTCATAGATGATTTAAAAACGGAGATTGATGAAAAACATAGACTCAGACTTAGATCTGGTCCAAATGGATTTATTGATGTCTATGATTTTAAAGAAAGTAATGGAGATGGTGTATCAACAAAAGAACTTTATAATGAGGATGTTCATAAAAAAGAGTTGATGTATGAACGTAAACATGGACATTCTGAACAAATTATTAAACTGGGCATAATTGATGATAGATTCGGATATTACTTTTCAATGAAGGATATTAATCTTCTATAACATGATATAAAGACAAACTTTATTTGTTTTTAATTATAGTTATAGATTATGAAATACTCTGTTTTAGCAGACAATTATGAAAAACTAGAAAGTACTTCTGGCAAAATTGAGAAAACCAATATAATTTCTAAGTTATTAAAAAAGACTCCTACCAAAATTCTATCAAAAGTTGTTCTTTTGTTAAGTGGAAAAGTGTTTCCTGCTTGGAGTGAAGAAGAATTAGGAGTTGCAAACCAATTAATGATCAAATCAATTTCAAAAGCATATGGTATAAATGAAAAGGAAATTGTTAAAGAGTTTAAAAAAACCGGAGATTTAGGTTTGGTGGTTGAAAAGCTTTCAAAATCAAAAAAACAAACAACCCTTGGAACAAGAGAATTAGATATGGAAAAGGTTTTTGAAAACCTTCAATTAATATCTAAACAGACTGGAAGTGGTTCTCAAGATAGAAAAATGAATCTTATTGCAGAATTGTTAACCCAAGCAAAACCAAAAGAAGCAAAATATATTGTAAGAACAGTTCTAGGACAACTAAGAATTGGGGTGGCAGAAGGAATAATTAGGGATGCTGTAGCAGGAGCTTTTAATGTTTCTGCGAAAGCCGTTGAGAATGCTTGGTTTTTGAATCCTGATTACGGAGAAATAGCAAAAATAGCAAAAGAGAAAGGAGAAAAAGGATTAAAAAAAGTAAAAGTAGAAATAGGAAGACCAATAGTGGTTTTATTAGCAGAAAAAGCTCCTTCTCTAAAAGATGCTTTAAGTTCCTTTGATGAATCTGCATCTGAATACAAATATGATGGGGCAAGAATGTTAGTACACAAGAAAGATGATAAGTTCTGGATATTTACAAGAAGGCTAGAAAACATAACCAAAGCATTTCCAGATGTTATTGAGGTTTGTAAAGAGAGTTTGAAAGCTAAAGAATGTATTGTAGATGGCGAAGGTTTAGCAATTGACAAAAAAACTGGAAAACCCCTGCCTTTCCAATCATTATCCCAGAGAATAAAAAGAAAGTATGATATAAGAAAAATTAGCAAGGAAATTCCTATAGAATTGAACTTTTTTGATATTATTTATCTAAATGGAAAACCTTTGTTTGACTTGCCTTTAAAACAGAGGAGAAAACTTTTAGCTAAAACAGTTAAGGAAATGCCTGGAAAAGTCCAGCTAGCAAAACAACTAGTTACCAATGACTTGAAAAAAGCTGATAAGTTCTATAAAAGAGCTCTAAAAGCAGGACAAGAGGGTTTAATAGTTAAAAATTTGCAAGCAAAATACCAACCTGGAAGAAGGGTTGCGGGTGGATGGCTTAAGGTAAAACCAGTTCTAGAATCATTAGATTTAGTAATAATTGGGGCGACTTGGGGAACTGGTAAAAGAGCTGGCTGGCTAGGATCCTTTATTCTAGCTTGTAGAGACCCTAATACAGGAGATTTTTTGGAATGCGGCATGCTAGGAACTGGAGTTAAAGAGAAGAAGAGTACGTCAAAGGATATTACTTTTAAAGACCTAACTGAAATATTAAAACCTCATATAGAGTCTGAAAAAGGAAATAAAGTTAAAATAAAGCCCAAAATAGTAATAGAAGTTGCATATGAGGAAATACAGAAAAGTCCTACTTATTCTTCTGGCTATGCTTTGAGATTTCCCAGACTTTTGAGAGTTAGATGGGATATGGGACCAGCAGGAATAGATGCTTTAGAAAGAATAGAAAGAATATTTAAAATACAAAAAGGAAGAAAATAAATTTGTATTTGTTATTATTTAAACAATGGAAACCCATGTAAAAATAATATTAGAAAAGGATCCTATAGTTAGAAGAATATTTCATCATTTTTATTACCAAACAAAAACTCCAGTTACAAGAAGAAATGAATATATTTCAAGAGTCTCTAAAGATCTTGCAATACCTGAAGAAACAGCAAAAAATACACTTAATTTTCTATTAGATTCTGGTCTTTTAGAAGATTATATAGTTAGAAGAATATTTCATCACGGTGTTTCAAATATGCTTATAGGGAAAGAAGAATATGTGTTCAAAGTATCTAGATATCTTGGAACACCTGAGAAAGAAGTAAAAAGTAAAGTTAAATCTCTAATTGATTTAGAAATTATAGAATGTTTTTTGGGTAAGTCAAAAAATGCTTTAAAATATTTAATTTAATCGACCTTTTCTGGTATTCTTTTACTTAAATCAAATATTTGCCAGTCTTTATAATTCAATTTAACAGCAAGAATAGGTTTTGCCTTGCATTTTTTAGCAATTCTTATTAATTCTTTTAATTGATTAAGATGGAATTTAGAATAATAAACTTTTTTTCTAGACTTACATTCTATGAATTGTACTTTTCCATTTTTAACAGCAACTAGATCACAAATAGCTTCTTCTTTTAATCCAGAACCAGCAACCCTATGAACAACAAAACCTTTTTTTGTTAGGAATTCTAAGAATTCTCTTTCCCTTCTAGAACCTTTAGGACTTCTTGGCATAATATTTAATAATTGTAGAAATTAATAAACTTAAATTATTTCTTAGGTTTATTTTAATTATGACTTCTTTTCAAAAACCAAACTATATGAAGTTTATACCTTTGGGACAAGTTGGTATCAACATATGCATACACACAACAAGGAATGAAGAAGGATCTCCTCCACTGGGTTTGTCTGAAATCTATGAAGAACTTGGAAAACTTGAACTTAGATACCGCATACCCACTTTACCAGAGCTTTTAAAGTCATTAAGGATTTTAAGCGATATTAACTCGGAAATCAGGGAGGCTATTTTAATGGTAAAAACAGAAAGAAGTAGCGATATCATATGTTGGCCAAACAAAAATTGGGATTATGCTCCAGGTATTATTGAGCCTAATCCGGGAAGAGGAAAACATGTTCTTTTGATCAGGGGAGCTGATTTTGAAAAAAGAGGAAACAAAAAAATTATAAAAAAAGGGGAAAGAATCGAACTTCCGAGTTATTCTGAAGTTGTTGGAGAATTAAAATTTCCTATAGAGGAACTGGGACTATCAAAAGGGGATTATATATTTAATAGACCTTACAAAATGAGAGAAAAGAATAGAGGCGTAAGGAACTTAATGGTTGGTAGTTTCACTAATAATTTTGAAAATGTTTTTGTAAATGCTGTTTTTCCTCCTTGGGAAGCAAGAAATGAAATAGAATATAGACTTTGTACTGATATGATTAGCTTAAAAAAAGAGTAAACGGTCCAACTCGCCACTGCTTGAGCCGCTGGACCAAGAATAAACTCAAAACGGTAAGAGATATATTATAATTCTTAATTTAAAAATATTTTGATTCTGAAAAAATCATATCTAAAAGTAGATTTTATCAATAAACAAAAACTAAAAAGGTATCATTGATTCAACTTTTTTCATCTAAAACATATTAACTGTTTTATAAATTAAAATAACATTAATCTATATATGAAATCTATACTAACAATAATCCTAATTTTTTTGATAATACAAATTATAGGCCTGTATATCGGGAATACATACATAGAAATTATAGATCAGGCCATAGAAGCTGGAAAAATAGAAAAAAGACCAGGAATAGTTCCTGGAGTAAGTCCTGAAAAAGCTGAGAACTCATTCATTTTGTTCGGCTTTATAATATTAACTACTATAGGAATTCTGCTGGTGATTAGATTTAGAAAATCTTTTTTAAGAGGTGTAGAAGCATTTGTTATTTTTACTTCTTCATGGCTAACATTTTCCTTTTTAATACCTTTTTCTATGCAGATTGTCTGGGAAAGCTTTATTGCTTATTTACTTTCACCCTTAGGTTCCATAGGATTTATTCTATTTAATATTCTAACTCTGAATTCCTTGTTTGCAATAGCATTAACTGCTTGGAAAGTCTTTAGACCCACTATCGTTAGCCAGAATGTTGCTGCGATAATTTCTGGATCTGGAGCAGGTGCACTTCTAGGAGTGCTATTAGGTATTACTCCTTGTATAATATTCATGATGATTTTGTCTGTCTATGATTTTGTTTCAGTTTTTATAACAAAACACATGGTTAAAATGGCTAAAGCTATAACGGAGAGACCAATGGCCTTTACGATTGCAGCGCCTCACAAATTTAAAAAAGCTAAGTATATACCTCATAAAGGAGCTAAAAAGAAAGTTCATGTATTTCAACTGGGTTTAGGAGATATTGTAATACCTCTAATGTTCTCTGTTTCTATTTTAAACAAGTTTACAATATTTCATTCTATAATAACTGTGATCGGTTCTTTGATAGGATTATTGTTATTAACACTTTACATAACGAGGAAACCTAGAGCATTGCCTGCTCTACCTTTTGTTTGTACAGGAGCTTTATCTGGTTATTTGATTTCAATATTTATTCTGTGATTTGATTTTTATTCACAGCTAAAAAGTTTACATTTTTCTGCACACCGGACCATAACAAACCATTAAATGTTTTATCATAATCCTCTTGTGATGGTGTTGTTGGTTGGACTCAAAAGTATGAACATGTTTTAAGCTTTTGGAATCTGAACCATGAACTATCTACGAATTTTCCATTCAGAACAATAAGCAAAATTGAAGACATAAATCCAATGAAAATTTAATGATTGTTATCTTGTGTTTACTGATTAGTTTTTATTGTTTCTTAAAAGGTTTCTGTACTATCAAAAACATTCGCTTTCATGCTTCTGTCAACGACTGCTCCGAAGCGCGGGAAGTAGTTCCTCACGAATTCTATGTACTCGTTCCTGTAAGCCTCGCTGTCAAGACTTCTTCTTATCAATTCTGAAAACCTTCCTTTGTATTCTCTTTCAAATACTTTAGAGATTGATAACTCTCCCGTGGAGGAAAATGTATTTCTCAAAAACACAGGCAGGTTCTTATCGACTTCTGCTCGTCCGATGCCTGTCGTGTCAGCCTTGAAAATTTTTTTGTTGTCCACAAGGATAGAGCACTTGGTGATATTGTTCGACATTTCTACATAGTTCTCAATGTCGAGGCTTTCCGCCACTGCTTTCCTTCCCAAGAAACCTATGCCTTCTAACTGGCAACCCAGCGAGGCGTAGTTGAGGAAGTCCTCTGCACTTTTGCTTTTCACCCACTTCAATCTATATTCCTCTTCTTTTTCGAAGTTGTCTGGGGCAAGATGGTAGGATAGATAGTGAGTCATTTCCTCTCCAAGAGTGACTTTTGCGATGGAACTGAAAGGTTGCTTGTTGTTGAGCAACTCGAATATATTGCAAAGTGTCACTTCATCCTCCAATCTTATTATGATGCCGTTTGGGTCAGTAAGGTGGTTGAATGTTGTGTCATCGCCTACAGATAATTTTGGCGGTTTTATGTCTGCTCTCCAAAAGTCCTTTAGAAACTCGTATGTCTTGAGGGGTTTCTCGCTTGATAACCACTCGCTGAAATTCTTATCGGTGAGTCTCCTGCTCTCGTACACCCTATTTATGCTGGGCATAATATGAGATAATAGTTAATCTTTAAACATCTTTCTTAATTTAGAATTTAAGAGTTAATCTAAGAGCTGGAAAAAGGAAATTATAAAATAGCTCAGAATAAAAAACTTTTGTTTTTTTCTATAAATTAAAAATTAAAACCGAGGTTTCATCCACTGTTTTACCCTCTGTTTAAGAAAATTACAATGAAATCAAATCACTCGTACTCACGCCATGTACAACTTGACAGAGTATGCTGATTTTCTGACTGTTTTTACCGCTTGATAATATTTATGTGCAGAACTTAGATTTATTTGTTTGGTATTGAATAACTGTTGACGAGTATTGGGAGGGCATTGGTGAGTATTGAAAAGTATTAAATATTTCAATTGATATTTAATCACTTACTACTAAACTTTTTATTCAAAATAATCAATAAATAACTATGGTTTTAGCCAAAGCTTTTGTCTGTGTTAAATGTGGTAAAAATCATAAACCAAAAGAAAGTTTAATCAAATGTAAGAAATGTAGTGGACCTTTAGACATTATTTATGATTACAAAAAAATAGAGGAAGTGATACTTAAAGAGTCGTTTGTCAGAGAGATGCCGTGGCACTGGAAATATTGGATGTTCTATCCTTTGATTGATTTATCCAAAAAAGTCACTTTAATTGAGGGTGGTACTCCTCTAATAAAATCTAAATATTTTTCTAACAAAGACAGAGAAGTGTGGCTCAAGTATGAAGGTTTGAATCCAACTGGAAGTTTCAAAGATAGGGGGACAACTGTTGAGATCTCTAAAGCAGTAGAGTTAGGGATGAAACAAGTTTGTTGTGCTTCTACGGGGAACATGGGTGCTTCAGTTGCTGCTTACTGTGCAAAAGCAGGAATAAAATGTGCAATATTTCTTCCTAAAGATTTTGCTGGTCCAAAGATAAAACAGATTCGGGCTTATGGTGCTGATATAATAAGAGTTAAAGGTAGATATTCCCAAGCAGCAAAGGAATGCGAAAGATATTCGGAAAAGACTGGTATCTATTTAATGGGTGATTATCCTTACCGAGAAGAAGGAGAAAAATCTGTTGGTTTTGAGGTTGCTGATCAGATGAACTGGAGAGTTCCTGATTATATTGTTTGTCCAATGGGCAATGGTACTTTGATATATGCAATATGGGATGCCTTCATTGATTTGAAGAAAGTTGGTATGATTGACAAGTTACCAAAAATGATTGGGATACAAGCATCAGGATGTTCACCAATATATAACGCCTTCAAGAAGAGGAAGAAAATGATAGAACCAGTAAAAAAACCAAGGACTATTGCAACTGCGATGGAGTGTGAAGATCCTTTAGATGGTTTGAAAGCATTAAACGCATTGAGAAAATCAAAAGGTATGGCTGAAAAGGTAACAGATCAAGAGATGAGAAAGATAATTAAACTATTGGCAAGTAGGGAAGGACTTTATGTTGAACCTGCTGGTGCTGCTTCTACTGCTGGATTGTTGAAACTCAAGAAGTTAAAAGGAAAAATAGTCTGTATTCTGACTGGTCATGGTTTGAAAGATCCATTGTAACTATTAATCTTTATCTATCAACATGTACTTAAATAATAAGATTATAATAATAATTGGAGGTTTAAAATGTTACGAAGAATCATCTTAGATGTACTTAAACCACATACACCTACAATTATGGATGTGGCAAAAGAAATTTCCAAATTAAAGTTCGTAGAGGGTGTACACGTACGTACATACAACAGAGAAACAAAAGTTGAAAGCGTAAGAATAACTATAGAAGGAAAAAATTTAGATTTTAAAAAAATAAATAACGTTTTGGAAAAAATGGGTGCATCTATTCAATCAGTTGATGTTGTTCATGCAGGTAAAAGAATAATAAAAGAGTCTTCCCATTCTTCTTGAGATTTTTATGAAAGATTTTCTTAAAAAAATAAAAAGATATCGTGATATTAGTAGTGTTGATGAAATTGTAAGAAGATATTTTGTAATGAATGGATTTGATGGCATTTTAACAGTACTAGGAATTGTAATTGGAAGTTACATTGCACATGTGAGAGATCCAAGCATAATAATCATCACAACAATTTCTACTTGTGTAGCAATTGGAATATCTGGATTTTCTGGTACATTCATGAGTGAAAGAGCAGAAAGAATAAGATATACAAAAATCTTAGAAAGAAAAATGTTAACAAAATTTCATAACAGTATTATAAATGAAGCTGCAAGATTTGCATCTTTTTATTCTGCTATTATAGCTGCTGCCTCTCCAATTATTTTTGCTATCATAATTTTGATTCCAATGTTTTTAACAAGTTTTGGTTTAATACCTTATATGATAGCGTTTTATGGATTAATAGGAGTCTCACTTTTAATATTATTTACACTTGGTATTTTCTTGGGAATAGTATCGAAAGAAAACGTTATTATATGGGGAATAAAAATGTCCTTAATAGGCTTATTTACTACATTGCTATTGTTCTTTATTGGAATAATTTTTAATATATGACTATTAATAGGTTAAGAATTCTTTAAAAAAGATGTAAATTGGAATTGAAATCAAATCACTCGTACTCACGCCATATATGTCCACATTTTGTACATTTAAAAAATCTTGTTGGTGCTTCGTCAGCAGCTCTCATTTGTTGCATCCACCAATAAGCTTCTTCATTTTCACATTTTGGACATTGCATAGTTGTTTTTGGTAAAACATCAACTTTTGATCTTTTATCAATAACAATTATTTTTCCTTTTTCTCCTCCGGTATGAACACTTATTTTAAATTTCTTTTCTTTAGAAGTTCTTTTTTTTCCACATTTTCTACATATAAGAAGAACATGGCTACCAGATTTTTTAGGTATCATCAATCCTCCACATTTAGAACAGAACTCCATTAAAAAACCTTTTATTTTATCTTTTATTTGTATAAAAAGAACTATTTAAAATTATCGTTTATTAACCTAAACCAGTTATTTTTACAAATATTATTTTCACCCATCCTAAGATAGGAATTTTAAGAAACGCTTTTCCATAAATTTTTTCCAAAGGTATTACACCCCATGTTCTCTCATCAGTTGAAGGATTATTATCTCCTTTAGTTATTATTCCACGATCTCTTATTTCATGAACTCTATGAATTATGGGATATTTTTTATCAGGGGAATCAAAAACAACAATATCACCAACTTTAATATTTTCTTCGCCGTACACCATTATCATGTCTCCTTTATAAAATGTTGGTACCATGCTGTCTGAAAAAACAGCAACTACAGGGGTTTGTGTTTCTAAAATAAAGCCTAAACCAATATTAACTCCATAAGCAATAACGAAACCTAGAAAAAGATATACAATTATTCCAAGCCAACCTTC
>JABAOH010036232.1_pt1 | contig 37515 bp, 34 predicted proteins | sample 7062181 | NCBI WGS metagenome assembly JABAOH01 (sample SAMN14538630, study PRJNA623070) | marine sediment metagenome | biome: marine biome [ENVO:00000428]; feature: marine pelagic biome [ENVO:01000023]; material: deep marine sediment [ENVO:00002113]; isolation source: pool of 5 deep marine... | reverse complement strand
TGATAGGAAAGCCGGGTAGCTAATAAATCCGTACTACTCAGCAGGGATTCCGCATAATCATTACCTCCGGCTCCACCAGTCGCGAAAACCCGGATTTTCCATTGAAGGTTATCCGATGCCCCAAAATAGACACCGATGAGCCCTTCATAGGTGTCCGGGTCACACCCGGCATCTTCCAGTGCCTCCCACACACATTCATGGAAAAACCTCAGTTGGGGGTCCATAACAGTGGCTTCTCCGGGGGTGTAACCGAAAAAAGCAGCATCAAAATACTCGATATTTTCCAGATACCCTTTGGCTTTGACATAATCAGAATCCTCAAGTTCTTCCGGATGAACCCCGGCCTCTATCAGTTCCTCATCGGTGAAAAAAGTAACTGATTCAACACCGTTTTTTAGATTTTCCCAGAATTTATGGATATTTCCGGCCCCAGGGAACCGCCCGGCCATACCGATAACCGCCACTTCCAAGCCGGTCTCCCTGGTTTCTTCCTGTGGGTCAATCATGCCGCAGGCTCCTTATTATTGTTCTCAGCGATGTATCCGACAAAATACTTCCTTATTATCCAGTCAATAGACAATGGTCAATGGTCAATGATGAATTCCAAAAGTTGAGATATAGTAGAACACCAGTTACTTTGAAAAAACCTGATATACATTACTCACAAGCTGTCGCCCCTGAGAAAGAAGGGGCATTTCTATGTACATTACAACTACAACATCAACTACTTTTCATTTTATTATCGACCTTGATTAGGGAATAAAGTATGATTATCACAATTTCCTTCTCCTGTAAATATATAATATGGTCACCTCTTATAGGTCATAAACCATGAATTATTAAGCATTCAGAAAACAATATACAAAAATGTTACCCCATCTTCGCCAGTAGATTTGGGATCAGGCAAAAAAAATACTCTTCGGCTATTCCCTATTATTCTCAAATATCAGCAAAGACTCTTTCTCACTTTTGTTCTTCTTTCGTTTCATTACTTGAAGCAGTGGATTCTCCTCTTCATCTCTAACAATCAAGAAGACAAAATGCTTTGTAATCTTTAAACCGTATCCCTCTACTTCGACCCTGGCAAGGGTATTACCTTTGGTATCCAGGAGCCAGTATTTTCCCATGCTTTCACCAGGGGGTCTTGATTCCCCGATAAGCAAATGATTATCCGGGGTCAGTGATAGATGGCTGATATTCGGTTTTCTATCATAAATTGATTTTTTATATTTTTTGATCACATGCCCGAAGCGGGCAAACCAGGCTTTATCGCGAAAGTTCTCTATCCGGTCTTTCTTCCAGGCCTCCAGGTCCCGGTCCGTCACCTTTTGCGGTTCCGGCAGCGATGTTTTTATCTCCCCGGTTTTCTTCCCCTTGAGATCGTAAATCTTAAGAACATTACTCTGTCCATCGGTAAAAACAATGGATTTTTCCTCCAGCAGCACCCATTGAAATACCGGTACAAAAGGTATTCCCAGGTCGGCACCATCACTGCGGAGCGATATTCTTTCCACATAGTTCGTTCTTAAAATTTCAGTGCCCATCTCTCCCTCTTTGGTGATGATGATAAGCGCAGTTGGGCAGCGGTACAGGAAGTAATCGCCTGTTTTCCCCTTATCGCACCTAAAAAAAGCTTCAGTCAATAAACTGCCGTTCTTCAGCGGTATGGAGCGTGAAATGGCGTAGTTTTTGGTCATCTTTAATTTGATGACGTTATGGAATTTGCCGGATAATTCCATGAAGGTAATCCAGCGGTGCCCCCCAAAGAACTCACTAAAGTAGAGCATCTTTTTATCATAGGTAAAGTTGAAGTAGACCCCGTCGGCTCTCTGGATTTCGCCTGGTCCCTGGCCTTTTCCGCCCATCTTTCTCAAGAACTTTCCTTCCGGTGAAAAGACGTTGATAAACACAGTTTGGTAGTCGTAGATGTAGATATTTCCCTCAGGTCCTTCTTCCACCTGGACCGGGGCGTAAATCTCATCGCCTTCGTTATCTCCGATGAAAAAGGATTCGCTTAAAGGACATAGATAAGTACCCATCAAACATATTGTTATGAGGAACAGAACTGCGATTTTCATGTTTCACCTCCTGGTTAATCGGATAAGGTTATATGTTTAGCATATCGGGGAAAAAAATACAAGCATCAATGTGATCCTATCATTTTTGTATCCTGGAAACACAAATTTACATCAAATAAATAGGAGTCAACATCCGAAAGATACAAGTTTGTGATGAGTAGATACAAACTTACATCAAAAAGACACAAGTTTGTGAGCGACCGATCACAAACTTGCATCCATTGAATACAATTTTACATCATAATGAAACAAGATTACATCAAAAATCTTTATTTTCAGTTAATAGAGATACAAACATGTATCAACAAAACACAAATTTACATCAAAGAGACACAAACTTGCATTCAGGAAGATATGACTCTGAATTCTACAAGCACAAAAATGTATCAAAACGATGCAATTTTGTATCTCCTGCCAGTTGTTTTATAATTAATTACATCAAATTTGTATCTCCCGGTCACAATTTTGTATCTCCCTGGTCACAAATTTGTGATTATCCGGTCTTAAACTTGTACCTTGCTGAAGCAAATTTGTTACCGGATGGTCTCAAATTTGTTTCAATATGACCCGATTAATATAGAAACGCTAACAAATCTGTATTTTTTTGCTGTAAACTTGTTTCAAATTGATGTATTTTTGTTCATGTATAAGGTGACGGGCAAATTTGTTCATTTCAAGCGCGAAAAAATTCTTTGTGGCTTTGTGGCTTTGTGGCTAAGTTGCTAATAGTACTGTCACTGTCAAAGGTTTTATGATAAAATAAAAATTGCCCACGAGTGACGCGAATAAACAATGGAAAAAAGAATGAAGAGTAAACAACCATTACTAAGGGTTATCGGTTCACTGACAGCCGCCAGCCTGTTGGCTTTATTCCTGTTTTCCAGTACTAAAACCATCAAGGCCCCTGATTTCCCGGGATCATGCCCATGGTTGAATACCCATGAACATCTCTCCCTGGAAAAATTAAAGGGACACGTCATCCTGCTGAATTTCTGGACCTACGGCTCCATCAACTGCATACACGTGATACCGGACCTGGAATACCTTGAGAAAAAATACCACGACAAACCTTTCCATGTCATTGGTGTGCATTCGGCGAAGTTTTACAATGAACAGGATGCCGAGAACATCCGGGCCGCTATTGCCCGATATGAGATTAAACACCCGGTGATAGTAGACAAGGGTCATAAAATCTGGCGCACGTATAGGGCCAGTGCCTGGCCCACCTTTGTTTTAATCGGCAGTGACGGCAATGTGATTGTTGTATTAAGAGGCGAAGGTCAGCGAAATACCCTGGACCGCCTGATCCAAGGGGCACTTAAACTGGGAAAACGCAATATCACACTGGCTGCCCAAAAATATGAAATCAAAATTCCACCCATACCGGAAAGGCAATTGGCTTTCCCCGGTAAACTGGCAATGAATATAGAGAAACAGGTATTATATATCTCCGATTCCAATCATAACCAGATCGTCGAAGCAGTTCTTGAAACTCCTACAAAAGCAAACGTACGGCATCGTATCGGCAGCGGCCGGAAAGGGTTAAAAGATGGCAATTATACCAAATCCGCTTTTTTCAGGCCCCAGGGTATTGATTTTCATAATGGCCGCCTTTACGTGGCGGATACGGAAAACCATGCGATTCGTGTGGTGGATTTAACCAAAAAAAAGGTAAAAACCCTGATAGGCACCGGCAAACAGGGAGACTATGGCGAACCCAACTCCCCCTGGGACCTGGTTTACTATAATAACAATCTCTACATTGCCATGGCCGGGAGCCATCAACTGTGGCGATACGATTTAAAAAAGAAAAAAATGGATCATGCTGCCGGAAACGGTTATCAAAATATCATGGACGGCAGTGCCTTCGGTTCCAGCCTGGCCCAGCCTTCCGGAATTACCACTGACGGCAAAAACCTGTATTTTGCCGACTCCGAAGCATCCGCACTGCGGTATTCCTCTATTGAGAAAGGAGCAGTTAAAACGCTGATCGGCAAAGGACTGTTCAAGTTCGGATTTAGAGACGGCAAATTTGCCGATGCGTACTTACAGCATCCGCTGGGAGTGTTTTACAGCGATAACAAGGTATACATTGCCGACACGTATAACCACGCGGTGCGCACAGCAGACCTTGCAGCCGGGACCATTCGCACGCTTATCAAACGGAGTAACAAAACCACCTGCAATATCAATGGCACCGATTACTCTGTTTTACCCCTCTATGAACCCAATGATGTGCTGGTTTATAAGAATTACATCTACATTGCCGATACCAACAACCATTTGATTCGTGTTTACGATACAACGACAAAAAAACTTGAAACCCTAATCCTGGTGGAGTGAAGCACGGGCATCATGGAATACAGGGAATTCGAATGCTAAAACAAACGGTATAACAATCGGTTTGCACAGATTTACACTCCGCCAAATAGGAAGGGCAATAATATGGACTGGTTTTGCAGTCATTTTGGCCGGACGGACAAAGGGGCGGCCAGGATGGCGGCGGCGTTCCACCTTTGATTGCCTTTTGCTCATCATTCTCCAGGTCGGTAATAAAACTCTTGACCGTGAGAGCTCCAAGATTTAACTTCATTTTTTTGCTCATGTTGAAACCTCCCTTCTTGCAAATTTATATTTAGAGTTTTAAAAAACATTTGCTGCACTTATCAACTTATATTTACCAGATTTAACAGCAAAAATCAATCTTTTTGTGAATTTCTTTTTTCTCTCTTGAATCTTTTCCTTACTTATGTTAATCATATGGGATGAATGCAATTTTAAAAAATCCAGTGTTAATTATTGTAGACGTTCAAAACGTCCTGGATGACCCAAAACAGGGTCAACCCAACAATCCCCGGGCAGAGAAAAATATTACCAAAATCCTGGACAGGTGGAGAAAGAAAAGCCTCCCGCTTTTTCATGTCCAATATATCTCTCCCAGGAAAGCGTCTCCTTTTCACAAAGATGCACCCGGTTCCAAACTCAAAGAATCCGTTCAACCACTTCCGGGAGAACCGCTGATTATCAAACACTTCGAGAGTGCCTTCATGAAAACCGACCTGGAAGACCGCCTGAAAAAAACCGATGCGGATGCCCTTGTTTTTGTGGGTTATTATACGGACCAGTGTGTGGCATCCACGGCCAAAGTTGCCAACAACCTTGGTTTTAAGGTTTTTGTCGTGGCAGACGCAACCGCCGCCACCGGATGCCGGGGTTACAATGGGAAATACTACGACGCCGAAGATATCCACCAGATGACCCTGGGCAGCCTGCAGCGCGATGGAATTACTGTCATTCAAACCTCTGACCTGATGACTTTTGCCGCTGGCAGCAAGGGGGGCTCTTTTCGAGAAAACCTCCCCCCTTGACCCCCCNNCCCTTGACCCCCCGCAAAAGCTTTTATTTAGAGACTGTTTATTTTTAATTAAATAAATGGTAAAATACCCTTTATTAAAAACGAATCCCTGAAAAACCGTGTAAATCTGCGGCTAAAATAGAAGGAGAAAGCATGAGAAAATCATCACTTCTAAAAATATTGGTAGTACTGATGTTAACAGCAGTGGCACCGCTATTGAATGCTCAAGGCCATGATGCCATCGATTTTACCGCTGTAGATATCAATGGTAACCGGATACGATTATCCGATTTTTACGATAAAGTGGTTCTACTGGATTTTTGGGCCACCTGGTGCCCTCCCTGCCGCAGAGAAATACCCAACCTGATCGAAATCAAAAATGCCTTTAAACATAGAAATTTTGAAATCATCAGCATCGACGGCTTTGAAAGGCGCGATAATGCCAGGGCGTTTCGATTCGTAAGAGAAAAAAGGATGAATTGGATTCATATCATCAATAAACGGAAAGGTAAAGAAATTGCAAGAATGTACGGTGTAGAATATATTCCCGCTACTTTTGTTATTAAAAATGGAAAGATCGTGGCCGCCGGTTTGAGAGGCCATGAATTAAAAGCCGCGATAAGAGAACTGGTGAGATAGACTTAAATCCACCGCAACTTTTTTTATAGCGCACGATTTGTATCTCTTCGTGTCTTGGTGTCTTCGTGGCAAAATAAATTGCAATTTTATTTGACATTTTCTAGTTTTTGCTGTAAAACGTTAATTTAATTAACACATTAATTTAAATCATCCGGAGTAAAAGGCGTTTTATGGCAAGACATATCAAAAAGTACAGCAAGCAAACAATCAATGATATCCCCGAATTTGACCGTCCGCGGGAAAAGATGATGGCCAAAGGCCCGGAATCGCTGTCCACCCTGGAATTGATGGCGGTGCTGGTGGGAAGCGGTAACAAATCGATAGATGTATATACAACGGCAAGGGATCTGGCACAATTGGTAGAAAAGGAATTTGACGGCCTTTCCCTGGAAAAACTTCAAAAAATCAATGGTGTCGGTAAGGTCAAAGCCTGCCAGATCATCGCAGCAATAGAATTTTCCCGGCGTTTCCTGCTGTATGATGGCATTCCCATAAAAAATGATACAGACATACTCCCCCTGGTGGAAGAATTAAGAGATAAAAAACAGGAATATTTTTTAACCTTCACCCTGGATGGAGGCCATCACCTGATTGAAAAACGCACCGTTTTTATCGGTACATTGAACCAATCCCTGATTCATCCCCGGGAAATATTTGCCGATGCCATCACCGACCGGGCCGCTGCTGTTATTTTTGTCCATAACCACACTGCCACAGACGTTTATCCTAGTAAAGAAGACATCCTGGTGACCAAACGCCTGCTGGAAGTGGCAGAAGTGATGGGGATTGAGGTTTTGGATCACATCATTGTTAACAAAACCGACAGCTTTAGTTTCAAAAATAAAGGCCTGCTGGACAGTAAATTCTAATTTTTTCCTTTTTTTGTATTGCATATTCATTTTATGTAGTGTATTATAATGCGATATGAAAAAAATAGTAATGATATTCGTATTAGGCGGTCTGGCTTTCTATGGGTTCCCCATGGTTCCGGGATATTCCGGGGCACGGTCTTTATCCCTGGGATATGCATCCACAGCCTTTAATTACGACATCAACTCCATTTTCATCAATCCCGCCATCTTATCCTCAGTCAACTACTCGTTGTCAGGATACCAATACCAAACCAGCTACCTGGATTACAAAAATTTCCAGGAAGATTTAAGCGATATCCTGGAGTATAATCTAAAAGAATTCGAGAATATCAACGCCGAAGATAAAACCACCCTCTTCTCAAAACTGGAGGACCTTTACCAATCTAAAGTCGGTATGTACGGTTTCCTCTCCAACATTCCGGGATATATCTCCAGGGGTTATGGTCTTTCCATTTCCTTCATCAATACTGCCATTGTCAACCCGGTAATTCCCGGTGAAGATAGTATCTTTAACAAAGAAGTCAGTGAAATCACCAATGCGGATATCGCCGCTTTGAAAATGAATTTTCTTGGTCTGAAGTATAAGCAAATCTCCCTTTCCTATGCCATGAAGGTTTACAGTTCCATTCACATGGGAATCAGCCTTCATTACCTGAATGGGAAAATTACCGAATTCACCGGGTCCATTGTGGATGATATCTTCACCCCGGAAGCTGAGGCCAAAGATTATCTGGAACACGGTTGGGGAAATGCCCAGGATAAGTTTTCTAAATTTATCGCCGATCTTGGTTTCAACGTGGACCTGGGCAGATATTTTAAAGCAGGCCTGATGATGAAAAATATTGGTGCTGCCAAAATCGAAACCCCGTTAAGAAAAATTACCATCCCTAAACGGATGACTGCTGGACTGGCATTCCGGCCCAATGCCCAGTGGGGAATCTACCTGGATATGGACCTCAAGAAACTGGACTTGCTTTATGACGGTCAGGATATGCAGCCCATCTCCTTTGGTATAGAAAAAGGATTTTTTAAGAATAAATTTTTTGTCAGGGTTGGAATGCTGAGCGATTTAGCGGAAAAGTACTTCATCGGAAAAAAATCCAATGCCTTGTATGGACTGGGTGTGGGGTTCAATATGAAAAAAATTATTGTGGACCTTGCCGTGGGCATCGACAACGATGGTACCATAAAAAACCTGGCTGTATCCGGATTTATAATCGTAAAATAAAAAAGAAATGTTGACATATTCATTAGATTAAACTACAATAAAAACATGACGATGAAAATTGGAGAGCTTCTGTTAGACGACAGTAAAATAAACCAGGAACAATTGCAGAATGCCCTGGAAATTCAAAAGAATGAGCCGGGCAAATTGGGCAGTATTCTCATCCGTCTGGGTTATGTTACCGAAGAAGACATTGCCCAGGCATTGAGTAAGCAGTTCGGTTATCCTTCCATCAATCTATCAAAGTTTGATATTGATGGACGGGTGCTGGAATTGATCAAACCCGAGATGGCCAGGAAACATATTGTCATGCCGGTGCACCGCATCGGTTCCATATTAACGCTGGCCATGGCAGACCCTTCCAACCTCTTTGTACAAGAAGAAATCCGCTTCTCAACCAATTTAAGAATCCAGGCAGTCATTGCACCGGAAAGTTCTATTATCCATGGTATTGACAAATACTACGGGTCCTCTACCGGTATCGAGGCCCAGAAATTCCTTGAAGAGATCGAATTGGGAGACCTGGATGGAAGTGCCATCGAATTGGTGGAAGATGAAGATGATTACATGTATGAAGGCGAAACAGATGAGGATGCCCCTGCGATTAAACTGGTAAACCTGATTTTTCAGGATTCGGCCAGCAAAGGTGCATCGGACATCCACTTTGAGCCTTATGAAAAAGTATTCCGTATCCGCTTTCGCATCGATGGGGTTTTACACGAGTACATGACTCCCCCCATGAACTTAAAAAATAAAGTCTTATCCCGTGTCAAATTGATCTCGGGCATTGATATTGCGGAACGTCGGCTGCCCCAGGATGGACGCATTAAAACCAGGTTGACCGTTGAGACCAAAACCAAATCCATCGATATGAGGGTTTCTTCGCTGCCCACCATTCATGGAGAAAAAATCGTTATCCGGCTTTTAGATAAAGACATGTTAATGCTGGACATGACCAAGCTCGGTTTTGAACCACTCTCTTTGCAGCGATTTGAAAAAGCCATTTCCGAACCCTGGGGCATTGTCCTGGTTACAGGACCCACCGGTTCGGGTAAAACCAATACCCTCTATTCCGCCATTTCAAAATTGAACAGTGATGAAGTCAATATAATAACTGCAGAAAACCCTGTAGAATTTAATCTTTTTGGAATTAACCAGGTGAACATAAAGGAATCCATCGGCTTAACCTTCCCGGCAGCACTGCGGTCGTTTTTGCGGCAAGATCCAAACATCATCCTGGTGGGAGAGGTCCGGGATTTTGAAACGGCTGATATAGCGATAAAGGCAGCATTAACCGGTCACCTGGTGCTGTCTACCCTTCATACCAATGATGCACCTTCCACCATTGCCCGGTTGATTAACATGGGAATTGAACCGTTCCTGGTTGCCAGTGCAGTGCGCCTGGTGGTGGCACAGCGATTGGTTCGACGGTTGTGCACCTGCAAAAAACCAGCCAAAACCCCGGTGCAAACCCTGATCGATATCGGGTTCCATCCGGAGGAGGCTAAATCCGTCAAAATTTATGAAGCGGTGGGTTGTGAGAAGTGCAGCAATACCGGGTATAAGGGAAGACTGGGCTTGTTTGAAGTAATGGAAATCGATGAAGAATTGAGAGAACAGATCATGATCGGTGCATCCACCGCGGAGTTAAGGCAAAAATCCAAAGAAAAAGGAATGTATACGCTGCGAATGAGCGGCATTGAGAAGATCAAAACAGGGATCACCTCTATCGATGAAGTGCTGAGAGAAACAACTAAAATGTAATTTAAAAGGAGATTTAAGATGGCGTTACCATTGCCACAACTATTAAAGATAATGGTGGATGAAGGAGGAACCGATCTTCATATTACCACCAACTCACCTCCCATCATTCGTGTTCATGGGCAGTTAAGGCGCATCGAGCATCCATCGCTGAGCCCTGCAGAAACCAAGCAAATCATATATAGTATTTTGAATGATTCCCAGAAATACAAATTTGAGGAGAACTGGGAGTTGGATTTTTCATTTGGAATCAAAGGGATTGCCAGGTTCCGTGCCAATGTATTTATGCAAAGAGGTGCAGTGGCAGGGGCTTTTCGACGGATTCCCTATGAAATCTGGAGCTTTGACAAACTGGGACTACCGCCGGTTGTGGCGTCTCTATCCACCAAACCCAGGGGACTGGTACTGGTAACCGGTCCCACAGGTTCAGGTAAAACCACAACACTAGCTGCCCTGATCGATAAAGTAAATAATGAGCGTTCCGTTCACATTATTACCATTGAAGACCCCATCGAATATTTGCATACCCATAAGAAAGCCATGATCAATCAACGAGAACTGCACGCCGATACCAAAGGATTTCCCCAGGCGCTGCGGTCGGCGCTGCGGGAAGACCCGGACGTGGTGTTAATCGGTGAGATGAGAGACCTGGAAACCATTCAATCAGCCATCACCATTGCTGAAACCGGGCATTTGACCTTCGGAACTCTTCATACCAATTCAGCCTCTCAAACCATCAACCGGCTGATTGACGTATTCCCTCCCCATCAACAAGATCAGGTTCGCACCCAAATATCCATGAACCTGGAAGGCATTGTTACCCAGGCCCTGCTGCCCAGGGCCGACGGCAGGGGAAGATGCCTGGGAGTGGAAGTCCTGTTACCCAACGCGGCCATTCGCCACCTCATTCGAGATAATAAAATTCATCAGATCTATTCTTCCATGCAAACCGGACAGGAAAAATACGGCATGATTACCTTCAACCAGTCCCTGGCCAATCTCTATTTTAAACGGCAAATTACACTGGATTTGGCCATGGGTGTTTCCCACAATTCCGAAGAGCTCAATGAGATAATCAAACGAGGACCCAGTACCATATCATCTCAACTAAAAGCCACCTACACCACTTCAACCGTAGGCGTAGGCGCAGGTGCAGGTGCAGGTGCAGGTGCAGGTGCAGGTGCAGGTTTAGGAACAAACCCGGGAACAAACCCCGTGAGGGGCAAACAGTTCCAAGATTATTAGGGGGATCAAATGCCAGTATTTAGATACAAAGGAAAAAACCGTATAGGTAACATTGTTTCAGGTGAACGGGTAGCACGAACCCCGCAGGAAGTGATTGCCACCCTGGAAAAAGAACAAATCCAGGTGCTTAACGTCGAACGAAAAGGCATAAGCCTCAGTTTTAAACGAAAAAAGAAAGTTTCACTGCGGGATCTATCCGTCTTTAACCGTCAATTGGCCGTTATGTTTAATGCCGGCCTGCCCATTACCCAGGGTCTCAACATCCTGGCCACTCAACAAAAGAACAATTATTTCGCCGAGGCACTCCTGGAAATCCGAAAAGAAGTGGAAGCCGGTGCCAGTCTATCCAATGCCTTAAGAAAGTACCCGGATATCTTCAATGAACTTTACACCAGTATGATCCAGGCAGGTGAAGCCTCCGGTAACCTGGATACCATCCTGATGCGATTGTCTCAGTATATTGAGAGTATGCACCGCCTGGTGGGAAAAGTAAAATCCGCCCTGGCCTATCCTATTGCCGTGTTGATTATTGCGGTTATCATTACAGCGGTTATTATGGTAAAGGTGGTACCGATATTCGAAGAGATGTTTGACAACCTGGGTGCCGCCCTACCAATGCCCACCCAGGTGATTATTGATATATCCCATTTCATTCAACAGAATGCCCTTATTATCCTGGGAGTGATTGTAGGTCTCATTTTTGCCCTGAGATGGTATTACAAAACCTACAAAGGACGGCGGGTAATCGATCGGATAAAACTAAAATTACCTGTATTTGGCACCCTGATATTAAAGGCAGGTATCGCACGGGTAACCCGAACATTGGAAACGCTTTTAAATTCAGGTGTCGAGATTATTGAAGCCATGACCATCACTGCCAAAACATCAGGTAATGCCATCCTTGAAGATGCGGTGCTCAGAAGTCGCGCCTCTGTCCAGGAAGGAAAACCGCTGGGGGAATCCTGGGAAGACCAAAAAATCTTCCCCTTCATGGTAACCCAGATGGTATCCGTGGGTGAACAAACAGGTGCCCTCTCCACCATGCTGGCAAAAATCGCAGACTTCTATGACGAAGAAGTGAACCATGCTGTCGAGGCACTGGTGGCACTGATGGAACCTATTTTAATCCTGGTCTTAGGTGGATTAGTGGGCAGTATCATTGTCGCTATGTACATGCCTATGTTCGATATTATCGGCAAAGTTTAACGGTTTGATTGCCTTAGAAGACAAAAAGATACGGCGGAGATTTGTTTTTACAAACTCCATACGCATCGCTGTACTCTCTGCACTTCTCTTTACTTCTATTTTTCTATTACTGTTTGAAATCCCTTTCCCTATCTTTCCCATCATTATATCCCTGGGCGTGGCATTCCTGTTTAGCCTCCTGCATTTCCCTTTATTCAAACGAATAAACTATCGATTTGCCGTATACCTCCAGGTAATGGGAGACATTACCTTAATCACCATCCTGGTTTATTTCTCCGAGTCCTTTCGCAGTCCCTTTTATTTCTTATATATCCTGCCCATCATTGTTTCCTCCATATTCCTGAGCCGCAGGGATACCATTTACGTCGCCTCACTTTCATTTATTGTTTTCGGGACCCTGTCAAACCTGATTTACCTGAAAGTTATACCTTTCTATCCCCCGGATGCCAATATGGAAATCTCATTGGGGCATTTTATCTATAATCTGACCATGAGTTTCATTGCCTTCTCCACAGTGGCCGTTCTATTGTCCCATTACTTTGATAAAATCAGGCAGAAAGATGCAGAACTAAAACATGTCCAGGATAATTTAAGAGATATGATCCTGTTAAATAATACAGTGATGGAACGAATGGTAAACGGCTTTATCACCAGCGATGCCAACGGGGTGATTATCTCGTATAATGAAAAAGCCAAATCAATGCTGAAGCTCAGCAGTAAAAGTAATGTTTTTGATCTCTTGTTGGCAGAATTCGATTCCCATGAAATCGAAAAAATCTCTCAGGCCAACAGTAGTAATTATTTTGAAATCGACAGCCATAACCTTACCCTTGGGGTTTCGGTATCTGTCATTGAGAATATATACTCCTTCGCTCGCATATTTGTATTTATTATAACTGACCTGACGGAGAAGCGAGCCATTGAAGATCAGTTAAGAAAAAAAGAACATCTAGCCCTTCTTGGCGAAATGTCTGCGGGCATTGCCCATGAGATTCGCAATCCCCTGGCTTCTATTTCGGGTTCCGTGCAGTTCTTGCGAAAAGAATTGGAGCTTGAAAACGAGGAATACAAAAATTTGATGGATATTATCGTGAAGGAGTCCGAGCGGTTAAACCATGCCATTGAGGATTTTCTTGAATTTGCCAAAGTCACCCCAATGGAAAAAACAGACATCGATCTTTCCTCCCTTATCGAAGAAGTCGCGGGCCTGGTGATTTTAAACCATAAAGAGATCAAACTGGTCAAAAAATACAGCCTGGGGCATATCGTTCACGTGGATATAAAAAAAATAAAACAAGTACTCTGGAACCTGGTTAACAATGCAGTGAAGTCGGTGAACGGCCGGGGAACCATTGAAATCAATGTCTACCGGAAAGAAGAAGATGTTTATCTTTCCATTATTGACAGCGGTATTGGCATTGAAAAGAGCGAATTACCAAAAATATTTACACCTTTTTATTCGAAGTTTTCATCCGGCATCGGTTTGGGGATGGCGTTGGTGAAACGAATCATCGATGAACATAATTTTGAGATAACCATACATTCTCAAAAAGATATTGGGACAGAGGTAATCATATGTTTCAAGAACCAGTAAAGATATTGGTGGTGGATGATGATGCCAGTATCCGTAATATGTTGAGTATTGTTTTAAAAAACAGCGGTTATGATGCAGCCGCTGCCGACAGCAGCGAATCTGCCCTGAAGCGATTAAAAACCGAAATGTTTCACCTCATTATCTCTGATATAAAGATGCCGGGGATCAGCGGCATTGAATTGCTGAAAAAAATAAAAGTCATCAATCCTGAAATCCCGGTGATTATGATCACAGCCTTTGCCTCTACCAACGACGCCGTAGAAGCCATGAAACTGGGCGCGGAAGACTATATCACCAAACCCTTTAACCTCGATGAATTAAAACTCATCATCGAAAAATCCCTGTACAAAAAAGATATTGAAAACGAAAATATTAAATTAAAATCCCAACTTTCCGACAAAGAAAAATTTGAAAATATCGTAGGCAAGAGTCATCAAATGTTAAAAATCTTCGAATTGATTGATACCATTTCCCAGACCGATTCCACTGTATTAATCACGGGTGAAAGTGGAACAGGAAAAGAATTGATTGCCAGGGCCATTCACAATAAAAGTCCACGGAGAAACAAAGAATTTATTTCCATCAACTGCGGTGCCTTACCGGAAAATCTACTGGAGAGTGAATTATTCGGTCATATCAAAGGTTCATTTACCGATGCTTACAAAGATAAAGAGGGATTGTTTGAACAGGCAGATGAAGGAACGCTGTTCCTGGATGAAATTGCCGAGATGTCCCAGAAGATGCAAGTAAAGTTACTCAGGGCCATCCAGGAGAAAAAAATCCGGCGGGTGGGCAGTAATAAAGAAATCGAAGTGGACGTCCGCATTATCTCTGCTACCAATAAAGACCTGACCGAAGAGATGAAAAAAGGTGAATTTCGTTCCGATCTTTTTTACCGGTTGAATGTCATCTCCATTTTTATTCCTCCCTTACGGGAGCGGAAGGCTGATATTCCCTTATTGTTAAACTACTTTCTAAAGTACTACAATAAACGATTTAACCGTAACATCAAAGGGTTTGAAAAGGAAATACTGGATTTATTCATGAATTATCCCTGGTCCGGGAATATCCGGGAATTGGAAAATTTTGTCGAACGGGCTGTGGCACTGGAAAAAAGCGAATATATCGGTTTAAATTCTTTGCCCACGGAATTGATCTACAATATTTCGGAGAAAAGCGCCGCGGAAACGGATATCAGCTCAATGCTCCTGGAAGGGGACTTTGATTTTTCGCAATATATTGATGACATCAGTCAGAAAATCATATTGAAAGCATTGGAGCTCAACAATGCCAATATTAAAAAAACAGCCGCTATGTTGAAGTTGAACTACCGTTCATTGAGGTATTTATTGGATAAATACAATTTAAAAGGGAAATAATGTGAGCGAAGCGAACTAAGTTCTAATTATCTTTTGAGTCCAGGAAAGTGGTTTTGGCGGAATGCTTCATAGAGTACCAGGGCCACGGTATTGGAGAGGTTAAGGGACCGGGCCTCTGCTTGCATGGGAATACGTAGACAGTTACCCGGGTGTTTGGCCAGGAGGGTATTAGGAAGACCGGCGGTCTCCTTACCGAAAATGAAATATATGTGCCCCCGAAAATCAATCTCGTGGTAGCTGCGTTGTCCTTTCCTGGTCAAGAAGTAAAAGGTGCCGTCCCTGTTGGTATTAAAAAAAGTGTCGATATTGGGGTAGCAGGTTATTTCCACCAGGTGCCAGTAATCCAATCCCGCCCGACGGAGGTAGCGATCCTCCAGCGAAAACCCCAGGGGTTCGATTAAATGCAAAGGGCAGCCCAGGGCCGCACAGGTCCGCACGATGTTCCCGGTATTCTGGGGAATCTCCGGTTCCACCAGCACCACTTCCGCACTGAAATCGGTTTTATTTTGTTCTTTTTTTCTTCTACTTTTTGCTGCTTCCATATTTCTTTGGGTCCGCCGCTAATGCTACATTAGAGAATCAGGTCTGCTGTTGATAAACCACCCGGTTCCTGCCGGAATCTTTTGCTTCGTAAAGGCATATATCGGACGTTTTTATGAGTCGGTTCAGGTCTTTTTCCACCTCAGTGCCAATCGGACCATCGCAGCCGCCGATACTTGCTGTTATGGGAATGCCGTCGGGTTTCAGGTCTTCGAGGGTTTGGCGAATTTTTTCAGCAACGCTGCTGCCAGCCCCGGGTTCCACACTGGACAGGAAAACAATAAACTCTTCACCGCCGTACCTCCCGCAAATATCCGACTTTCTTACCGACGATTTAATACCACTGGCAACCTCGCTTAAAACCCTGTCCCCGGTTTGATGACCGAAGGTATCGTTGATCAGTTTAAAATAATCGATATCTATCATTAAAATTCCCACATGATACTTATTTCGATGGGCAAAATATGCCAATGGTCTTATTGCCTGGAGAAATCCTCTCCGGTTCATCATATTGGTTAGATAATCCGTATTTCCCTGAATGGCAAGCTGTTTATTCTCTTTCCAGAGTCTTGTCAACGTTTCCCCCAGGAGTTCCATTTCCGGCGTTACTTTTCCATATTGATTCAGGGCATCGATAAATCTGTCAATATGCTCCTCGTAATCATCCTCAGGTGTTTTGATCCCCGCAAACCCCTCCAGGTCTTTGGCAAAATGAAAAAGAATTTCAAATGCCGGGTGCAGTACGTAGAATTCAAGACGCAAGGCAACCAGGAATCCCTTATTGACAGGCGGCGTGTTAAGAATTTGTTCTTCCAATTGTTTAGCGCTGTCTTTTATATTTACCAATTCATCTCTCACCTGGGACGGATAATCGAAAATTTGAGGGATCATTTTCTTTTTGGCTAATGGCAGAAGCCCCTTCCAAAAGGAAATATGTTCTTTTTCTTCATCTGCCATTTGTTCCCAGAATAAACTTAGTTCTTTGTTCTTATCGGAATAACTGCGATGGAGCTGACGATAGATTTTCTCTGCCCTTACATCGATGGCATGACATAAATCTATAATATCATACAACACATCCTCTGGCATGTTCCTCCTCTAATCATAATTTTTATTTTTCATTACCTTTTAATTTTATACTATTGAAAAAAATATATCAACTTCGAGTATTTGACAATTACTCGCCTATGAATTATCATAGATTTCATTGATAATCTAAAACAGCGATGATGAATTTCAAAAAAGAGGACGTTTAATGGTATCTCCCAGGAAACCGTCAAGGCTGAGAGCGCTGCTGCATGGGTGTGTCGCGTTAGGTATTCTGATGGCTGCCGTGGCCGTGATTGTCATTGTCGCGCCAGGCATGGACCCTACAAAATTCGGTTATATCATAGGGTTCTCAGGCATACTATTATTAGTAGTGACATTTTTGGTCTCCTATTTCATCCAGCATGTTCGCTTCAGTATGAAAAACAAATAAGAGACAACTATGACAAAAGCGATTATGTTTCAAGGTACCTCCTCCAATGTGGGGAAATCCATTCTTGCGGCTGGACTCTGCCGGATTTTCCTGGAAGACGGGTATTCGGTGGCGCCTTTTAAAGCGCAAAACATGGCGTTGAACTCCTTTGTCACGGAAGAAGGTCTTGAGATGGGACGGGCACAGGTCACCCAGGCGTGCGCCTGCCGTATCAAACCCGATGTACGAATGAACCCTATCTTACTAAAACCCAGTTCCGGTACCGGTTCCCAGGTGATTGTCATGGGTAAACCCGCAGGCCATATGAATGTGCAGACGTATGCGGATTTCAAAAAGAAATTGAGAATCGTGGTAAAGGATGCCTATGAATATTTGAAATCCCGGTACGATATCATCGTGATTGAGGGGGCGGGTTCACCGGCGGAGATCAACTTAAAAAAGGGTGATATCACCAATATGCATGTGGCTAAATTGGCCCGCTGTCCTGTGATTATCGTGGGAGATATCGATAAAGGCGGTGTATATGCCCATTTCGCCGGTACATTCGATCTACTGGATAAAGATGAACAGGAATTAACTGCCGGGTTTATTATCAATAAATTCAGGGGAGATCAGAGTATGCTGGAACCTGCCAATGCGTTTATCGAGCAGCGAACCCAGCGAAAGATTTTCGGTGTGGTTCCCTGGATACCGGATCTCAAACTTCCGGATGAAGACTCGGTGGAATTCAAAAAAAAGGTAGGGAAAAGCAAAGATAAAACAAAATCTTTTAAAGACGATATGGTAAATATTGTCCTGGTGGATTTGCCTCATATCTCCAATTTCACGGATTTTGACGTTTTCGACACCGACCCGGATGTGAACCTTCACGTTACGGACAAGCCTGAAGACCTTATGGAAGCGGATATTATCATGATCCCCGGCAGTAAAAACACCATATGGGATATGGGATATCTTCGTGAAAAGGGATTTCCCGGGGTACTGCAGCGGTGTATTACCAACGGCAAAATGGTGGTGGGCATTTGCGGCGGTTACCAGGTGTTGGGGAAGCATATCGTTGACGACGAGGCGGTGGAATCCGCGCAAAAAGAAATAAAAGGTCTTGGTTTCCTGGATATTACCACGGTTATGGCTGAAGAGAAACGCCTCACCCAGGTGACTGCAACCTGTGTGGAAGGGGATTTGCCAGTGAAGGGATATGAAATCCACCACGGCCGCAGCCGCATTAATGAAATCCCTTTCCTGGTCAGCAAAAACAGCGAAAAAGAAATCCTGGGGTGCAGGAATGTCCATGGCAATGTGTGGGGAACTTATATTCACGGTGTGTTTGACAGTGCGTCTTTCAGGAATTATATTCTCAATAAAATCCGGGCGAAGAAAAAATTGCCTCTAACAGAAAGCCGCCGTACGTTTGACATCGATGCAGAGCTTTCCCGGCTGGCTGCTATTTTAAGAGAAAATATCGATTTAGATACGATTTATAATTTTTGCCTCCGGCGGCCAGGGGGTTCTTTTGAAAAACCACCCCCTGGACCCCCGCAAAACTTTTCATTAGAGAAGAAAGTTAAGCCGAAGGCTTCCCCAAACGTTTGAGACAACATTCCTCTTTTCAATTCATGTCAATTTCAAAAGTGGTTACTCTATTGGTTGATTCTGGTAAGGAAGCCTCCGAGATGGTCCGAAGGACCTTCTGCGGCTCCCCTCGCCGAGGGGCTGGACCCCCCGCAAAAGCTTTTCATTAGAAAAGAAAGTTAAGCCGAAGGCATCAAATAAGATTCTTCCTCTCTTCTTCTGTAACTACAAAAATATACGGCCGGGAAGAAACCGGGCTTTTGCCTACTACCACCAATGTCTCATACACTTCTTCAATCGTTTGATACGTCAACACCTCATCTGGGGTCCCACTCTTGTGAATACGACCCTCTTTCATCAACAATAACCGCTGACTGTACTCACCTGCCAGGTTGAGATCATGAAGCACCATGATTACCGTTAATCCACTCTCCCGGTTTAAACGCTTAATAAGGTCCATAATACCCACCTGGTGAGAAATATCCAGGAAAGTAGTCGGTTCATCCAGTAAAACCAATTCCGGCTCCTGCGCCAAAGCACGGGCAATCAACACAAGCTGACGCTCACCACCACTCAACTCCCCAATTAACTTATCCCTGAACTCAAACGTCCCGGTTAACTCCATAGACGTTTCAGCAATTTCAAAATCCTTTCGATTATCAAGAAACTGAAACCGTTGATGATGAGGAATACGACCCAACAGTACAAAATCTTCCACGGTGATATGACTGACCCCGGGGTCTTGAGAAACCACCGCTATTTTCCTGGCAATCTCTTTAACTCCCATATAACGAATGTTTTTCCCCTCCAGGTAAACACTTCCCTTTTTGGGTTTTAGTATCCGGGTAATAGCACGCAAAAGAGATGTCTTACCCGAACCATTGGGACCAATAACAGCAATGAACTCCCCTTTGTTCACCTTGAAATTAATATCTTTAATTAAAAAAGAATCGTACCCGCAAACCAGGTCTTTGACTTCGAGGATTGTCCCGGTCATAACACAACCCCCCGTTTGGTCAGGGCATAAACAAAAATAATCCCGCCAACAATACCGGTGACCACTCCCACAGGCAGCTCCAACGGTAAAATAATGGTCCTGGCAATGGTATCGCTGACGATTAAAAAAATAGCACCGGAAAGAAAAGAGGCAATCAAAAGAATACGATGGTCCTGTCCCACAAACATACGTACAAAATGGGGCACCGCTAAACCCACAAACCCGATAATGCCGGTGATAGACACGCAGCAGCCGGTAACCATGGAAGCAATAATAAAAAGATACCGTTTGGTCGCTTCGGTATCGATACCCAGGTGCATGGCTTCCTCTTCTCCCAGGGACAGGGCATTAAGCCGGACACTGAAAAAATAAGAAACCACCAACCCTAACAGCGATACCCCAAGGGCCAATTTGATTAACGACCATTTGGGTTCTTCCAGAGAACCCATGATCCAGAAAATAATGCCGTGAAGGTCTTCTGACCTGGAAATCGCCATCATGAGCATAATCAGGGAAGAGGCAACAAAACTGATCATCACGCCGGTAAGCAGGAGACCGTGAATTTTCAGGATGCCTTTCCTGGCACTCAGGGTATAAACCAATAAAATAACCACAACAGCCCCCAGGAACCCACTGAGGGGCATGGAAAAACCACCGATGCCGCTTCTTAATCCCAATACGATATTTAAACAAACACCCAATGCCGCTCCCCCGGAAATGCCCAGGGTATAGGGTTCCACTAACGGATTACGAAACATCCCTTGCAGAAGCACTCCTGCCAGGCTTAATCCCCCACCTACGGCAAAACCCAACAAAATACGGGGCAGACGAATTTCTGCCACTATACTGTGCTCCACACCACCTTTCCCCTCAAAAAGCAGGGGGAGAATTTTTTTTAATGGGATGGCTGTAGTACCGATACATAACGACACAATACTCACAGCCAGCAGAATACCCAATAAAACCAGTACCCATATCAACCAACTTGCCAGTTTTTTTCTCATTTTTTTTCACTGGAAATTGAAATTGACGGATGAAGAAACCCCACCAGTTCTTTCAATGCCTCCACGAAACCTTTGGGGGTGGGGCTGCAATATTTATACGAATCCACGATATAAATCTGGTTTTGTTTAACCGCATTAATGCTTGAGTAGGTCTGCCAGGTTTCTTTTTCTCTTTCGCCAGCGATGCCCATGGTCACAATCACAATCACGTCCGGGTTTCGTTTGAGTACTTCCTCCCGTGAATAAATACCGCTTTTGGCATCAGCGGCAATATTTATCCCTCCGGCATATTCAATATAGTCATTAGTAAAATATCCTTTAGTAGCAGCAAACAAAGGCTTTGCCCCCAACTGCCAGAAAATTTTAATCTTTTTTTCCCTTTCCACTTGTTGTCTAATAAAAGCAGCCTCTTTTTTTGCTCTGTCAACAATCTCTTTTGCCCTGTCTTCCCGGCCCACCATTTGACCCAACCGCAAAAATGACTGGCACAGGTGATTGAAATCCTTTGGCGATGGAAATAATTCCACCCGGATTCCCAGGTTTTTTAATTTCTCAACCGCTTTACGGTCGGAAAACTCCATTGCCAACACCAGGTCCGGCTTCAATAGTAATACTTTTTCTACATTGATCTCAACCAATGTACCTACTTTTTCTTTATGCTTTGCTTCTTCGGGTTTTTTACAGTAGGTTGTACATCCCTTTAACCGGTCCCCCACCCCCAATACGTAAAGGGACTCCGTTAATGCGGGAGCCAGCGAGACAATCCGTCGGGGCGGAGCTGGGAGAAAACCAAAAGCACCGGCATAAAAAACAAAAAAAAGCACTATTGCCGTGATAAAACGTCGTATCATTATAAAATACCTCATTCCGATCTATTATAACATTATAATAAAAAGTTTTGCGGGGGTCCAGCCCCTCGGCGAGGGGAGCCAATTGAGGCCCTTCGGACCATCTCGAAGGCTTCCTTACCAGAATCAACCAATTGAGTAACCACTTTTGAAATTGACATGAATTGATAAAAGGGATGTTGTTCCAAACGTTTGGGGAAGCCTTCAACTTACTTACCTTACTTACCTTACTCACCTTACTCAACTAAATTAGCCCCCTGGTCGCCGAAGGCAAAAAACTAATAACTTACCTTAAAACCAATATAAGCCGATCGTCCAGCGGTTCCGTAGCCCAATACCACTTCATACTCTTCATCAAACAGGTTATCGATGCGGCCGAAAATCTCGATGTTCCGGGTTAACCGGTAAGAAGCTGCCAGGTTAAAAAGAGTATAAGCATCTGCCTCGGTGCGTGTAGGGTAAGGAAATACATCATACCGTTTACCAACATGAAGGAGATTCAAATTTACATTAGCCTTTTTAAAGAGTCGAAGATTGAAGGTCAGGTTGGCTTTATGCTTTGGTCTTCGCAGCAGTTGCTCACCAGTCTCCTTGTCTATGGCATCCGTATACGTATAACTTCCATGAATGGTGAAATTGTTGACGGGTCGAGCAGACATGAAGACCTCATATCCTTTGGTTTCTGCTTCGCTCACATTTATATATCCCTGCAGCCAATCATACAGGATTAAATCTTCAAAGTCATTGCGAAAGTAAGTGAAACTAAGGGTCAGGCGGTCTGCAAACAGGTATTGTTCGATACCCACATCCCAACCTTTGCTTTTTTCCGGTTCCAGGTTCTCGTTGCCAATGGGTCCCCAGTCAGTGGCCGGAGCAAACAATTGGTAGAGAGATGGGGCTTTGAAACCGGTGCCATAGGTCGCTTTAATTTTGGTCCCGGATTTCAACAACACCGCCGGAGCAATGCGATAAGTGGTTTCAGTGCCGAAGCGGCTGTGATCATCGAAACGCACCCCCAGGGTCATAAAGAATGTATCCCGGACTTTGATACTATCCTGGAGAAAGATGCCGGTGGTACGGGCAGATTCTCCAGGAAACAAGCTCTGTCCCGGCCCCCACATGCTCTCCCAACTGTATTGGGACTCGCCTTCTTCGCGTTCGTATTCAATGCCTGCGGTAATGATATTGGTAGGATGCACGTAGATGTTATGCTGCCAATCCACTTTAAATATCCTTCCTTTATACACACCCTTCGATGAATCAAAGGGATGGAGGTCATCAATATCATTGGTCAGATCACGCTGGATATTGTTATAAAACATACCCAGCCGCTGTTCCCATTTACCTTTCATGAGGGAAAGAGCAGCATTCGCAGCAAAAAGAAACTGTTGGGAATCCATCACATAATTGGGATCATCGCCGCCCGGGCCCTCGAAGTTGTCGAGATCGCTGCTCATATCGGTAAATCGACCGATAAAATAAATATCCAGGTTTTCCGCGGGCTTAAACCCCAACCGGCCGCTGAGATCGGTATTCCCATAACCGTCTTTTTCCGTATTGCCGTACTTTTCAGCGCTGGCAGAAAAGCCTTTGGTATCAAACCGGGAAACAGCAAACGAATAATTAACGGTTTTCGTGCCCCCACTCACCCCAGCGGATTCCCGGAAAGAGCTGTAAGAACCCGCCTCAGCCGATACGTAGAACCCGGGTTTGCCTTCACCTTTTTTAGTAATAATGTGAATGACACCACCCATGGCATCGGAGCCGTATAATGTACTCTGGGGCCCCCGGACAATTTCGATACGATCGATATTATCCAGGCTCAAATGGGCGAAATCAAAGGTACGGCCCGGGGACATGGGATCATTGACTTCAATACCATCCACCATAACAAGGGTATGTTCTGAATTGGCTCCCCGGATGAAAACATCCGCGGTTTTTCCGGCACCCCCGTTTTGAACCACATCCAAACCAGGAACAGCAGCCAATGCTTCTACAACCATTGTCTTACCAGCCTTTTTTAATTGCTCAAAAGGAATTAATGTGGTACTGCTGCCTAACTCCAGTTTTGGCTGTTCGGTTCGGGTGGCAGTCACAACAATATGATACTTTAATGTCTCCTGGCTTTTTTCCTTTTCCTTATCTTCTTCTTTAGCCAGGAGTGGACTCACCACCAGTAAAATCATTACCAACACAAAAAAAAGCTTTTTCATTTCTTGATTCCTCCTTTATATTAAACCGGATATAAAGGATTCCTTCCTACTTCTTACTTCCTACTTCCTACTTCTTCCTGCCTACTGCCTACTGACGGATATCGGGTAAGAGCAAAAAAAAAGCCCTACCCTCACAGGTAGAGCTTCTTGTTCGTGGTTTCCCTTCCCTGCGAAGGTACTTCCCGAGATAGTCAATGGACCGGGCTAACCTTTTTAAAAGGTATTACCGTTGCGGGGCAGCATCCTGGATCTAACAGGAATTTCCTTTGCCTATCCGGTAACTGTGTGCCAATTGATTATTCAAAGAACAAAATTTAGGAGAATAGTCTACTCAATTTTTCCGATTTTGTCAAGGCCGCATCAAAATTTTGAATGGAAAATTGATTTATTTTTAAAATCCAGGAGAACCTTTTCCATATCCAGGCGGTCACCGGGCAAAACATATCTCGCCTTGGAAATCTCTCCCGGTAAATCGGCATCGTGGAAAAACGTCTCAATAAATCTCTCTTTATAAATATTATTGGCCACCACTGCTTTACTTTCTTTTTGTTTAATCAGCCCATGCTGCTCTAACGATGTGATATCACCATCGCCAGGGTTATATTTGACATGATCGAACACAATTTTAACAAAGGTTTCTTTATAGAGTTCGGCCTTCTCATAAAGGTTGTCAAAATGGTCGTTTCTCTCTAGCAGGAGGATTTGAATCGCTTTTTCCACATCCTTTGGTTCAATCGGTGCTGCAGTTCCGGGTTTAACATTGACAGTCAGGATGGTGCCTAACCGGTTAACCAGCCAGGGCTGGCCCCGGGTTTCTTCATAGACCTTTTTTACGGCTTCTTCGCTAAAAGGTTGGTTGGTTTCCCCGGTATATTGTGAATAGAGGTCAAAGACATTTTTTAGGGAGAAAGGCGGTAACACCACCTGGTCGGCAATATTAAAGGGCGATACTCCCCCAACGATAAGTTTGGTTATATTTCTTATACCCACCAGTCCCACGGAATAGAGGGCTTTTTGCTCTATTTCTTTATATTCAAGGTATAAATCCCTCAGCGTGGTTAAAAAGTTTTCCAGCTCATCCCGGGGAATCCCGTCAAACTCATCGATAAAAATGACAATTTTCTTGAATTCGATAAGCCGGTTTAATTCTTCAAATAATTCACCAAAAGAAATATGATCCGTCAATCGATGATGATTTAAATAGGATTTAATTTTATCCAGCTTTTGGTAGCCCACGGCAGTCAAACGCTCAACCAATTGGCTGTAGAGCTTTTTTTGCACCTGGGCGTAGAATCTTTCTTGATTTAATTTTTTGTATTTCTGGAAACTAAGAAGAACGGCGGCATAGGTGGAGTCTTTATGTAATTCCCTGCAGAAATGATTCAGGTAAGTTGTCTTACCGCTCTGGCGTGGGGCAAATATGGAAAAATACCGGCCCCGGTCCACCATGGTTTTAATATCCTGGTTCATGGTATTGGTAACATTGTCTAAAGGAACATAATAAGCCTCTTTGGTGTTTACGGAACCGGAATTTTCGAATATTCGCCGGGGTTTTCGGTACGTGATTTTATTTTCATCTATTTCTTTTGCCGACATACGTTTATCTTATTGGAATCATGGGAATTTGTCAAGGCCGGGAAAGATTTTTCAAAAAGTTTGCCTACCATGAAAAAAGTCCACAGATTACACAGATTTACACAGATTATAAAAAAATCTGCGTAATCTGTGTAATCTGTGGTTTCCCCTTTTTCATTGTCTCCGGGTGAGGGCATTGTATTGCACTCATGATTGACTGTCCCGTTTTTGTCAAGCTGTAAGTTGATTTATTTTTGAAATTACGGTATAGTCCTGACTGCCGGAGTAAAGAATGGTTAATATGAATGAGATGAAACCTATCGGTAGGGTAAAAACCGATGCAAAAAAAATCCCCAGGCACTGGACCCTATCAAATGTTGAAGGAAAACTGATTATAGAGAAAGAATATGAGAAAGGCTTGCAAGATATCCGGGAGGGACAGCGGATCGTGGTAATATTCCTTTTTCACAAAAGTCCCTCGTTTTCGCACCAGAATCTTATACAAAAACCACCTCATAAAGAAAAGCAAAAAGGAGTTTTCAGTATCTGCTCGCCGATCCGGCCCAATCCCCTTGGTATGTCCGTATTTGAGGTATTAAAGGTAGAAAGAAATATTATTTTTGTCAGGGGGATCGATATACTGGATGGGACCCCCATCCTGGATATCAAACCCTATATCGAGGCAGGCTGCGAAAGTTAAGTTAGCTGCGAGTCAGAACCATAGAAAAGACCAATCTAATCAAAATCCTATTGATATTTTCAGGGCATGAATTGATTGATATGGGTGATGTGATATAATATACCTATGAAAGAATCAATGATAAGCGGATTCATTTCCTTCATTGCCAAAAAGTTAATTTAATACTATAATATACCTATGAAAAATTTACCGATTGGGATTCACACGTTTAGCGACTTGATTACACAAAATTATCTCTATGTAGATAAAACAAGAGATATTCACAATCTCTTCGCCCGGGGAGGGAAATATTATTTTCTCTCCCGTCCGCGGCGCTTCGGGAAATCGTTGTTAATCTCCACCCTGAAGGAAATATTCTCCGGGAGTAAGGAACTGTTTAAAGGACTATGGATTTACGATAAAATCGATTGGAAAACATACCCGGTGATTCATATTGATTTTTTAGGACTAAAATATGGAAATAAAGAAGAACTAATCGAAACCATAGAATATCTAATCGCACAAAATGCAGCACTGTATGAAATAAAATTAAAAGAGAACGGATATGACAAGAGATTTAGAGAACTTATTGCCGAACTTTCCAAAAAGAATAAGGTGGTTATCCTGGTGGATGAATACGATAAACCCATTATCGATTTTGTCGAAAAGAATAAAAAAGATATTGCCTCAGAGAACAGGGATATCTTAAGAAATTTTTATTCTGTCATCAAAGGTGCAGATGAGTACCTGAAGTTTGCATTTATCACCGGTGTTTCAAAATTTTCAAAAGTTTCCGTATTTTCAGTATTAAATAATCTCAACGACATCACCCTGGACGAAAAATATGCCACCATGATGGGTTATACCGAAGAGGAACTGCTGCATTATTTTCCTGTGCCCGGTGCCCACAGTGAAACAATGGATAAAATAAGAACCTGGTACAATGGCTATTCCTGGGATGGTAAACGCTTTGTTTACAATCCCTTTTCAATACTTCTTTATTTTGAAAAAAAAGCCTTTGCTGACTATTGGTTTGCCACGGGTACTCCGACCTTTCTTATTAAAACCATCAGGGAAAAAGACATTCCTGTTATGGAATTTGAAAAGGTTGAAGCCGACACCACCACATTTGAAAGTTTTGAAATCGAGCATATGGAAATAACGTCACTTCTTTTTCAAACCGGGTATTTAACGATCAAAGGAAAAGACGTGACCGATGATGGGACCATCTATCAGCTTTCCTATCCCAACAAGGAAGTAAGAGAATCTTTTTTAAAACATTTGTTAATAGATTTTACGGAAAAGCGATCGATAGAAAGTCTCAAAATATTGAGAAAGCTTAAATCATCCCTCAATGAAAACCGCCTGGATATTTTTTTTACTACGATAAAGTCCCTATTTGCTTCTATTCCTTACGATATATTTATCCAACACCGTGAAGGGTATTACCACACCATCATCTATCTTTTATTGAGACTTGCGGGGATAACCATCCAACCGGAAAGTGAATCCAATATCGGCAGGGTTGATGCAGTGGCAGAAACCGAAACCCACATCTATATCATTGAATTTAAAATCGGCACTTCAGAAGAGGCATTGAAACAAATCAAAGAGAAGAAATATTATGAACCTTACCTCTCATCGGGAAAAGTCATCACCTTGTTAGGCATCGGTATCGACCCGGAACAGCGAAATATCACCTCATACTTACCCGAACAATTGACTCAATAAATTTTCCTCTGGAAAAATTAAACAGCCCGGCGGAAGCTTTTCTCTTTTTGAAGGCGTAAAAAATCAGTCGGACGCTTGAAATTATCTTGCTGTAATAGAAGGTGCCAGGTACTTTATTATTGATCGGTGTAGGATTTGACGAGAAAGAAAAAAATATTTCCCATTATAAAGTAAAACCAGTCAGGAAGTAACAGTTTATCTGCCTCCGTTGATAATTGACCATCATTGTTTTCAACTCCTGTTTTTCCCTCTCATCCACACGACTCTCCTTATTATGATTTATATTCCATTATAAAAAAAGGAGAAGATAATATCAAGAGGTCCGGGTTGTGAGGGTTGCAGAGGTTGTGGCCAGGCCGCTAAAGGATTAATAAGATATTCTATAATCTCACCATCCCTCTAAGAATCTTCATCTACACGTTTTAGTACCTGGACATAGCCGTTGTTGGAATATTCCAGGATTTTTTGATCAAAGGTAACCAGAGTTCCATCAAGTTTTCGAGCTGTAGCCACAATCATTCGATCGGCTGGGTCACCATGAAAATCGCCAGGCAAATGAGAAACATGCGTATCTAAAATAAGTATCTCAGGTTTAGATATCAGCATACCATTTTTCATCAATAGGCTTCAAGATATCGTCGTTTATTTTTACTGATCCCTTCATGTACCCAAACAAATTAACCCCCTCTACAAGTTCTTCATATGGGACCAACTTTGCTATAGGACTCCCATCTTTAGTAATGACAACTTCCTCATGGGACTCTTGCACACGATCCATTAACTCAAGGCATTTTGATTTAAATTCAATGGACGTCATCTCCATATCGATTCACCTCGACACTATATTACATTAATATTCAAATCCTGTCAACATAAATTCCCTAAAAAATGCAATAGGAAAAGGAAAAAAGGCGCCAGTCAATTGCCTGCTTTGGGGTACCCTTTTATTTTTTTTCGCTTTCCGGCGATTTTTTTTGGGGACGAATGAATATTTCCCGGTGTCCGGAGATAATTTTTCCTTCCCGGCGATTGTTTTGGCCTACAAACTACTTTTTTCCGGGAAAAACTATTTTTTTTGCATACAAACGATTTTTTTCCGGGACAGCCCTTTTTCTCACCGACCCCGCGGCGTTTTTCTTTGCGTACAGAGAAAGAAATAAGGAGCCAGGTACTTTATTTACTCAATTAAACAAAAAAATAACAAACAACTTCCTTGCCAGGTTTGAATGATTTATTATATCATCATTTTATGAGGATTACAAATTACAAAAAGTTCTTCCGAGAGCATTGGTTTAAACCCCATCCAGGATTACGGATTACAAGACACCGGCAATTTAAAGCAAGTTCTTTCATATATAGATTTTTTTAAGAGTTCTTTCGAGTTCTTTGGAATTTCGGTCATTGTATATTGTAATTTGTTTGTAATTTGGAATTTGGGATTTGTAATTTTCTTGCTTTGGCCTCTGATCTGATTTAATAACTCTGACGGGACCCTGAGGAGGCATAACAAGGAGGCAGGCAAGAAATACTAACATGTACCACTTGCAGGACACTTTTTTTATTTTTTTTTGGTATTGAAATTGCCCTGCCAATATATTAATATTATAATATAAAAAACCCAGGAGGTTTTTAGGTGTGAAACGAGTTCAGTGGATTTGTTGTCTGGGGTTCCTGTCTTTCTTATTTCTCCATTTACCCCTGCTTCCCGCAGCATCGGTTAAACTACCCGGCCATATTGATCACTACATCTTTTACTTGAAAAACTACATGCTGACAGAACAAAATGTAATGTACCACCTCAATGAAAATTTACTCTTCGAAGAAATGCCGGATTATACGGAAATAGCAGCCAGGATGTTACGGGGCGTCTTCAGTCAGGTTAGAAGACGCAACCTCTTTCCGGTAATACTGGCAATATATAAAAAAACCTTGAAAATGACACAAACATCCAAGCTGAAGAATATATTTTCCTGCCACAGGGAAATAAAAACACGTCTGGCCAACACCCCGGGCAATCATCCCCGTAAGATTTCCATAGACCTGAAAACCCCGGGAGGATATGACTCCGCAGCGGAGTTACTGGAGCAAATCGGACTCATCCTTAAAACCGATGCAAACGTGAGGTATTACCTGGAAGAAAACATTACTCCCCCTCGTTTTGAGGTGAATGACTACTATCAAATACTGGGTTTTAATACCTGGACACTGGCAGGACATTTAAACCGCACCCATCATCTCGATCTGGATATAAGCGAATTTTCAGCCAGAATACCTCGCGATTTGGAGTTCTTCAGGCTCGTCACCAATTTGAAGATAACAGCCGACTCCTTTGCGGAAATCCTCACACAAGAAAAACGTCTGCAACTGTTCCTGGGCCTGCTCTACCGGCTGTCGGAACGGGAAATCAATTACATCGACGGGTTGACAAACTATCGTTTTGATGCCTGGAGAACCATTTACAATGACAACAGCTTTCTGACCGGTATGTTTGTACTCTCCCATGCCCTGCGGGTAAAAAATAACCGCTTATGCCTTCCCGGTGGTCCGGAAGCTCTTCCTTTCTGGGAAAAATTGGTGGGGGTCAACTATGGCAAACACCCCCTGCGATTCCTGGAAAGATTGGCTGTAAAAGATAATGGAAAACTAAATTACTACTATGTTTTTACCTTCTTTCTCCCTAAAGAAATTCAAAAAGCGTTTTTGTTTGATTTTGACGTGCAGCGGTTCCGGGAAATCTATGATCTGGTAGATCTTTCCAGGACCGGAAAACTCTCAAAATTAGAAATACCCGGGATAAAAGATTTTAGTTTCTTTACCCTGATGGCTGCCCTGAAAGCCCGAAACAACACCATTGATTTCCCCGGAGGTATCGATACCTGGGCTGCCGCCACCGGCGCAGCCGAGACGAACTTCTTCGGATTATTGCGCCATTTAATGAGCACCTCAACCAAAGAAAACAGTTTAAAACGCTTTATATCTATCTATTCCAAATTCCAGCGGCGAGAGGAATTACTCATCGAGACTGTTCTGCGTACCCTTTACAACAATTACGACGAATATAATGTATTGATAGATTTCATGGAAAAAATCCCTGTGAAAAAACCCGAGACGGTTTTAAGATTGTATTGGTGGGTAAAAAAACTTGAAGGTGCAAACCTGGCCAAAAAAGAAAAAACAGCCTTAACCGCGGTGTTTCAATCACTCCTGGAAATTCTCTCTATCCGGGCAAAATATAGGCCGGATCAATTCCAATACGATCAATTAATCGAAGAACTCACCCAAATTCCCCTATCCGCGGCTGAGGCATATGACGGATTTTTCCATTATCTTGAAAACCACCTGCTTATCGATCTGACCCCCGCCAATGCCGATCAGGCATTCCTGGAGTTCCTATCACCGGGGATAAGCAATACGAAGACAGAATTGACCATCCGCAAGCAAACCTATTTCCTGGAATCCTCATCGATCTTAAAAGAGGAGATTTCCCGGGTATTGGACAGCCAGGGGGCCTGTCACTTATCCGACCTGATCAAGATCAATCGCCTCCTGGAATCCCTTCAAAATAGTAAAAATAAACATTCCTCTACATACGGATATCGAAAAATTGCCGGACAATTAATCACTTCCCTGGAAGCGCTTCCCTTCCCGGAGAGGGGAGAAGACATGCCCGATTATTTGCAAAATTTCGTGAAGGAGTATTCCCGGGAAGCTATTTTCAAACACCTGAACAAGCTCATTGCCAGGAAAAAACCCGACGCTTCCAGGAAAAAGATCGATTCCCTTACCCGAAAAATAAAAACCACCTGTTTACTCCAGGAACTGAAGCATTACCTGGTTACCTGTGTCTATGCTGCGACAGTAAAACATTCAAAGCTGCAGTTATTTCTAAACCCCAACCTGACCCGGTTCCATGATTTCTCTGCACACCAGGGGAAAACACCCTGGAACACCAGCGGGATTTCATACACTCTGGGTAAATTCAATGTATATCACCTGGAAGGAGGATTATCACGCTTAAATGTTACCCTTGCTTTTCCCTTCAGCGAGTATATATTCGGGATGACCTCCGATTCTGATCCCTCCCTGAGAGTGCCCATGGTTTTCAATAACCTGGATATGTATCCTCATTCGTTGATCAATCACGCCCAGGAATATACCGGGCTCCTGGTAAAATTCNNATGGACAGCCTGGACAGGAAATCCGGGAGGTCTCACCAGCTCCATTTTAGCGAACTCCTGCGGCTGGGAGAACGATATTTTAAAACGAATCGATTTATCGAGACGTTTTCCCAAAAAGAACGGTTGAAAGCATTTCAAAATTCGACGACGGCCGGGTCAGTTCAGTCTGAGATGGAACGCCTCGGCTGCATTTATTATTATACCTTCGGTACTCTTAAACCTCACCGCTGTGCACTTTTCCCCCAGTCTTTATCCCACCTGTTTCAACCCGGATGGATCGGCGGAGAAATGATCGATGAATTCAAGATAAAAGCCGCCTATATCATCCATTGGTGGCAAATGCCCCCCCAACTGCTGGGGTATTTTGTATGGAATTACTTTATAAATGAGTCGTATCTCTTTCACCCGTACTATAAAAATGAGTACCATAAAGTGTATTTCTTTTATAATACGTTTAATTATCTACACCTTAACCATATTTACAGACGATTAAGAGAAAACGGAACATTGAGGATAAAATGAAAATAACCGGGAAAATAATTAATGTATCAATGGTAATGATGTTGTTTACCACATGTTATTTTTCCTTCACCTATGGGAGTGAAAAAACCAACACCAGTACGCAGAAGCAGCAAAAACCGGAAGTAATTATTCTCTCTCCCCGGGAAGGCGAAATGTGGACAGGAAAGCAGCTAATAAAAGTTCAATTGAAAGGTATTGATCTTCGCCAGGTTTGGGAAGTGGGAATTTACCTCGATGGCCGACTTTTAAAAGAATTCTCCTCTCCTACCCCTACCATTACTATGTCCCATCACTTCGGGGTCAAGGGGCAGAATCGCACCCTCAAAGTAATCGTTCGGGGAAAGAAATTCAATAAACTGGCCTTAGCCGAACGAAAATCGCTGCGGGTGGATGTCTCTCATGACGTGGAAGTCAACCAGGTCATGGTGCCGGTGGTGGTAAAGGACAAACAAGGCAATTACGTGCGGGGACTTAAAAAAGAAGACTTTGTGCTGCTGGTTGATGGAAAACCCAAAAAGATTTCTTATCTCAGCACCAAGGGCACGGTGCAGTTTAACATGGCCCAGGTCATTGATATCAGTTTTTCCATGCGCAGTAAAATTTATGATGTTCTTCTAACATCCAGAGACTTTACGAAGAAGTTACTGACCGGGAACGACCGGGGCACCTTTGTGTTTTTCAACCACAAGGTTTTCGATCATATCGGGTTTACCAGCGATATGAAGGAACTTGACGACCGCTTAAATCTTCAGTCGCCGGTAATCGGAGGCACCGCTTTATATGATGCCATTGCTTATACCCTCAATGAGATGAACAAAATCTCCGGCTGGAATATCATGGTAATTTTTTCCGATGGGGAAGATAACAGTTCTTACATCGACCGCTTTTCGCTGGTAAAAAAAGTCAAAAAATCCCCGGTAGTCATTTACGCTATCGATAACAAGACGGGACGGCCCAATGACCTGCTGAAGCAAATTTGCGATCTCTCCGGTGGGTTGACCTTTACACTCACCAGCCACAGGAGAATAAACAAAGTGTATGAAAACATCAGGGAAGAGATCATGGCGCAGTATGTTTTATTTTTCAAGCCGGATAGACGGGGAAAACGGAAAACCTCCGCGCGTTTTCATACTCTCACCGTCAAAGTCAAGAAGCGCAAATACGATATCCGCACCATTAAAGGTTTTTATTAAAAAAATAAAAAGGAGGATACGATGAGAAAGACAATAGGTGTTACATTGATGCTATTGTGTTTTATTTTTGCTGCAAGTTTTAACTTTAATTACTTGTACGCAAAAAAGAAATCGTGGAAAATTTCTTTATCCCTGGAGAAAGTGATAATCGAATCCCAACCCGGTGGAGAGCAAAAATCACTGGAAGCCAATGGGAACAATTGTTCAGATGACTTTATGCAAATCCAATGGTCACCCGCACCAAAACGTTTTGATTTTGTACTTACCAACAAAACCGGTTCTCCCCTCACCATCATATGGGAAAAAAGTTTGTTTGTCGATGAAAAGGGCATCGAGCATAACGTCATCATTGAGAACGTTAAATTCTCGGAAAGCCCGAAACCCATCCCCCCCACAACCATTGCGCCAAAGGGTAAGATAAAAAATATGGTTTATCCCCGGGATTACGCGGTCCTTACGCCGAAGCTGGAAGTGGTCCAGGACTTTGTTACCAAAGCAACTACCAGCTATGAGAAAAAAGAATGGGTGAAAAAGGAAATATTCCTTAAGAAGATTAAATTGAAACAAATGAAAATGCAGAACAAAGATTTTGATATTGAGACCTATTGGCAAAAAACCAGGTACAGAGTCATTTTGGCGCTAAAGATAAATGGGAAAGAAACCAATTATCATTTCTTTTTTAAACCCATGGAAAAATAAAAATCTTACTCATTTTCGCTAATCAATTCCATAATGGCAACGCCGGTTCCCGGTCCGCTTTTCCCTTTGTAGCGAACAAATCTTCCGTCGGATTTACGGTACCAGTAGCTGCCGCTCCAGAAAATAGACAGGATACCGGTTAAAGACATTTTCATATGAACCGCTTCCACGGCTTTACCATTCACCGTAATGGTTTCAGTCTTCTTCTTTTTTACCTTGAATGTGGTTATCTTCATATTTCCCGGGCCTGATGTACCGATGGACCAGAATTTCATTGATTTTTCCGGCGCCAAGGCAAAATGTTCAAGACCAATGTTAAAGGTCTGGTTCCAGGGCAGCTCATTGATCTTAAATATTTTGTTGATTGGTTTTCCCCTGGCCATACCTGATAAGTAAATCCGGTTTCCCTTCCTGGTGGCGGTTACTTTTGTTTTTTTGTGCGGCTCTTCGTAGTCCCAGGAGAGGGCAGCCAGGTTTTCATCTACAATATATTTTTGATTGATCCGCAGACCGTCTTTTTCAGACCGCAAGCCGATGGAATAGCCGGATGATGACGTTTCAATAAAAAACCGGTGAACAATAACGGAATTTTTACTTCTCTCTTCATAAACGCGGGTCATGGTCATGCCGTTTAAACGCCCGGTCAGGACAAAAACAACGGCCAGGATAAATAGAAGAGTGAAAGAGCCTTTAAGCGGGACTTTAAAATAACTGGATTGTTGTTTTTTAGGAAGCATTTACAGAATAATAATACAAATAAAACAAAATTGCAACAGAAAGGTTGAATTCTTTCATTAGTTATGGTAAATAACAGGTTCACTGGTAACCCTATAAAATACTACTGGAATAAAGGATGGAAACATGGATGAATATAAAAGATTCGCCAGAAATTACGAAGGCCTTAATCCCAAAGAGGAAATATTCAAGCAAGAACCATTTTTCCGGGAAATAATCAAAAGGTATTCCATAAAGAAATGCCTGGACTGTGCCTGCGGTCCTGGTTGGCATTTATTTATGCTGGATAACCTGGGGATTGAATGTGCCGGTTCCGATTTATCCGAAGAGATGCTTTCATTGGCAAAAAAGAACCTCAAAGGCAAAAATATTCCCTTAAAAATCCAGGATTTTCAAAAACTTTCTGATTCATGGCAAGAGACCTTTGATCTGGTCATTTGCATGTCCACAAGCATCAACCATATGCAAACCGATGAGGATGTGATAAAGGCACTGGATTCCATGTACCAACAACTGGATGAAGGAGGAATTTTAATTATCGACAACGGTGTAGCGGATGCCCTCATTAACGAACGGCCCAAACTCATACCCGCCCGCATACACAAAGACCAGGCATATTACTTTTTCCTGCAATACCCTGATGAAGATCACATTATTTTCAATATCCTGGATGTCAGAAAAACCCGGGATTCCTTTGAACATGATTTCGAAACCATGACGCTAAAAGCAATCACAAAAGAAAATCTTGAACACTGCTTTGCACAAACGAATTTCAAAAGGATTCATTATTATGGTGACCACGATTTCTCAACCTATTCAGCAGCAACCGGTAACCGCCTGATCGTTGTTGCCGAGAAGTAAAAAAAGATTAGCCACAAAAAAATAGAATGGTACAATCGTTAGCGGTTCAATTGTTTGTCCATTTACAGACAAAGGAAGTTAGTCGACCATAGCAGTATGCAAAAAAAATCAAACAACAAAAAATTTTACTTGACATCTGTTGTAAATTTTGCTATAAGTGTGTTTCAATACTCATCATAATTAATAAGGTGAAAAGATGAGAAGATTCGTATTGTTCGGTGGGCTATTTCTAATATTACTACCTTTTGCTCTAAAGGGAAAAGTAGTGAAACTTGACCAAAAAGAGGGTATTCTGGAAGGTCAGAAAGAGAAACAGGTACAATTCCATAAATATGAGAAAATCGACTTCGACTTTAAGAAAGTCCCCCTCAAAAGGGTAAAGAAAATAGACCTCCATGACAACAAAATATTTATCCTGGACAATCAGCGCAATGAGATATATGTCATAGATAAAAAGGGAAAATACCTGTATAAAATCGGAAGACGGGGGCAAGGGCCTGGCGAGATTGTATATGGTCAGGATTTCCATATTTCAGGCGGTAGAATATATGTGTTGAATTCTATGCCCAAAAAAGTTGAAGTTTTTGATATAAAAGGAGAGCCCATCAGATCCATAAAACTCGAAGAAGGAGCCGGTCTGTTAAAGCCTGAATCAATAATAGTTGACAACAACCGGGATATATTTATAAGCGGCGCCTTTGAGCAGATTTTAGCTGTATATTCATCAAAAGGGGCTTTCAAAAAACTGCTAATATATCGGGAGGATATGGACACCTATACAGAGACTTCCACAAGATTAGGGATCCCTTCAAATTTAGCAATTATAGATAATAGAGTCTATCACTTTGACCTCTTCACAGGAATTTTTACAAGAACTGATTTCTCAGGAGAAATTGATGTATCATTCAGTGCATTTTCTCATTTAGTTGATAAAGATGTCCGGGAAATAAAACAGGAGTATCGGAAAAACAAAAGTATTCAAAGCCAAAGGTCTTTATTTACTAAATGGTCTAATCTTTGCTTAGATGAATTAAAGAGAATACATGCCTTATTGCTTTCCAAAAAAAAAGGGAAGAGCCAAAGGATATTTGTTTTTTCAAAAAATGGAGATTTCTTATATGCAATACCGCTCGACTATTTCAATAAAAATAAGATGGCAGTTCGATTCATCTGCTGTGATGAAACGAACTTTGTCTTTTTAACTTATGATTTAAATCTGATATTAGCATATATTCATTCATAAAGCATCATTAACCGTGTAACATATTTTTTGGGGTTTCCTCTAAATATCATCCCCGGCCCTTTAAGATACTGTTCCCTGGTGGGAAGCAGTG
>JABAOH010090455.1_pt2 | contig 37554 bp, 35 predicted proteins | sample 7062181 | NCBI WGS metagenome assembly JABAOH01 (sample SAMN14538630, study PRJNA623070) | marine sediment metagenome | biome: marine biome [ENVO:00000428]; feature: marine pelagic biome [ENVO:01000023]; material: deep marine sediment [ENVO:00002113]; isolation source: pool of 5 deep marine... | reverse complement strand
GAACTAGCTAGTGGAGGACCACTTTGGCGTTCTACAGGCGAATATACAGTCATTGTCCAATATGGAACTGAATCTAGAATTTCTGAAACAACATTTCAGTTTGGAGGTTCAACTGGAGGTCCCGGTACTGGACCTACTGGACCAACTGTAGGTGTGGATAGAACCAACTTTGTGCTAAGCTATACAATTACTGGAGGCAGTGTCCTCAGTGTAACCCCAGACGATGATGCAAATTCATTGATTATTGGAATCTCAACAACTAGTGATGGAGAATTAACCATTACTTTGCCAAGAGAATTGATCGACGCAGTCGATGAAAGTGGTCAAGAAGATACTTTCTTCGTTTTAATTGATGGGGAAGAGGTAGACTTTGATGAAACAAAAACCTCAACTGATAGGACTTTGACGATTGCTTTCCCTGATGGAGCCGAAGAAATTGAGATTATAGGTTCCTTCGTGGTACCAGAATTTGGCACAATTGCAGCACTAATTCTGGCAATTGCGATCATATCCATAATTGCAGTGTCTTCAAAGACAAAACTAAGTATCTTACCAAAATACTAAGATCTTCATCTTTTTTCATTTTTTAAATATACATAAATAGTCAGTCTACTCAACCGCAAACAAGATGAATACACGTACGTCGTATGTGGCAATTGCCATTTTAGCCGCAGTATTTACTATATCTACTTCGGCTGCATATGCTCAAGGTTTCGATGAGCAAGCTTGCCCAGATTGTGAAGGTGCTAGTTCGCAAGAAAAAGCAATGATGGGAGTCATGTCAGATATCCCAATTACAGTTTGGACTGATGCAGCTATGTACGATCATGAATCTACTATTATGGTAGAAGGTACAGTAGCAGGAATTAGACCTGGTACTGAAATTGGTCTTGTAGTTATTGGACCACCACCATTTAACAACATAGTAGCAATTGATCAAATTCCTGTATCTAGTGACGGTACATACAAAACCACACTAAGTACTGCAGGTGAATCATGGAAATACGACGGTACCTATACTATCAAAGTAACATACGGACATCAAGAAGTAAACAACAGAGCTCTAGTTGAGCTAACTGGTGGAATTACTGGAATTGGTGCCGGATGTGGCCCAGGTGAATTATCTGCAAGCGGACAATGTATCCCATACATGATCACAGCTGGAACTGTAAGTGGTGCAATGTTTAGTAGTGCAAGCAATTCTCTAACCGTACAGATTAGTAGTCTAAGTGATGGAACTTTAACTATTAATCCTTCAATGGAAGCAATCAGAGGTATCTTCATGGTCCTTGTAGATGGTGAGGAATGGGATGACGCAGAAATTAATGGAAACGAAGTAATTGTAGACTTCCCTGCTGGAACTAACGAGATAGAAATCATTGGTACCTTCGCAATCCCAGAATTTGGCACAATTGCAGCACTAATTCTTGCAGTCGCAATTATATCAATAATTGTTGTATCTTCAAGAACAAGATTGAACGTATTACCAAAATACTAAAATCTACATCTTTTTCATTTTTTATTTTTTTATCTACAAATAATTAGTAAAAGAAATATACAATTGAAGGATCAGTTGAATATGAAACTTAATTTTCTTCTATCAGTAGTTATTGCGTCTTTATTCATTACTACCTTAGGGGCATTTGCTCAAACTCAGTTAATTTTTGTAGATACATCTCAAAGTGCGTACGAAGAAGGAGAAAGAATAGTTGTATCTGGAAATGTTACATCAATTATTGCTGAAACTCCTGTTACATTACAAATTTTTTATGAAGGAAACTTGGTCGATATTGCTCAGGTAGGAGTTGCACAAGATGGCAACTATGCTCATACATTCATTGCAGAAGGTCCTTTGTGGCAAAAAGATGGAGAGTATGTTGTAAGAGCATTTTATGGAACTTCAACTATTGAAACAAGTTTTGATTTTTTTAGCAAACAAGCATTAGTTGATACAACAGATATTTTTGAAGTAGATGCAGGAAGTCATGGGACATTTGATGTAGATTATACTATCAGAGGAGCAACTGTAAAAGACATGATTGTAGATTCGGATATTTTTGCTTTAATTGTTATACTTGAAACAGAAGATGATGGTTTCATAACACTAGAATTGCCTAGAGAATCAATTGATGCAAAAAAATCAGATAATCTTGATGATACTTTTATCATTTTAATTGATGGAGTCGAAGTGCCATATCAAGAAATCACTACAAATTCGGATGCTAGAACAATATCTATTGATTTTGAAGAAGGTGATTCGGATATAGAAATTATTGGTACCTTCGTGGTTCCAGAATTTGGAAGCATAGTTATGATAGTTTTGGTTGCTGGAATAATTTCAACAATCTTATTTTCAAAAAAATTCCAAATTCCAATTACTAAGATTTAATCAGTTTTTTTAAAAGCCATATTTTTCTTTTAGAGGAGAAACTGCTCGAAGCTCACTTACAACTTTTTTTAAGATATCTACAGCTTTTTCAATCTCAGAGTCTGTGTTTAGTATTCCAACTGTGAGTCTAAGAGAACCAGTGATTTGATCATGGGAAAATCCCATTGCTTTGAGAACGTGTGATTCTTTTTGAACATGAACTGAGCATGCAGAACCGGTAGATGCTGCAATTCCATTTTCGTCTAGTTTGATGATTAGATCTTCTCCACTGACTCCTAGAAAAGTAAAATGAGCATTGTTAGTAATTCTTTGTTCTTTATGGCCATTAAGAGTCACATGTGGAATTTCTTGAAGAATTTTTGTTATTAGATTTCTTTGAAGATTTTTCATGTAGGCGATGTTTTTATCCAGATTTTCTTTTGCAAGATGACATGCTTTTCCAAATCCTACTATACTTGCTACATTTTCAGTGCCAGACCTCATTCCGTGTTCTTGTCCTCCACCATAAATGAAAGGTTCAATGTCAACACCATTTTTGATAAACAAAGCACCTACTCCTTTTGGTCCGTTAATTTTATGAGATGATATTGAAAGCAAATCAATTCCTAATTTTTTAACATCTAGGTTGACTTTGCCAACTGCTTGTACTGCATCGGTATGAAATAGAACATTTTTTTGATGACAAATTTTTGAAATTTCCTCAATTGGTTGAATTGTTCCTACTTCGTTATTTGCAAACATTATGCTTACAAGACAGGTATTTGATGAAATAGAATCTTCAATGTCTTTTGGATTAATTTGACCAACATCATTTACAGGAATCTTTATGATTTCAAATCCTTGTTTTTCTAAAATTTTGCATGGTTCTAAAATTGCATCATGTTCAATGGACGAAATTATCACCTGATTTCCTTTTTTCAGTTTTGCAATTCCAAAAAGGGCAGTATTGTTTGATTCAGTTCCTCCTGAAGTAATGAAAATTTCTTTTGGATCTGCATTAATCAAATTAGCAATTTGTTTTCTAGCATTATGGATTGCTCTATGTGCATCTCGACCATATTTGTGAATAGAAGAAGGATTCCCATATTGTTCTTGTAAGTAAGGAATCATTTCTTGTAACACCTGTTTATGAACAGGTGTTGAGGCAGCATTATCTAGGTAAATCAATCAGCTATAACGTTAATCTTCCCAGATTTGTATCCTTCTGGATCAACTAATACGGATTTGAAACCAATCTGTGTTAATTTGTTAGAAATTTCATTTAATTTAATTTCATCAGAAAGTTGTTCCAAATCATTTTTTTCAACTTCAATTTTAGCAGTCCCATCAAAATCTCTAACACGAACTTGATTCACATCAAGGATTTGTTTAACAAAAGATTCTGCAACCTCAATTCTAGCTAGTCTTTCAGCAGTAACACGTTGTCCCCAAGGAATTCTAGATGCAAGACAAGAGTTTGATGGCCTATCAAAAACCGATAATCCAATTTTTTTTGCTTCTTTGCGAATTTGATTTTTTGTAAATTCAGTTTCTACAAGAGGACTTTGAATTCCATTTGATCTTAATGCATCAATTCCAGGTCGATAATCACCTAAATCATCTAATTGAGTACCATCAACAATTGTAGAGACTTCTAATTTTTTTGCTAGATCAAGTAGATTTTCAGAAAGTTCATCTCTACAATAAAAACATCGTTTATTGTCATTTTCAACAAATTTTTCGTTTTCTAATTCATTATAATTAATTATAATTTGTTCAATTCCAATTTCATAGCATATTTTTTTTGCAGAGTTTAATTCATCTTTAGATAATGTTTTGTAGTCAGCAGTTACTGCTATTGCTTGATTTCCCAATTTTTGAAAAGCAGCATATGCAACTATTGCACTATCTACTCCACCAGATAGAGCAACCAAAACTTTGTTTTTGCCATCAAACCAGTTGATTAGCTTTTCAATTTTATTCATTTTAGTCCAAGTTTTTGTTTTACAGCACTTCTAATGAGTTCTTCAGTTTTCTTAAATGATTGAGAAAGTGAATTTGATATTGCCTTAATATCATCAGATTCGACTTTGAAGTTTTTAATTGAATTTCCATCATATGAAATCTTACAGTTTACGTCATAAGAAGCGCCTCGAATTTCAATTGTAATTTTTTCAATGGAGCGTGGAACAGTGAATCTTTCTGAGGAGCGAACTCTTACTCCTAACGTTCCAGTTTCAGAAATTAGTAAATCGATTATTTGATTCATGGAAAAAGAGTCACAAATGACTGAAACTAGATTTGTGGGTCTTCCCTTTTTTGTAATTGCTGAGCTTATGGTTACGTCTTTTGCTCCAGCTCCCATAATTTTTTCTATCATATTTCCTAATATTTCACCAGAAACGTCATCAACATTTGTTTCAAGAACTTTTACAGAGTCGTGTTGGAACTGTTTAGATTTTTCACCTAGAACAATTTTGAGTACATTTGAAAATCCATCAAAATTTTTCTTTCCAGCACCATATCCTATTGATTTAACCTTCATTTTTGGATAATAATCCATACAGATTTGTGTAACGCTAGATAACATACTTGCTCCAGTAGGGGTTGTGATCTCTTCTTTTACTTGACCCCCAGAAATTACAATGTTAGAATTGCTAAAAATTTCTAAAATTGCTCCTGCTGGATTTGATGTAGTGCCGTGAGAAAACGTCAAAGTTCCACCTCCTACTGCTACAGGTGTACAAACGATTTCGTCATCTAGAAGTTGCAAATCATCAAGAGCAACTGCGGTTCCAATAATGTCTATTACAGTATCAATACTTGAGGCTTCATGAAAATGAATTGATGAAAGGGATTCTCCATGAATTTTTGATTCAGCTTTCATTAGAAGATTAATGCTTGAATTTGCAAAAGATTTTGCTTTATCAGAAATGTCTATTTTTTCTAAAGAATTTTGAATGCAGTTTTGTATTTCAATTCCTTGGCGTTCGTTAGTATTTTCTTTGATTTTTAGATTTAATTCAGTAGCTTCTATACCATTTTTTTTAGTTTTTGCAAATTCGATTTTTTCAATCGAAGAACCAGATAGGTCATCTTCTGCAATTTTTACTGCTTTGATAATTTTTGATTTGTCTGCTCCTAAATCAACTAGAGCTGATAGTAGCATATCTCCAGAAATTCCTGCAATCTGAGAATCGATTACAACTACCATAAAATTGAATTGTTTAAAATGAATATAAATTCTCTTTAATGAAAAATGAAAATTCATTAGATTTAATTATTGAATATTAAAACCGCTTCCCATGATTACAATTATTGGTTCAGGAAAAGTAGGAGCATCAGCAGCTCTTTTTTCTGCATTAAAGAATCTTGATGACCAGATTCTACTGTTAGATATTGTCAAAGGATTGCCTCAAGGTGAAGCAATGGATTTGAATCATATGCTTTCTGAAAAAGGAATTGATGTAGAAGTAAAAGGTTCCAATGACTATTCAGATATGAAGGGCTCAAAAATTGTAGTTGTAGTTGCTGGTTCAGGAAGAAAACCAGGAATGACTAGAATGGATCTTTTGAAAATCAATACTGGAATTGTAAAAGATGTTGTTGAGAACATAAAAAAACATGCAAGCGATTCTATGATTATTCCTGTTACAAATCCTCTTGATCCTATGGTATATGTTGCAAACAAAGTTTCTGGATTTGATAGAAGTAGAGTTTTTGGAATGGGAGGAATGTTGGACCTTTCAAGATTTATTCAATTTATTCATGAAGCAACAGGTCACTCTAGAAGCTCAATTCGGGCTTTAGTAATTGGGGAACATGGAGAAAATATGCTGCCATTAACTAGATTTTCATCTGTTTCAGGAATTCCTTTACCATCACTTCTTTCAAAAGATAAACTTGATTCTCTTATTCAAGATACCAGACAGGTGGCTGCCAAAGTAATTGAGCAAAAAGGTGCCACAATACATGCACCAGGTAATGCAATTTCAACAATTATTGAAGCAGTAGTTAGAGATCAAAAGAAGGTAATTCCAGTTTCCACTTTGTTAAATGGCGAATATGGATTTTCAGATATTACACAAGGAGTTCCTGCTGTGATTGGCAAAGGCGGTGTAGAGAAAATTATTGAGCTTGAATTAAATGATGAAGAAAAAGCCAATTTACAAAAATCTGCTGATAGCGTAAAAAACGCAATTTCTAATGTTAATCTCTAATTAGATTTTTAACTAAATTAAATCAAAATGAGTAACATGGAATTAGATGAAATTTTATCTTCTTTAAAATCAGGAAAAATTACTGTTCCATCTGCAAGAAAGCTGCTATCATTATATTCTATTGAAAAAATTGAAGATTTTGCAAAAATTGACACTGGTAGAAAAATTCGACGTGGAATACCTGAAGTAATTTTTGCTGAAAATAAGCAGTCAAATGAAATAATCAAAATTGTTCAAAAAACGCTAAAAAAATCTAATTCAATCCTAATTTCGAGGCTGAAAAAAAATGATTATAAGAAAATCTTAGAGTTTGCGAAAAAAAATAAATTCAAAACAGAGTTGGGAAAAAATTCAACTTCAATTCTAATTTACAAAAAACCTTTGAAAAAAAATCTTGGCAAAGTTGGAATTTTATCTGCAGGTACTTCTGATATTGGAATTGCTGAAGAAGCCAGATTGATGTGTGAGGCTATGAATTGTAAATGCTTGAGTAGTTATGATGTTGGGGTAGCAGGAATTCATCGAGTGATGCCAGTTCTAAAAGATTTTCTAAAAAAAGAAGTTGATGCGATTATTGTCGTTGCTGGAATGGAGGGTGCTTTGGCAACACTTGTATCATCGTCTGTAAATGTACCTGTAATTGGAGTTCCTACATCTGTAGGATATGGTTATGGTGAAAAAGGAGTTGCTGCATTAGCTTCTATGTTACAAAGTTGTGCTTTAGGTTTAGCAGTTGTAAATATCGATAACGGAATTGGAGCAGGTGCAATGGCTGCAAGTATTGCAAATAGAGCATCTAGAAAAAACTAGACGTTAATAATTCCAATAGTAGCTAATTCAGCGCCAATACCGTAACCAATCAAAGCAATTCCAGTTCCTAAACCAGCCATCTCTATGCCACCTTTTACCAAACTTGTATTTGCCATTCTAGATTTTATTGCACCAACAATAAACGATGCAGATAGACTAATTCCAATTGCAATCAAAAGTGGAGTTAGACCTGAGCTAAAGAAAAATGGAATAATTGGCAAGATGCCACCAACTAAAAATGATCCAAACATTCGAAGTGCGCTTTTGATTGGATGTCCTGCAATTTCTAAATTCAAATTTAGCTCTTCTGTAAGCATTGTGTCTAACCAAACTTTTTTGTCAGAAGTAATTTTGTTAACAATCATTTCAAGATCTTTTCCAGTGAAGCCCTTTGCCTTGTAGATATCTTCTATTTCTTGACGTTCATCTTCAGGTTTGTTTTCTATTTCCCATTTTTCTCTCTCAATTTCAGAATTTAGTAATTCTCTTTGAGATTTTACAGCTAGATAATTTTGAACTGCCATTGCTTTTGCTCCTGTAAACATTGCAACTAATGCAGCAAGGATAATGATATCAGAGGTTACTGAAGCCCCACCAACACCAGCAGCTATACCTAATGAGGTATTTACTCCGTCTCCAAAGCCAAAAACAAAATCACGCATGCTGGATGATTCATTTAGATGAGGTTCTATATGGCGAGGCTCAGCTGTTTCTTTCATAATGCATTTTTTGATTGAATTATTAAATATAAGCAATCAAAGTCAACATCATATTCGTAAATGATTTATATCATGCATAGAAAAATTTTAGCAGTTGTCCGGCAAGCGAATAGTTCTTACGGCAGACCGTAGTCTAATGACAAATTATAGAGGTAACTTTCTCTATGGATTTATCGCTTGTGGACCTTATGAAGTACTTCCAGAATGGGTTTTTGACAAGGTTTTCTGTCCTGCAGTTGAAACTGACCCAAATACTGGAGAAGCAAAGGTAGCTCAAGTTGGACTAAGAAGAGTGGAAAGTGCATTACTTCAAGGATACAACAGAGACGAAGTTTTTGTTGCCAATCCAGACTTTCTTGAAAAATCTATTGGTCCAGATACCAAAGTAGTTGGAATTAATGTAATGGATCCTCTTGGAATGGCACCTGTTACAACTACAATGTCACCAGAAAAACTCTCCTATGTAGCTATGAAATTCAAAAGAATGTGTGCTAAAATTATCCAATTAAAGAAAAAGTATGACTTTCATGTTGTTGTCGGTGGAAATGGGGCATGGGAGCTTGCAAAATCCGATAGAATGAAAATTCATGGATTAGACACAGTAGTTGTTGGTGAAGCCGATGAGCTTGCATTAGATTTGTTTAATGATTTAGAAAAAGGCGATGCTCCAGAATTGATGCATTGCTTTGTAAAAAATATTCAAAACATCCCAATTATTGAAGCACCCACAGTTAATTCGTTAATTGAGGCAATGCGTGGATGTGGAAGAGGTTGTGACTTTTGTGATGTTAATAAAAGATCCAAAAAAGACTTACCAATTGAGAGATTAAAACAAGAAGCAAAAATTAATCTGGATTATGGATTTGATTCCATTTGGCTTCATTCAGATGAAATGTTACTTTATGGATGTGACAATAGAGATTTTGTTCCAAATAGAGATGCCATTACTGACTTGTGGAAAGGCTTGAAAGGTCTTGGACCCAACTTTATTGGAACAACTCACATGACTTTTTCAGCAGTAGCTGCTGATCCTCAATTGCTTAAGAATATTTCAGACATTAATGAGATGCAAAAAAGTGGAAGATGGCTTTCAACAAATCTTGGAATTGAAACAGTTGCTCCTAGAATGGTAAAAAAGCATCTTGGTGTAAAGACTAAACCATTTTCAACAGATGAATGGGGAAGTGTTGTAAGAGAAGGAGCAAGAATACTAAATGAGAATCATTGGTTCCCAGCTGCTACAATAATTATTGGCTGGCCAGATGAAACACCAGATGAAGTTCAATATACAATTGATATGATGGCTGACTTTAGAGCCACTGACTTTAGAGGACTAGTAGCACCTTTGCTCTACCAAGATTTCAGTGAGAAAAACTCTATGCATTTTGGAAACCTAAATGAAGCACAGTTTACTCTATTTTGGAAATGCTGGGAAAATAATTTGCGAGTAATTAATGATATTATTCCAATAATTCTTAGAAACAAAACCTATGGTCCAGCAATGAAAGTTTTCATGTATGGAATTATCAAGGCAGGAACATGGGCCATTATGAGATATCTACGTGGTCTTTGCAAAGATCTCTTCAATGGTAGAATGCCTGATGAGATTGTAGAAAAATATGCAAGAAGCAGATCAGTTAGTGCTCCAAAAATTTCAGCTAAAAAATTATAATTTTTCTAAAGCAGTATCTGCAATTGTATTTCGTTTTGGTCTAAGAACAATAAAGTAATTTTTGTCAGCTCTCTCTATTGCTTCTACTGTTTTGTAAGAATGTGAGGTTAGATCAAACTCCAAAATTCTTCCATCCAATGTTCCTTTTGTGTAAATTAGCAAGTATACATCTCCAGTTGATGGACTAAGGGGAATAAATGAAAAAACATAACCTTTGTAAGAATTGATTGGAAGGGCGTTTTTCATTGGCGGAGCTACAGAAGACATGTACATGAAAATGTCTTCGATTGAATCAAACTCTTCATATTCTATATGCATTAATCCAGTATGATATATGACAGTATAATAACCTAGAGTAAAATTTTGGTCGTGGCTAGAATTTTTTCTTGAGTTTTAGTATCACTAATGCAGGTGCCACAAAGTACATTCCAAGATTCAAGATGATTAAGCTAATTCCGTAACCTAACATCTCCTCTTCAGAATCAATATCGACATGATTTAGAAGTGAGAGTGATGCCAACAATGGAGTAATTGTTATTCTAACTACTTCTTGGAATACTGGGTTTTCACGTTCCCAATCTGCAATTGTTGGAGAGAATGAATAGTAGAATTGGTTAAATCCTGTCATGAATGTTGCTCCAGATGTTGTGCTAAGTACAGTGTTGTCACGAATTTCTCTTAACATTTGAACTTGTGGTGCTAATTCAGAACCAAATGCAGCTGTTGCAATTAAGCATCCTCCGCCGCCGCTAGGTTGATCAGGAACACATTGTCCGTTTTCTAGAACAGTTCCAGGACCACAACTTGGTTGATCAGGTTCTTTATCTATACAGACTCCATTTACTAATTCTTGATTAGGTCCACATGAAGGTGGTGGTGGAGGGGTAGTATCTGGTGGTGGAGGTGGCGGAGTTGTGTCTGGTGGTGGAGGTGGAGGTGGAGTGTAACCTTCTCCTCCAGTAAACTCGAATACTCCTTCTGCTTCTTGAGCACCGTAATTAACTAGAATTGTATATTCGCCAGCTGTCTTCCATGTACCGCCAGCAATTACTTCAACTGAATAATTTCCATTAGAATCAACTGCAACTTGTTGAATTGTTACAATGTTGTTACTAGGATCAATAACTCGAATTAAAACTGGTTGTTCATAGTTTTCATTTAGAGTTTTAACAAAGCCTGAAATGACTACAGTTGAATCTGGAGAATATAATGAAAGTTCAGTTTCAACAGAAAGTGGGGGAACTGCAGCATCTTGTGCTAAAGCTGGCATTGCGCCGGTTAATCCATAAGATAGAAGTGTAAATGACAATATAATCACAGATAAGTGCCCTAATTGCCTCATTTTCTGGATTTTATGAAGGATCATTGGTATTTATGTATTCAATGAAAGAAAAGTTGACTTTATCATATCCTTATTATGCCATTTTTAACTAAAAATTCCAGCGCAGCAACAAACTCATCATCAGAAACAATGTCTTGTGACCACCATTCTGCAGTATTTTTGATCCAAAATGGGATATTTTGATCTGCTTTATCGGATTTAATAGAATCTGGGATGACGATAATTTTTTCTTGAATTAAATGTTCTATTCCGGAAATAAATTCAGAGTCAGATATTTGATCAGATGCCCACCATCTAGCATTATTTTTTATCCACTCTGCTACCAAATGTTTTGAAACTTGAAAAGATGTGTCACCAGCATTTTGTCCTCGATAGTTTACATCTATTAGATATTTTCCTGTAAGTGATTTATCATTTAATGTTAGAACTACTTTGTATTCTCCATTTTTTGTAGCATATACACTAATTTTTTCTGAAGATTTGTCAGGACCAACTAAAATTATGTCAAGTGTTGTGCCTTGAATGTAATTATCAACTGTTCCACTAAGAACAACATCAGATGTTTGTTTGTATTTTGGTACAAGTATTTTATCAGAGCTCAAAGTAGGTGGGATGTATCCAGAAGATGATGTAGTTCCTGACTTTGAAAAACTGAAAATATTTTGTTCGCCAGATGAATCTCTAAAATCATGATATTTTGCATCAAGACTTCCACCAGCAGTTGAAATCAATTCTGTGCCTGATTTGTTGCAGATTTCGCTAGGCATCTTAAAGCTGCCTTGAAACACGCCTGAATTGGGTCCTTGCTCAACTAAAGCAAAACCTGTAGAAGCAAGACCTCCGTGTTGAACTCCATTAATTGTACATCGTTTGTATCGAATATCTTTAATCAAAATTTCAACTAAAATATCTCCTCCTGCAGTTCCAACTGTATCAACATTAGGAGAGTTTGGATCATTTACAACTTGATATGTTTCAACTCTGTCATGTTTTAGATTTAGATCTGGATCATTTAAAACAAAATAGACTGGTTGTCCAAAACGATAAGTGTTTGATGTAAATGAAACTGTTCCACTATTTGTTTTAATGTCTGTTTTTGCTGAGGTGCTAATAGTTAGTCCAACATCATCAACATCAGAATATGCGATGTTGATTCCTTCTTCATCAATTAATCTATCATTTACAAGAAACTTTATTCTATCATCAATAGTTCGAAGTGATGTGATTAAGTTTGGATCAAAGATGTTTACTTGATTAGTAACTGTATACTCTACAGTTCCTACAAAAATTCCAGAGTTTCTTGCTGTTTCTTCTAACTCAAATCTGTAAATTGCATTATTTACTTGGTCATCTGAATTTCTGAGTCCGAAAGAAAACAAATCAAAAATAATTGGTTGAGTAAACTCTTCATCGTCTATTTGACCAACAAAACCTGGAATTCCTGCAGAATCAAAATTAATTTCTAAAAAGACTGATGATGAGCTTGCAACACCTGAAATTGTTGTAATGTCAGCTTCATCAATTTGTTCGAGTCCTCGAGCTGATGAAATATCACCAGGATCTACAATTTGTACTTGAGTTGCACCTGGCAATCCACCAAAATGTAATGTCATACTTGTATCAGAAAATGAATCAATCTCTAATTGTTCTTCAAAAGAAGTTAAGTCATAATTTATCCAATTAGTTCCACGATCGTTATTTACATTTACATCAATGAATAATGATTGTAATGTACCTGCAGTAATTCCCAAGTTAAATGCAATTTTTTCAATAGTTGTTGTACCAGATGCAGTTGTATCAAGAATTAATCTAGCTTCAGTGTCATCAGGAACATCAGATGGAATAGCTGTTCCACCAGCTAGAGCATCTCCAGAGTCTGGATAAAATTTCACTCCAGATGCATCATTAAGAGTAACTGGTTCACCAATTACCAAAGTTGGAATTATTGCAGAACTTCTAAAAACTTCAAAGTCGTCTCTCTCTCCTGAATTTACGTTCTGGTCACTATCTACTACAGTCACAATAGCCTCAGTTCCAGCCTCAAATTGGCTTCCTTTGGCATCTAAGGAAATTGAGGCAGTTACAGAACCTGAAAGAATTGAGGTTGCCTCATCATTGTATGTGAAAACAGCAGACTGTCCTCTTGGGGCATTTGATAAAATTCCAACAGTTGATTCAAAGCTTGTATCATAATTTTGGAATGTTGCTGAATTTGGTTTAGATTCAACAATTGTAATTATTTGAGAATATGTGTTTGTAGTATCTGAAACAAAGCTTGATGGTTGTTTTTTGTTTGTTTTTAGCTCTGCAATATTTCCAAGATCAAAAGTTAACATTCCATTTTCATCAAAATCAAGGCTTGAAAGATGTGGAATGAGATTAATTAAACCCGGGGTGTTGTTTGCAGAGTCTGAGCCTGACTCGGTAAAAGCCTGATAAAATGCAGTTTCAGTGGAATTGATATTAAATGTCCAAGAATCTTCGTCTGTTGGGTCTTGATTTAATTGCATATCCATTAGCTCAAAGAAGACTTCGGCATTGTTTGGATATCCAGAACGATCTGTTGTAAATGAAATGTTTACCATATCATCGTATTCTAGTTGTACAGATTGTGTTCCTCCAGAACGATTGTATTTTATTTCTACATCATCAAAAGAAAATAACTGAATTATTGGCCATGCATTAGAATCAATACCAATCTGTCCTGTTGGAACAGATGGGTTAGAGTTTACTCCTTTTGGATTTCTAACAACATTATTTATTATTGGACCAGCTGGAGCAGCAGTGCATGCAGCAAATGCTGTTTGGCCATCAGTTGAGCCAGCTGTAGCTCTAGGAACTGCGACACCTTCAGTATTAGAAAAACTAGCTCCTAAAACAGAAACATCTGTTGTACTGCTACAAAAAACTCCAAAGTCTAAACTTTCTCCAACAGCTCCTGGACCTGCATTAAGAACTATTTGATCTGCTTTTTTTGCAGCATCAAGATTTGCAAAGTATGCATACCACTTTCCATCAGTGGCTTGAACCATTCGAAGTTTGTCACCGTTTAGTGAAACGTCTGGTTCTCCTTCAGCTTCTCCTACTTCATTAAAGTCAGGATCATTAATTACAACTTCAATTACCATAGAGCCTGAAAAATGGTTATCAAAATCAGAGTTTTCTGCAGATACTACTAGATGCTGATTATGTGAGGCTTCAGCCTCAAAACTAGTAAAAATAGGCAATAGAAGAATTGACGCAATAACTAGGAGGCATATTTTCATCAAATTTACTCGTAAATGAACAAAAGTAGCTCAAGACAAATAACATTGTCGCATAATTTATTCGCAATTTGAACATCTAGTAAATAGATAAGTAGCGATCTGAAAATGGTAGGATAATGTTTGTTCAAAGAACCCAGGTTCTAAAGATTTCACTTTTTGCTATTTTATCGGCTTTTGTAGTTGAGCTTTCATTTGGATTAATTTACAATAGTTTAGGTCTAATCACTGATAGTGTTCATGCTTTACTTGATAGCGTAGTTACAGTTGTGCTACTTTTAGCTGCACGAATGGCAATCAAACCACCAGATGCTGAGCACACTTACGGACATGGAAAAATTGAAACACTTGGGGGATTGTTTGGTGGAATTGCAATTTTAATAATTGCTGCATTTTTTATTTTTGAAGCAATAACTCGTCTACAAAGTCCTGAACCTCAAGTCTTACCAGGGCTAATAGCAATTTCAGCTGGAATTTATACAATAGGAGTTGATATTTTTAGAATCGTTCTCTTAGGAAAATCTCTAAAAAAACTTGGAGGCAGTACTCTCAAAGCAGATCTTTACCATGCAATGATGGACTTGGGTTCTACTCTAGTTGCAATTGTTGGAATTTTGTTGGTAACAACTGGATTTTATCAAGGAGACTTTATTGCAGCTATTGTTTTGGGTGTTTTACTTGTTGCACTTAGCTTAAAGCTGATTTATCGTAGTGCAATGGATCTTACTGACATTATATCACCAGGATTAGTATCAAAGGTTCGAGACATTGTTCTAAACACACAAGGTGTTGTTGGAGTAGGGCCAATTCTTATGAGAAAATCAGGAGATATAATATTTTGTGATGTTACAATTTCGCTTAGAGGAGATGTTAGCTTTGATAAGGCTCATGAGATTTCTGCTGAAACTGAAAAAAATATTAAAAATCAAATTCCAAATTGTAAAACATTTGTTCATTTTGAGCCAAGCTGGCAAGACGTTCCACAAGAATCAAAAATTAACGATATTGCAACTGGTGTTGATGGGGTAAAAGGAGTTCATAACATTTCATCATATTCATCAGAAGGCAAAATCTATGTTAGTTTGCATGTGATGGTAGATAGAGAAAAAAATCTAGAAGACGCCCATAAAATTTCTGAGATTATAGAAGAGAAAATTCAAAAAAGCATGCCTGAAATTTACCATGTTACAATACATCTAGAGCCATTTGTGACTATTCCTGAAAAGCTAAAACTCGGAGGAAAAACTACAGAAGAAAAAATCGCATCCATGCTAGAGGAATATTCAGAAATTAAAAAAATTGGAAGGGTGGTTTTGCTCCAATACAAAAATATTCAAAAAATCGATATTGACTGCTCTTTTGATAGTAGTTTATCAATTGAAAAGGTTCATGATTTGACTTCGCAAATTGAGAGAAAAATTCGAAGCCATTTCAAAAATGCAATAATTACTATTCATCCAGAACCTGTTTGAGCTAAACAAGAATACTAGTCAAATACATTATCAGCATTCCAATTGCAATTCCTGCTGCAACTGAAGCACTTGATAGACCTTTATCATCTTCTCTAATCCATTTTAGAATTCCAACAACTACCTGAAAGATTGCTCCTGCCCCAATTGACAAAAAGATGATTGAGGTAAATGGAGAAAAAAGAAAGCCCCCTAACCATGCACCAAAAATTGCAGGAGCGCCTGCAATAAATCCAAGTCCAATAAGCTTTCCAATCATTGGTTTTCCTTTTGCCATAGGAGCAGCAATTGCAAAACCCTCTGAGGTGTTGTGTAAAGCAAATCCAACAATCAAAAATGTACTAAATGCAATTTCGCCTAGACCAACAGCTGCGCCAATTGCAAGTCCTTCACCAAAGTTGTGCAAACCTATACCAATAGAGATCATTAATCCCAAAGCAACAGGCTTTGCATACTTTGATGATGCTGCTCTATCAACTAGTTTGTTTCCAGAATAGTATAATCCTAAAAATGAAAGAATTACAACAGTTGCAATAAGCAATGCCCCATTGAAGCTTCCTGCTAGAAATTCATCAGAAACTTCTACTGCTTCTTCTATAGCATCGATTCCTAAAAATAATAACAAGCCAACTGTAATTGCCAAAAAGAAATTGTATTTTGCTTTGCTAATTCGTTTGATAAATGGTAACCATAGTAGTCCAATCATTACAGGAATTATTCCAACATAGGTTCCAATGATTGCAAAAAATGCAATCATATCACCAGTTGGCTCTAAAGCAGGAGCTGCAGCTTCAATCTCTTTTTCAAAACGAGTTCCATCCTCAACAGTTAATCCAACAATGTAGGGTTCGGCCTCATTCCATTCAAATGGAATTCGGACTATTGCAGTCTCATATCTTTCTAAAAATCTGTCTGGCTCTATTGCTGATGGTTGAATCCTGTCATTGATATCAGCCATCACAACCTCAACTGGAATTGGACCTGTATTTCGAACAGTTACCTGAACCTCGCCATCAACGAAATTTACCTGTTCTATGGTGATTTCAGGTAAAGGTGTGCCTAAATCTAGCAAATCTGCGCCTGGCCCAAAGATGTAGGCTATCATGACAATTACCAAGGCAAAGGGAATTAGTCCACTAGCCACTAGTTTTGCTTTAGAATTTTTTTCAACTTCCATATTCTGTATCTACTCCAGATTCATTTTCATTTACCAAAAATAATCCAACCCAACCCTTTTCAGAAAACTCTACTTTGTGTGCATGGAAAAGNNAAACTCCATTATTCCACGTTCTGTTTGTGAAAGAGTAATCATGTCAGTGTAAAATGATGGAACAGTATCAGTTCCCGTTGGATAATAGTGATACAAGTTTCCATGAAGATGTAGATTGTTTATTGGATCAAACTCTACCATGTTTACAACATAGACTCTGATAAGCTCATTAGTGTTAATCTGAATTGGATGATGTTGATAGTAAAATGCAATTGTGTTAGCTGCATAGAAATTATTTTCACCATCAAAATCAGTATCTAATCCATTTAGAACCATAACCATTTCATCAGCTGGTGCACGTCCCTCTTTTGGATCTACTATGAAAACTCCATGCAATCCTCGTACAATATGTTCTTCTAGAGGCATTACATGGCAGTGATATGGATGGACTCCTACTGGGCCTGCACGAAATTCATATGTAAATTTTCCACCATCAGAGCCAACTACTTCAAAGACTCCATCCATTTCTGCTGGATGTATACCATGAAAATGCATCGTGTGCTCTTTTTCGCCATTATTTATGAAATGGATTCTAACTAAATCACCTTCAGTTGCTCTAATTGTTGGCCCAGGAACTGTTCCATTAAATGTCCAAACATTGAAAAAAACACCTGGAGAAACTTCCATGACTTTGTCGTCTTCAGCAATTATTGTATATTCTCGAAGTGTTGTTCCATCTGGTAATTCTGAAACTCGTCCATAGTTGAACTCTCGAAGATATTCCATTGGATCAAACTCCATTGTAGAAACTGTGTATAATGGATCTAAGACTTCGCCAGTTGTTTTTACAATTCCACCTGAATGAGTAACAAATGTTTTTTCTTCAGACTGGGCTTCAATAGATCCTGGCATTACAAAGTAGAATGTAGCTGCAACGCTTGCAATAGCTAAAACTGAGATCATTAAGCTTGCCTTGGAATTCTTCATTTTAGCTAGAATCCATCGTGTGCTTATTTAAATTTAGCCTAGGCTAACTTTTTTAGCCTAGGCTAATTTTGTTAGAATTGGCTAACACACGCATGATTTTGGGCTAATTTTGAGGCTAAAATCGTGATTTGAAGAACTTTCCGCATTTTGAGCATTTGTGGCCAACTGTCTTTTCTAAAACAACGCCTGAGCAGTTTGATGGGCAGCCTATTCGCTGTCGCATCCTTTGTTTTACAGGGATTAACTTTCCATCACAGGAATCACATGCAGATAACAGCATAAACTAGATTTGAAAAAAATTGTTTTAAAGATTTTACTAATTTTCAGGTGCTACTAATGAAAAACTACCACATTGAAAAATACTTCTCTCTCTAATCTCTGCTCCAGCTCCTCCATGGAATCTATTGAATAGATTGTTATCCTGTAGATACACTGAAAAGTCTTCTAAATCACAGTTTTCATACTCCCAAGTTTGCAAAACAGTACCATCTCCAGTTACCACATCTATGCTTGCATCAAATTCTTTAAACAGTGATGAATCAATTTGGAAGTAATCATCTATTGCTTGATAATATCCAATGTTGTCTTTACTTGGCAGAGTTTCTAACAAAAATTTGAAAGGAGTTTTTTTAGGTAAAGTATTTTCTGGATTTATTTGGTTTATTTGAGTTGAATATTCCTTAAATGGTGTAAATTTAAAGAAATTTGATTTTACTACTTCAGTATATGGGATTAATCCTTCAGAGAATCTTGCAACAAAATACATTGCACGATCATTTTCATTTGGAAGAAAATCTAATTGTGTGGTAGTTTTTGGTTCAGAGATTGTTTGTTCAGTTTCAAGTTGTGGTTTAGATACTTTAGGTACAGAAGATCCAATTGCTATCCATCCTGATTCAATTAATGATTGAATAGCAGATGATCTAACACAAGCTGTAGAACCATCACTGCTTTTGATGAGAAGGTTTAATCCTACATCACATTTTAGTTGATTAGCAGATGGTCTTTCCATCATCTCCGGAGTACTAGGCATTGTTGTTGGTTGTGAATCTTCACTAATTTGAGCAGGAGGGCTTGATTGTTTCAGAGGTTCTGGGGTTAAAATTTCTCCTAACTTTAATTCAACCCAACTTTTTGCAATTTCAACACTCATACATGCATAATCATTTTTTTGAAATTTGTGGACTACCACGTATCCATCTCTACATTCTGAATCTGGGCCAACCTCCCCAAAAGCGAATTGGAATGCAGGAATGATACCAATTAATAGAATTAATGGAACGGCTGTAAGAATGATTTTTTTCATTGTACTAACTCAACTTCTGGTAATTGCCAACTCTTATCATAATATGCTTCAGTTGGAGAATAGAATCTCATGTATACGAAAAAGCCGTCGCCTTCGTTAGTCTTTACCCAATTATTTTCAAAATCCTCAGGAGCTTCTGGACCAAAGTATACATCATAAGACCCATCGTCATTTTGTATTAGTTTATCAGAATCTAGTGATCTGATTGCGGGCAATGGCTGTAAACCATTGTTAATCATTGAACGTGTTTCTGCATCATAAACAACTATAGACCAAAAGTTTTCAGCAGGTACATCAGCAGGTATGTTCAAGTAATACAGGTTTGATCCTTGGAGAAAGTTGTCATTAGAGTCTCGATAAGTTCCGACATATTTTGAGCCCTTACCTATCATTTTTAGCACCATTGCATCTGCAGTGGTTATGGCCTGATACATGAACGACATTCGTTGTTCAATTTGAGTAACTCCATTTTCATATTCATATCGAGGATTGTTAGTCATAAATGCCAGTTCCCAATTCTTGTCAGGCCAGTAAAGGTATGGTTCTTTTGCAGGAGAGTCATATGCAATATTTCTTGCCATCAGATTAGCTACAACTGCTGCTTTATCCAGAATTTCTTTAGAGTGTTCATCAGGCTCAAATGGTTCGCCTGGAACTATTCCTATTGTATGCATTAATCCAACAAGGTTTTTGTCTTCAGGTCTAACAACTGTCTCTTTAGAATAAACTTCGTGTAAGAATTCCCAAAAACCTTCAGTTGTAGGATATGAGAGCTTTAGTGTTTCTCCAGCAACATCAAAGAATTTTTGTTCTGGAGGATTATCTTTTTCAGATAGATTGTAGGTACTTACTTTTGTAATTAGTTCTTCAGCTGCAGCCTTGTCTGGTGCATTAACAAATGCACGTGCCATAGCAATAAACTGCATTGTGTCAGATTGAAAAACAAAATGATTTTCAGTTTCTCCATCAAAAGGTGGAGGAATTTCTCCATCATAATTTGGAGGAAGGAACAAAAAGTATGCCTCTTTTCCTTCATTTGGTCCTACTATTCCCCAATCAGTAATGACTTGCTGGTAAATATTGTCTGCATGACCTTGAAGATTGCCTTCAGGCATATGTACTATAATTGGGCCATTAGAAAGATCTTGAAATGTCATAAAATACAAAACAGAAGTGTTTCCGGTAAGAAGGTCGATATCAGAATTCATAAAATCAGACCAATAAAGAACATCACCAGTAGTAGCGCCTACTTTTTCCATTTCGTAGAAAATTCCGGCTCCACTAACTGCTGGAAGTGCCATATGATAAACGTGAATAGCACGTTGGAAAAACAATTCATCACTAAGAAGTTGTTGCGATTCAGGTGTTAGATAATCATGGTCTAAAGTGATTGTCCCACTTCTAGTTTCAATTGTTTCAATTGCAGGAGAATCAACGTCAAAACATTCACCCATATTTGCAAGCTGAATACCCTCAGACTCTAACATACACATGTTCCCGTAGGTTTTGCCATCAACACCACAGACAGGATCCCATTGCATAGTACAAACATCAGGTTTTTGATCTTCTGGAACTACTTTTTCAGCAATTCCATAGCGCACCCATTTTTCAGCGGTGTTTTCAGAAACACAAACGTAATTGTTTGCAATGGTACGAAATACCAAAACTTGTCCTTCTCTGCATTGAGTTTCAGAATCCTTTGGTTGTAATGCATCTACGTATGAAGTATCTAGTATAATACCAAGAGATAGAATTAATGGAACAATTACGAGTATTTTTTTCTCCATGCCCGTGCTGAAGCAATTTTCTTCTTAATTTAAACGATCTCAAGGTTTTAACTAAAGTAAATTTTCAAAAATATTATGGAAAAACCTCTAATTTTCTTAATAATGGTTGGAGTAATTCTTGGTGCAGGAATTATTCTGTCATTTTATGGTGCTCAGCTAACAACTCAAAACATCATTGTAAAAGAAGAAACAATTGCTCCTAACTCTTCAGCTGAAGTAACGACAGAGCTTGATTCTAAAATCGGAGAAACTGGTGTCTTTGCTGTCTTGGTAGATAATTTCGAACAAGATACCATTTCGATAGCACTTTATGATTCGTTTGGAACTGAGATCATTTCCACTATAGCAGAAAAAGAATCAACTGAAGAAAGATTTGAAATCATTTCTGATGGAACCTACAGGTTGCGTATACAAAACTCTGGTCAGGAAGTAAAAATTTTTGCAGGACTAGGTTACATGCCTGATTCAGGGGCTTTATCTGTTGGAATCACAGGATTTTATCTTCTAATTGTAGGATTAATTGGAATTGTTGGAGTAGGACTATTTGCAATTAGAAGCAGACAAAAAAACAAGCTCAGTTAAGGTAGCTATCCATTTTTGCTAATCCGTCTTCTACATCTGTGAAGTTTTGATTTTCTTCAACAATTTTTGCTAATTTTTCTCCGTCTGCTGAAAAAAATACCTTGTCGTCATCTTTTTTTTCATGAATAAAATCATGCTCTATTAGGTAAGATAGTTTTTCTCGGATTTGTTCTTCAGATTTGTTTAGAGTTTCCATCAAGTATGATAGCTCTTTTTCTTCATTTTCTAGCTCTGCTAAAATTTCAGATGTATCTGAATCAAACATACAATCAATTACTTTTTCTCTATCAAAAGACGAATCCAACTATTCTCACAAACTAATTTTTGAATTTAAAACTTTTTTTGTGTTTGTAAGATAATCAGTCACAAGAACCTCATCCATGTTTTCTTGATTAATGTGATATGCTTTTCCTTTGAGTTCTTTTTCCAAATCCTGGGCATATTTTATTAGCTCTTTTTCGTCGCCAACTACTAGAGTATCAATTTCAATTCCTTCACGTTTGCATTTTTTTGCCTCTAAAACAGTTCTAGCATGAATTTTAGGATCTACTTTTTTGTATCGATAACAAAGATACACAAGACTTTCATCGCTTACATCTATTCGCATATCTTTTTCTTCTCTGACTTTGTCCAGTACTTTTTTGTCAGGTGAATAAAAGTTCGAATAAGGTTTTTCAGAAATTATTTCGTTTTTTTGATGTTCATTATCAACAAAGCAAGCACTTGGTTGACCGTCTGTAATCATTACAATTCTTTTGTTTTGAGCAGAGCTTTTGAGAAGAATTTTTCTTGCTAGCCTAAATGCAGCCTGATAATTGGTATAGTGTAGAAAATTATCATTTGCATCAAATGTTTTGAGAAATGGAATATCAAATGGCTTTACTTTTGATGCCATTGAACCATATCCTACTATGGAAATAGAATCATTAGGAAAGAATTTTTTGTTAATGATGTAAAGGCTCCAAAGTGCTTTTTTTGCAGCCTCAATTCTAGTCTTGCCTGTTTTTCCAATTGCATATTTCATGGTAGAGCTCAAATCAATGCAATAGACTACAGCCACTCTAACGTCTTCAAATGTTTCAAATTCCTCAAAGTCATCAATCTCCATGTTTATTGGAAAATCAATTTTTTGTGTAGTTTTTGATATCCTCTGAATAGTATTAAGTAAAGTTTGAGAGACACTAAGAAACTTGAGATCGTTTCCAGCTTCAAATTTTTTTGTAGTATCCATCACAATGTTGCCATTTCCTGAAAGTTTTGTTTCGTGTAGTCCGCTTTCGGCATTTTTTAGATCCTTCATTACGTCTTGCAGAATTTTTCCACCAATTTCAAAAAATCCTTTGCTAGTTAACCACTTTTTTTCATCACGAAGGTAGCCTTTCTCCTTGAGGTATTTTGTTAATGAAGAACCGCTTTGATCTGGTTGCTCTTCGTTTTCAGACTTTGTTTCAGAGTCTTGTTTTTCATTTTCGCTAATAGCATTTTGTAGTAATGACTCTAGTTCATCGTATTTTGGAGACTTTTCTTTCATTGCGTATTTAGAGAGAGTTTGAAGAATTTTTTGTAATTTATCATTAGTAATCTGGTCTTCAGACTTTGTTTGGTCTGGCTTTCCCTCATTTACATAATAAACAAAGTTGCTTGTTTTAGGCGGGTACATATCCTGCTTCTTTTCTTTCTAAAATTTTTGGATTAACCCAACGCAAGCCTTCTAAAATAAGCTCAGTCAGTGCTGAATGTAATTCATCATCTTTTCCATCTTCAATAGATATTGAATCAAATTCAACTTTGTGTGATTTTGTTTGTTCTAACAAAGAGTTTTGATCAGAACGAACTTGATCAATTTTTGACTCTACAAGTTTTTTTAGATTTTGAAAAGTTTCTAGTTGGTTTGAATAAGATACTTCACCATTTTTCCAAATCATATTCTGTGAGACTTGGAAAGTTTTTCCTTGAAACTCTTGTTTTATAGATTCTAGTGATGCTGCATCTTGTTCGGTAAGAAATTCTAAACATGTTTCTTTAATGGATTCTTCAATTAATTGCTGGAAAACTTTTTGCCTATTTTCAATTGTATCGTCACGTTCAACTAGTTCAAATTTTGCAACTTGCGATAGACATTGCATATCTGAAAACCTTGGAGATGGCAATATGTTATGAGATAATGCTCTAGTTCGCTCTGATTCTCCTACCAACAATTCAAGGCCATGAATTCCCAGCCTTACGCTTACTCCTTTTTCTTGATTGATTTCAGGACTTTGTCTTGCTTTTTGTACAATTTTTGCTAGTGTTTTCAAAATTGTTCCAATGACAAAGGACTTTGAGATTTTTGCTTCTTGCAAAATAATTAACATTTCAGTTTCCAAAGATTTTGGATAATGAGTGTGAACATGACTTTTGAGTCTGTCATATAGTGGTTCGATTACTTTGCCTGAATGTGTGTAATCAATTGGATTAGCTGTTGCAAAAAATGCAGTCTTTGGTTCAAAAATTACTGGATATGAACCAGTTGTAAATCGTCCTTCTTGTAAAACTGAAAGCAAAGAAACTTGTTTTCTAGGATCTAAAACTGGTAGCTCATCAATACAAAAGATTCCATGTTTTGCTTGCATGAGTTGGCCAGGAGAATAAGAATCAATTTTGTACATCTCTGTTCCTTTTTTTGCAATTTTTACTGCATCAATGTATCCTACCAAGTCTTTTACAGAAATATCAGGTGTTGCTAAAACATACTTGAATCTATCTTTTCCTTCAATCCATTCTATTGGTGTATCTAGTTTGTCGTTACGAATTTTATCAGAGCTTTCAGGACTAACATGAAATTTAGGACTATTATTGTTTGGTTCTTGATCTTCTAGAAGTGTTATTAATTCACTTTCAGGAAGATCCATTGGACAGTCATTTGTAATACTTTTTTTAATAATTGGAATTGGAGATAACAGATTTTTAGAAATTGTTTCAACAATCTTTGTTTTTGCTTGACCTATTTGTCCAACTAGAAATATATCATGACAAGAAAGTATTGCTCTATCTAATGCAGGAATAACATCATCATCAAAGCCTAAAATTCCTGGATATTTTTCGCTACCAGAATTAATTTTAGAAATTAAATTTTGTCGTAGTTGTTCTTTTACTCCAACAATTTTGTAATTAATTGCTAAAAGATCTCCCAAAGTCTTAATGTCTTTGTAATCTTCTGGAAGTCCAGCTGTAATTTCTGTGTATTTTGGAGATGAAGAATAGCTTTGAGTTACAATGTTTGAAACTTCAGACACAAACTACAATTGATTTGAATCCATTTATACAATTTTCTCAGAGGATAATTGATATCTGAAAAAGGAGAATTTTCCACCTAAATCTCAGCATGGTTTTTATCCCGGTAATTTTGAATCTTGCATACTTGAGTTCAAGCGAATTTCAGCATATTGTAAGAATTGTAGGTAACGATATCCCTGGATCTAAGAAAATTATCGTAGGTCTTACTCAAATTAGAGGTATTGGCTATACTTTTGCAAATGCGATTTTAGAATCATTAAAAATCAATACCAATAGCAACATTGGAAATCTCACCAATTCTCAAGTCGAATCAATTGAGAAAATTATCAAAGATCCTAGTTCTGCTAATTTTCCTGAATGGTTTCTCAACAGACAAAAAGATCTTGAGACAGGAGCAACTAAGCATTTGATTACATCAGATATTGCATTAACAGTTAGAAATGATATTGAGCGAGAAAAATCTGTAAACAGTTGGAGAGGTTATCGTCACATGTATGGATTAAAAGTTAGAGGACAACGAACACGCACCACTGGAAGAAAAGGTGGAGCAGTCGGTGTTCAAAAAGGTGGAAAAGTTTTGCCAGCTGGAGGAGCTGGTGCACCAGGTGCACCTGCTGCTGAAGGAGCAGCACCAGCTGAAGGTGCAGCTGAAGGAGCAGCACCAGCTGCTGAAGGTGCAGCACCAGCTGCAGCGGCTAAACCAGATGCAGGTAAAGCAGATGCATCAAAGGCACCACCAAAAGATGACAAAGGTGGAGCTAAAAAATAGGTGAAGTAGATGGGAGATCCAAAAAATCCACGAAGAGTTTGGAAAAAACCAAAGCGTCCATTAAATTATGATCTAAAGATGGAAGAGCTAAAAACACTTGGTACATTTGGATTAAAAACAAAACGAGAATTATGGAAGGCACATACAGAGCTTTCAAGATTAAGACACCAAGCACGTTCTTTACTTGCATTAAGACAAGAGGTAAGAGAAGAAAAAGAACCAATACTTATGAAATCTCTAGCTAAAGTTGGTTTAGTAGCAAACGACTCTACTCTTGATGATGTACTAAACCTTCAGGTAACTGACTTGTTATCTAGAAGATTGCAAACAATTGTTCTAAAGAAATTTTCTTTTAAAACTCCATATCAAGCAAGACAAGCAGTAGTACATGGTCACATAATGATTGGCGATAGAGTTGTAAATGTTCCATCTTATGTTGTTGGAACAAATGAAGAAAAAGATGTACATTTATCACCTGATTCACCTATGATAAAGGTTTTAGAACAACAACAAAAAGAAGCACCTCAACAACCACCTCAAGAAGCTGAAGCTCCAGAAGAAGCTAAAGCTGAAGCAGCTCCTGAACAACCTCCTGAACAAGCTCCTGCTGAAAAAACGGTAGAAAATTCTTCAACTGAATCAAAAAATTAAGCTTATCTGTAAATATCTGAATAATAGAATAGAAAGAATATGTGTTCAATAATAGGTTATTACGGCGACGGTTCTGCAGCACCCATTTTAGTAAAGGGTCTAAAGCGTATGGAATATCGTGGTTATGACAGCGTCGGAGTAGCAACAAAATCTAATGGAAAAATTGAGGTCAGAAAAGGAGTCGGAAAGGTTGCAGAGGTAAATGATGCAGAAAACCTCGATAAACTTCCTGGAAGTATTGGAATTGGTCATACTAGATGGGCAACTCATGGAAAAGTTACAGCGATAAATGCTCATCCTCATCCCAGTAATTCAGGAAAAATTGCAATTGTTCACAATGGAGTAATTGAAAATTTTAATGAATTAAAAGAAGAATTACTAAAAGATGGATTTACTTTTGTTAGTGAAACAGACAGTGAAATAATTGCAAATCTTTTACAAAAAAATTATAATGAAACATCTGATGTAAAAAAATCAATTATCAATACAGTTACAAAACTAAAAGGTCATTATGCTTTTGTTGCAATGTTTGAAAATGGTCAACTTGCTGCTGCAAGGTTTCATGAACCATTGATTATTGGTATTGGAAAAGATGATTACTTTTTGTCAAGTGATGTTTTAGGCTTTATTGAAAAAACAGATGATGCAATTTACATTGATAATGGAAACATGATTTTGTTAGATAATACTGGTTTAGAGATTTGTGATTTTCAAGGAACGCCAGTAAAACAACAGATCACCAAAGTTTCAAAAGAATTTGCAGATGCATACAAAGGAGATTATGCACACTTTACATTAAAAGAAATTTCTGAACAACCTGGAACTATTCTTAATGCAGGCAAAAAAACAGAAGCTGCTATTGAACAAACTTCCGATTTTATAAAACATGCAAAAGCAGTCTACATTACCGGTAGTGGTACTAGCTACAATGCAGCACTTGTTGCAAAATACTTGATGTCAAAGTACGCTAAAGTAAAGATAGAGCCAATTATTTCAAGTGAGCTTCCATCATTACCTGAATCTATTGAAGAAAATTCAATACTTATTGCAATTTCACAAAGTGGTGAAAGCGCAGATGTTTTAGAAGCAGTAAGTATTGCAAAAAAAGCAAATGCAAAGATATTATCAATTGCAAATCACAAAAACTCCGCACTAGTTCACGAGTCATCACTATATCTTGGAATGAATTGTGGACCCGAAGTAGGAGTTGCTGCAACTAAGAGTTTTACCTCGCAGCTTGCAATTCTCTATAAAATTACTGACAAATTATGTGACGGGTGTTTAGACTTGAGTTTTGAAGAAGTGTCTACCTCAATTTCTAAAATTCTTGAAAATCACTCCAAAATTCAAGGTATTGCAAAGGAATTGAAAGAGGTTTCAGATATCTACATTCTAGGTCGTGGAATTCATTATCCTATAGCCACAGAGGCTGCTCTAAAAATGAAGGAGCTTACCTACATCCATGCAGAAGGAATTCCAGGTGGAGAATTAAAACACGGTCCGTTGGCTCTAATGGATTCAAATGTTTATGTCATAATCATTAATCCAAATGATTCAACATACACTGACACATTAACTAGTGCAAGTGAAATTAAAGCAAGGGGTGCAAAAATTATTGGAATTTCAGATAAGAATAGTGATGTGTATGATCATTGGATTGAAATTCCAACAATTAAAGAATCAATGTATCCAATGATAGAAATTATTCCAATACAATTGCTTTCGTATTATTCTGCAATAGAAAAAGACACAGATCCTGATTATCCAAGAAATCTAGCAAAATCAGTTACAGTAAAGTAAAATTTTTTTAAATTATCAATTGCTGAACTATTTTTTGAAAATTTTGAATTCTTTTAGTTCTAATCCCAGTTTTCTTTGATAATTGATACTCTGAATGATCTAATAGATCCTTTGCAAGTATGATTTTATTTCTAGAAAATGATTGGATTTCTTTTTTATTCAAATTTAAAATTGTAATTGGATAAAGTTGATTTTTCTCAATGAGTTGCTCTAGACTATTATTTGGAGGATAACGCCAGGAAATAATTTGCTGGCCAATGCATTTAGCATATTTTTTTGCTTGTAATGAAACTTTGGTATTGCAAATCAAGCTTTCTTCATCGAATTTAGATCTTGTATCCATAAACCTAGCATGTGTGTATAGTGATTCTTTTAATCCAGTGTATATGCCATGATGAGAATGATATTTGCATTCGATCAAGAATTTTTTATTTCCATTTAGAGCAATTAGATCAATTTCATGAACTATACATGCTCCTCTAATTTTTGCTCTAATGTTTTTTATTTTAAATCCGGAACGTTTTAGAATTTCTCCAACATAAGATTCAAACATAAATCCTCCAGGACCAAGTTTCATTATTGCATCTTTTAGTTGGTATCTATATCTGAGAGCGTTCCCTTCTTTTTCTTCACTTAAAGCCATTAAAACCAGTTTGTAGATATCTCGAGTTTCAATTCCACGATAAATTTGTCCTCTAATTTTTTTGATAATTCGTTTTGTAATTTCTTTACTTGCGCCAGCTCTCCTACACGTTGATATTATCTTATTTGGATTAAATGGAACTTTATGTCCATCTGCTTTAATTATGAATATTTGACCCATTATAATTAATCACGAAAGGCTGTCCTAAGCAATTTCAATTTTTCCTAAAGCAAGATCCATACAAAACTCGCTCATTTTGGATAGATTTTTTTCTACAATAGAATTAATTTGTTCATTTAGTTTCCTCAAATCTAATTTATTTTTAGAAATTGGATGTACAACAATTGCTTTTGGTTCATTAACGGGGTTTCCTATTACATTATACATCCAAACTAAAACTTCAGTATCTGGCAAATCTTTTTGAATTTGTTCAGCCAGCTTAAAGGACATTGCATTGTAAATTTTTCCAATATGACTAGCAGGGTTTTTGCCTGCAGTAGCTTCTGCTCCAGCTGGTCTTGAAGGAGAAATAACTGAATTTGCCATATTTCCTCTACCGACCTGACCCGAATCTGCATTGTCTGCAGATGTTCCAATAACAGTAAGATAAAGACCTTCATAGCCTTTGTTTTTAGAATCTAAATTGTTAATTGAAATATTGACATTACTAAAATCTGCATCTTTGTGAAATTCATCTATAGCTTGTTTCATTTCATTTTTTCTCAAAAAATAATGTTCTTCAGAATTAACGTATGTATCAACAAATGCCATTGCTATTGTAAGTTCTAAATCATTATTCTTTCTAAAACCCATTACCTTAACATCTTCACCTGACTCAGAAAATTCATTTTTGAATTTTTTTGAATTAATATATCGCTCAGTTTCTAAAACAATCGATTCTGTTTTAGTATATGGAGCATAACCTACTAACGCAGAAGTATCGTTAGCTACAAAAGATTCAGGTTTTTTAAAAATTGAGCATAACTCTGGTGATGAAGTTCCAATTTCAAGCTGATACTGCATGTGTTCATTTTTTACATATCTTAGATTATCTTCTATCCAAGTTCTTGCAGTTTTAACTGCTAAATCTTCAATAGGAAATTTCTTTTCATTAACTTGAAAGGTTGCCCTATCTCCTAACACAAACTTCATGGGTTTAGTGACTTTACCTCCTCCAAACTTATTCTCAGTTTGTCCTGCAACCAACATTGATTTGTCCATGTTATGATGTTGAATGGTTCCAGTTTCTTTTAGATACAATTTGCATAGCTCTACTGATATCTTATCCATTACAAGATCACAGATTGTATCAGGATGGCCTATTCCTTTTCTCTCTACAATTTCAAATTGTTTATTGAATGTAGGTGTGCCAGTAATGGGTTCGATAAAGATGTTTTTGCTCAAAATATTATCAATATTTAAAAAAAGATGGTAAATTACTGAATATATAATTTTCAAAGTTGATAATTGTTTTTTCAGTTTTATATTATCATAAAGTAAATAATTTTGTGGAAAAAGAGGCAGTTCTCTATGAAAGATTGCCAAATGATAAGGTTCGATGTTTGGCATGTGCAAGATATTGTGAGATAGGAAAAGATCAGATTGGTCTATGTGGGATTAGAGGAAATAAGGATGGAAAATTGATGCTTTACGTATATGGTAAAGTGGCTGCATGCCATATTGATCCAATTGAGAAAAAACCAGTCACTCATTTTATGCCTGGAACTAAGGTATTTTCAGTTGGAACTACAGGTTGTAACTGGCTTTGCAAATACTGTATTAATTATGATTTGAGTCAAAGACGAAAAATTGAGGGAGAAGACATTAGTCCTGAAGAAGTTGTTAAAAAAGCCCTAAGTCATGGATGCCAAGGAGTGGCTTATACCTATAATGAGCCATCAATATTTTTAGAATATGCAAGAGATTGTGGAATACTTGCAAGAAAAGAGGGATTGTTTAACGCCTTTGTGTCTAATGGTTATTGTACTCCAGAATCTGTAAAAGTAATGAATGAGTTTCTTGATTGTATTGCTATAGATTTTAAAGGAAATGGAGAAAAAAAATTTGTTAGACAATATGTAGGAATTCCCGACTCGCAACCAGTTTTTGATACATTAGTTGAGATTCATAAAAAAACAAAGATACATGTAGAAATTACTGATTTGGTTGTTCCACAAGTAGGAGATAATTTAGAACATGCAAAAAATCTCTGCAAATTTATCTACGATGAGTTTGGACCTGAAATGCCAATTCATTTTTTGCAATTTCATCCTTCTTACAAAATGATGGATTTTGAACCAACACCTGTAGAAACTCTAGAAAAACATTACGAGGTAGCAAGAAAGGAAGGATTAGAGTATGTATATTTAGGAAATGTTCCTGGACATCCTTTAGAGCATACATACTGTTCTTCATGTAAGAAGATTGTAGTAAGGCGCTATAATTTTGAAATTCTAAAATGGGATTTGGATAATGATAACAGATGTAATTTTTGTGGAAATAAAATTCCAATCAAAGGAAAACTTGATAAAAATTATCAGGAAAAAAGATTTGAGTTTGTATACTAGAATTAAATTATCTTAGATTTCTTCAATAGTGATTTTGATTTGTTTTCCTTCGTACATTTTTGTAACTTCTTTTACACGATCAGAAGGAACGATGATGATTCGTCTTCCATTACCATTTGCATCGCATCCTGATTTTGCAATTTTTGTTACAAAAGAGGTTGCCATGTTAAAATTAGCATTAGGCCATATATAAAAATACACAATTATACATAATGTATATATATACATGAATGTGTATAATTGTATATGGTCTCAAAATATCATTCTCGCACAAAAACTGTTTCAATCACTCAAGATAGCTGTATGAGATGTGGTAGAGGAAAGAAGGTTACAGATGTACAAAGTGGGGAGATTGTTTGTAGTAATTGTGGATATGTGATTTCAGAAAGAATTGAGGATTCTGGACCAGAGCATCGTAATTTCATGGATGGTCAAGATACATCCAGAACAGGTGCGGCAACAACATTGAGTAGACATGATAGAGGACTTGCAACAATAATTGATCCATATAACAAAGATGCAAGTGGTAAGCCACTATCTTCTGCAATGAAAACAACTCTTAGTAGATTAAGAATATGGGATAGTAGAACTCAAGCTCACAAATCATCTGATCGTAATTTGAAAATAGCATTTAATGAGCTAAGTAAATTAAAAGACAAACTAGGTTTATCAGAATCAACAATAGAAAAGACTGCTTACATTTACAGGAAAGCACTTGAAAAGAGACTAGCAAGAGGAAGATCTATTCAATCATTATTAGGTGCTGCATTATTTGCTGCATGCAGAGAATCAGAAACTCCTAGAACAATAAAAGATATTGAACAAGTAAGTAATGTTAGAAAAAAAGAGCTTGCTAAATGCTATAGAGTTCTTGTTGAGAAATTAGACTTAAAAATCCCAGTAATTAGTGCTGTACAATGTATTGCAAGAATTGCAAATCAGCTTGGAGTTTCAGAAAAATCTAAACGTTTAGCAGTTAAAATACTAAAAGATTACGAAGAAAGTGGCAATATTGCTGGCAAAAGCCCAACTGGGTTGGCAGCAACTGCTTTGTATCTTGCTTGTGTAAACACTGGAGAACACTTTTCACAAAAAAATATTGCAGGTGCATCAACTATCACAGAAGTCACCATTAGAAATAGAGCTGCAGATATACGAAGAGCACTTAACCTTGATCAAAAATTTTATGAAAGAAATCATTCTTGGGGAGTAAATTAAATGAAAATAATCAATCCATTTCTAAGTTTGAAAAAAAGGTTTAGTAAAACTGTTAAAACTGTAGAGCCAGATATGCCTAAAAAAAATTCTTCTGCTCTTAGAATAGATCAATCACTTGATTCTGATTATGAAATTGTAAAAATACATCAAGTAGGTTTTGCAGATCCTTTTGCTATGCAAGGAGCTTTAATTTTAAAAACCGATGATGAAAAGAAATTTCCAATATCAGCCTTTTCAGGAGAAATTGCAAAATATATCTCAAATTTTACTGAATCTAAACTAGATTCACTTCCAACAATTTACAATATGATTGAGCAGATTTGTGAAGAATGTGAAATTATGTTAGTTAAGGTAAAACTCTATGAAAGTGGAGATGCGTTAAGAGCTAATCTATACTTTACAGGTAAAAAAGACCTCATTTTGAGAAATTTTCGTGCATCTGATGCAATTGCTCTTGCAACATTTTACAGTGCACCAATTTTATTGAGAAAGGAACTGCTAAAAGAAAAAACATCAGTAAAACAATGAGATTCTTTTTCTAGGATTTATTTTGATTTGAATTTAAAATAATTTTCTTATCATTAGGATTATTGTTTAATGGAATTGCAAGTATTCTTTCTCGAATTACTGGAAATAAAATAGCACGACCAATTGCATAGCAACTAATAGAATAATATTTTTGATTAGGGCAAATTAGTAATTCTTTTGTATTCTTCTTCAGCTTTTTGCAAAAGTTTGTCCGAAGTTAGTCCAGCTTTTAGCACTGCAGAGATCATTGCACCGCCTGCTCCTGCACCTTCTTTAACAAAACCGTTTGAATATGATTTTAGTCCTTCAATTTTAGAATTTTTTAATTTAGGATCAATTACAAGTACTGGAACATCTAATACTTCTTTTACTACATCTAGAAAATTTGCAGAATCATCATTAACAATGTAAGATGTTGTTCCAATTGCAATGTTATCTGAATCATATCCAGTAGTATTTGCAAGAGCCAAGACTGCCGCCATTTGAGTTCCACCAGCTAACAAAACTTTGCATGTTTGAGATGCAGCACTAAGCATTCCTGCAACAAGTGGAATCATCGGATCACCCATATTTGCAATTACATCGTATGCGTCTTTAGAAATAGAACGATTCATTGCATCGCTAACAACTTTATTTTTTAGCTCCATGGGGTTTTCTGAAATACTTGAGCTTACTTTAGCATCAACATCAAATGCTTTGAGAACTGCCATTGCAGTAGTTGTTCCTGCAGGAATACTCTCACCGATAACTAAACAGTCAGTAAATGCACCTAGTGATCTTCCAATAATTCGTCCATATTCTACAGCTCTTAGAACATAAAATCTGTCAAGGGCGGGTTCATTTTGGATATTTTTTCCATGATCCAATCCTGTTTCAAAAAAAGGCACATCAGGTAAAATTTTGCTTCCAGCGTTAATTACAATATGAGGAATGCTAGCTGATTCAAGTGAAACTTTAGTTAGTATTGCAGGGGTAGGCTTGCCATCAGGTGTCATTGGAACTGTATCAATGCATTTACAGCTTCCATAGTGAAGGTATTCTGCATCAGCTGGAGATGTATATTTTATAAAATCTGGATTAGAGCCAGCAACAGTAATTCCAGGAATCTCACTTGTTTCAGTGTAAGATATAACTAGTGTAAATAGAAATTTCTTGTTTTCAATAGACTTTACAAAGTTTTGGCCTTTTTCTAAATTTCCTAAAATTTGTACATCATCCACAAATAATCACTATCCCATCATCTCCACAAATTCTTCTTCGCTTCGTTTTTGAAAAACGAAATTGCTTTGCTTTTCTTTACTTAGTGTGGAGGTAGGAGATGAACCATAATTATGACCTGGATACAACACTAAAGTTTCATCCATGTTATACAAAATATCAATAAGACTATGATAAAGCTCTTTTGCACTTCCTCCAGGTAAATCAACTCTACCACAATTTCCAACAAAAAGTGTGTCACCAGAAAAAATTTTTCCATCACCTACCAAACAAATGCTATCTTTTGAATGACCTGGTGTATGATAAACTGTTAATTCTGAATTTCCAAAAGTAATTTTTTGACCATCAGTTAATGAGATATCATGATCTAACGTAGAAGCTTCATGTTGCATTATTTTTGCTTCAGTAGATTGTACCATTGCTTTGTTTCCTAATGTGTGATCAAAATGATAATGAGTATTGATTATGTATTTGATTTTTAGATGATGTCTATCAATTGTTTTTATTATTTCATCAAGATTCCATGAAGGATCTAACAAAACTGCTTCACTTGTTTCAGGATCCTCTAAAATGTAGGTAAAATTAGCCATGTTTCCTACCTCTATTTGATGAACTTTCATAGTACTCCTTCCTCAGCTTCTGGTGGAATTCCAATTTTTTCTGCAAATAATTCTCCTGTCAAGTCTTTTCTTTTTGGAATTCCTTGTTTCATTTTGTGAAATGTTACAGTCATGTCTGCTTTAACAAAGATATTTGCAGTTTCTCCTGTTTGAGGATCCACACCAGATGGAACATCAACTGCAAACTTGAAACAATTTGTATTATTGATGTAGTTTATTGCAGATGCATATGGTTCTCTTATTTCACCTGTTATTCCAGTTCCTAAAATTCCATCAATGATTATGTCAGGGGTAAAATCAAAATCAAGATTTTCTCCAGAAAGTAGTTTTACTGAAGGCATCTTTTGCAGTAAAGACCAGTTCCAGTTGCTTTCATCAGTTTTGATTTTTTCAGGTGCTCCCAATAGCATTACAGTTACTTTTGCACCATAACCTGCAAGATGTCGTGCCATAACCATACCATCTCCTCCATTATTTCCCACTCCGACAAAAATCAAGACATTTTTTGATTCAACGTTTCCAAATTTTTCAATTAATCTTCTTGTTGCAGCTGCACCTGCATTTTCCATCATGAATTTTTTTAAAAAGCCCATATCATGGCCCTTGTTTTCAATTTGATACATTTGATCTACTGTAATTTCCATAATCTATTCAGAAAATGTGGATAAAATAAGGGCTTTGGACAAATGTTTTGGTATAAATAAAAACACAAATTTTAGAAGCATGTGAAAAAGAACCTAGAATCTTCTGAAATATCCTCGTCTGAGTGGTTTACACTTAACCAGTTTCTCCATGATGTAAAACAGATTGACTCTACATGCATATCAGTCTATTATCCATACGGTAAAGGACAAGAAACCATATCATTGTTAGAGGAAACAAAAAGGAATGAATCATTAGAAAAAATAGAGACAAAAATTGGAAAAAGAATCACAGAGTTAAAAAAGAATCCGTCTTCAGCAGGCAAGTTTACAAAAACACTTTGTATTTTTGGATGGATAAGGAATGGCAAAGTAAATACCAAAGTGGTTGGAACCTCAAAAAAACTACCTTACATCTACATGGTAAGCAAAAGACCATACATCAAACCATTTCAAGATATTCTCAAAATTAATTATGATGTATTACTAGTAACTCTTGATCAAAAATCTGCAAGAATACAGAAATTTCATGGTAATCAAATAGTTCAAGAAGCTAAACTTCGAATTGACTTGCAAGGGAGACACAAAAAAGGTGGGCAAAGTCAAGGAAGATTCCTAAGGGCGAGGCAAACCAAAATTCATGTTTTCTTCAAGAAAGTTGCAAATAAAGTAAAAAAAATGGAATCAAATTCTCAGATCATTTTGTTGGGAGGGATTGGTCATGCAAAAACAGAGTTCTTTGGTGAACTTGATACTGAATTGGCAAAAAAATGTAGATTTGTGGAAAATTTGTCATTTTCTACACCAACAACTGATGTTCACAAGAAAATAATCCATCACTTGTATCAACATAGAAAAAAATTTGTTGCATCGATTATTGAAAAATATGAAAAACTAGTCAAAGAAGGATTAACTGCAAGAAGAAATGATATAATTTTCAAAGCGTTAGAAATGGGAGCAGTAGATACACTAATCGTTTCTTCAAACTATCATACCAGCTCTCAATTTAAAAAAATAATGAAAATGCTTGAAATTGCAAAAAAGAAATCATCTAAAATTGAGTTTGTAGTGGCTCCAAAAATAATAAAAAAACTAGAAATTTATGATTCAGTTTTAGCCATACTTCGATATAGGATAAGTTAATCAGGGGCCTTTGCAAACGACTTTATCCAAGTTTAAAAAATAAAGGACATGTCACTAAAAAATCTCAAATCATCGCTAAATAAAATAGCGAAGTCATTAGATGCTGCACAGCATTCACGTGAATATTTGATAAAAAATACTCGAGATGTTGTAATTTCCTGTAGTCAGTCCATTATAGCTGCTCATAAGGGAGACTTGCCAGGTGCAAAAAAGAAATTGAAAACAGCTCAAAAGTTACTTTTAGCTAATAGAAAAAAAGCAGATTCAGAATCAAAGCGTTATCTTCTAACACCAGAACAAGAATTAGTTGAAGCTTCCTGTTTTATTGCAGTTTTAGAAAAAAAACAAATTCCATCAATTGACTCCCTCAAAGTATCAAACGAATCATACATTTTGGGTTTGCTAGATCTTATTGGAGAACTAAAGAGAAATGTCTTTGACAATATTAGAGTAGGAAAATCAAAAGAGGCTTCTAGGATTTTTGAGATAATGGAGAATCTGTATCTGTATTTGTATCCCTTTGCAATGTATGATAAGATAGTCAAGGAGGCTAGAAAAAAACTAGACGTAAATAGAAAATTAATTGAAGATGCAAGATCTGCAGTGACTGAAGAAGTAAGAAGAGCTCACTTGATTGATTCAATAAACAAATTCAAATAAAATTTTGAATGCGGGCGATGGGATTTGAACCCACGAACTCCTAAGAGACTAGCCCCTCAAGCTAGCGCCTTTGGCCAGGCTGGGC